>SDBT01012011.1_pt1 | contig 13910 bp, 5 predicted proteins | sample 2277101 | NCBI WGS metagenome assembly SDBT01 (sample SAMN10404973, study PRJNA504765) | marine sediment metagenome | isolation source: marine sediment core GS10_PC15, 103 cmbsf | place: Arctic Ocean: Southern Knipovich Ridge | collected 2010 | reverse complement strand
TTGGCACGCCGTCCACGTCCTGGATATTCCGCGACCCGCTGTTACCCGGGCGGTCGGGATTCGAGGCCGTGGATGGAGCCTTGCAGTACGACTTTGCCGATCTCGATTGGCTGCTGGAGTACGACCCCCTCGACACGTCCAAGAAACGAGCCGTGTGGGATCAGAAAGCCGTCGACAGTCTGCTCGCCGAATTCGATTGGACGCCTGACGAAACGACCGACGAAACCGAAGAAGACGAACAGAAGGAAATCGAAGAGTACAACCTGGGCTGGCCTCCGTCAGAGGAGTCGGCAACGGTCTGATCGACACGGGCCACGTGCAAAGCCGTTTGTGTCAGGGCTCGCTTCCCAAACGGTCCCTGCATAGCGTACCGAAACAAAGTCGGCCTCCTGTGCCTGTGGCATCACCCGCGGTCTCCCCTGGGCGTGTGATAGGATGTCAGTTGACGAGATGGCTCACGCATTGCTGGTGGTGAATCACAGCGTCAGTCCCAGATTCCCGTGGCGCGTGAGAAGCCCCTGTCGTCGACCGGCTCCCAGTCGGCGCACGCGCGCAACGGCGCCGCATGGGCTTTGGCAATCGCCTCCTCGCGAGAGTCAGCTTCGACGATGACGGTCGAGTCGACCGTGAAGGTTACGGGGATTCGGTATGCTGGCATGGTTTCTCCGCGGTCAAAAAAAGGTGGTTTGGATCTGAGTCTCGGTCTGGCGGCATGGATCGGTCGTCCAGAAGTCAAGGTCATTCTCGCGCCGGTAGAATCGCAACAGCCCGGCGCGGTCGCTGGCGGCTTCCGCCTTGGTCGAGTACAGCCCGCAGTCGCCCGGCTCGTCCGGTAGGCCCGTGATGTGCCGCCAGACCGAGACCCAAACCACCCTTTCTTGACCCGAGGATGTCGACGAAATCTGTTTCGCACACATCCCCAGTGAAGATTACCCCCGAGGACCATCATGCCAGCATACAGAATCCCCGTAGAATTCGCGGTCCGCGCGACCGTAACGATCGATGCCGCCAGCCACGAGGAGGCCGTGGACGACGCCTACGCCAGCGACCTGCCTGCGTGCGCCGACTGAGAACCGGTCGACGACACGTACCGAGTGATTGCCGAGGAGTGGCACCTGCCGAACCTCGACGCGATCGACGAAATGCAGGCCGACGCAGCCTGGCACTGATCTTCATTCCCCGGCGGCTGTGGTAGAATGCCGCCAGAATAATTGAGAGGACTAACATGGTCAAGAAGAGGAAACCGCCGACGAACCGGGCCTACATCTACATCCGCTGCTCCCATCCCGACTCGGCCAAGTCGGGACTCGGTATGGAGGTGCAAGACGAGCAATGCCGCCAGTACCGCAAGGAACTGATGGCCAAATATCCCGAGTTGATCCGGGGGGCCATCTTCCGCGACCCGGCCGTCTCGGCGTGGAAGAACGAGTTCGCCGGCCGACCCGGCGGCAAGGAGCTCCTCGAGAAGGTCACCCCGGGCGATCACGTCATCTTCTGGGGCATTAAGAGGGATTTTCGGTTGGCTCGCGACGGACATGCAATGCTCGATAAGTGGCGGGAACAGGGCGTCCACCTTCACTTCGTCCGCGAGGGGATCGATCTGTCGACCGCGGGCGGCCGGGCCTATTTCGGGATGATGCTGGTCATGGCGCAACACGAAGCGGAAGACACGTCGGAGCGGAACAAGGCGGCCGCGGCGAAGCAACGGGCCGCCGGGTTCGTCACCTCGGGCCACCCGGCGAAGGGTTTTGTTCGCGTGCAAGAGCCGGGCGGCAAGCGCGACGTCCCGGCCGATCCCTGGTGGCGATCGATCATGCAAGAGGTTGCGCGTCTACACGACGAGGAGGGCCTGACGTTCGCCAAGACGGGCCAGCGTGTCTACGATCGGATCTGCAAGCACGAAGGAAAACATAAGGGTCTCGCGTCACTCAATGGCTGGTCGGTCCAGCAAACCCGCCAGCATTACCTCCGCGAGAAGCGGTTACAGGAGCAGGGGCTTTAGGGACCAGCGAGTAGTGGCGGTGAAGGCCGTATCTTCAGACTCCAGGGGATGCGGGCGTCCGCGCCGGAGTATCTTGCTTCTTCGACCTCTCCTGTCGCTGTCGCATCGACGGTCGCGTCGATCACCACGACTGCGACTGCATGGCATCCGAGTGTTGTGATGTCCTCCTGTTGGCGTCGCAACACGGACGATTTTGCGAATTAGTCGCATGGGATGGCCGGGCCAACTCCGCAAAACCACCGGTGCTACCCGGTTATGGAAGTTCCATCCCCAGCGTTTTCACCAGAAACGCCCAGAGGTCGGCCGTCTCTTCGATGCGTTTGGTGGTCGGCTTACCGGCCCCGTGACCGGCTCGCGTTTCGATGCGGATCAGTACCGGAGCCTTGCCGGATTGGGCGTTTTGCAGCGCGGCAGCGAACTTGAAACTGTGACCCGGCACGACGCGATCGTCCGTGTCGGCCGTGGTGATCAGCGTGGCGGGATACTCCGTGTCGGGCTTGAGATTGTGGTACGGCGAATAGGCCAACAGCGCTTTGAACTCGTCCTCGTTGTCCGAGGAGCCGTAATCATCCGTCCAATAGCGGCCGGCCGTGAACTTGTGGAACCGCAGCATATCCATCACCCCGACCGCCGGTAAGCACGCACCGAACAGGTCGGGGCGTTGCGTCATGACGGCTCCCACCAGCAGCCCTCCGTTACTGCCGCCCTGGATGGCCAACTTCTCGGTCCGTGTGTATTTGTTCTCGATCAGCCACTGGGCCGCTGCGATGAAATCGTTGAAGACGTTCTGCTTCTTGAGCTTCGTGCCCGCTTTGTGCCATTTTTGGCCATACTCGCCTCCGCCGCGGAGATTCGCCACCGCCAAGACGCCGCCGAGTTCCATCCAGCCAACGCGGCCGATCGAGAAACTCGGGCGGATCGAGATATTGAATCCGCCATAGCCGTACAATAGTGTGGGATTGTTGCCGTCGAGCTCGATGCCCTTTTTGTGCGTAATGAACATCGGCACGCGCGTTCCGTCCTTGCTTTGATAGAAGACCTGGCGGACCGTGTATTGCTCCGGATCGAAGGCGACCTTGGAACGCCGCACGATCTGGCTGGTGCCGGTGATCATATCGTAGCGGTACATGCTCGGCGGCGTGGCGAAGCTGGAAAACGAATAGAACGTCTCTGTATCGGTCCGCTTCCCGCCGAAGCCGGAGGCCGTGCCGATGCCGGGCAACTCGACCTCGCGGACGAACCGGCCGTCCATGGCGAACATCTTCACTTGCGTTTTCACGTCGTTCAGATACGACGTGACGAACAGATTGCCGACGAACCCGACGCCCATGAGCGTTTGCTCCGCTTCCGGGATGATCTCGCGGTATTTCTCCGGCCGAGGGTCGCGCAGGTCGATGGCGATGAGCCGTTTCCGCGGGGCGTCGAGATCCGTTTTGAAGAACAGCACCGGGCCGTCGTTGCCGACCAGCGAATACTCGTGGTCGAAGTTGTCGATCAGGTCGACCGGCATCCCATACGGTTCGGCAAGGTCTTTGACCATGATCCGATAGCGGTCATCGGTGCCGACGTGAATGGTGATGACCAGATAGCGGCCGTCTTCGGTCACTTCGCCGTCGAAGCCCCACTCGGGCTGGTCCGCCCGGCGGAAGACCAACACGTCCTCCGACTGCGGCGTGCCGACGCGATGGTAGTAGAGTTTCTGGTTGAGGTTGAGACCTTGAAACGTCGCACCCTCCTTGGGCTGGGGGAACCGGCTGTAGAAGAAGCCCTTGCCATCGATGGTCCACGACGCGCCGCCGAACTTGATCCATTTGAGTTGATCGTCGAGCACTTTGGTGGAGTCGATCTCCATGATTCGCCAGCTCCCCCAGTCGGAGCCCGCCTCGGACACGCGATAGGCCATGTAGCGCCCGTCGTCGCTAAACGCCATGCCGGCCAAGGCGACGGTTCCGTCCTTGGACCACTTGTTCGGGTCGATCAACGCGCGGGGTTTCCCGTCGAGCTTCTGCATCGTATAGAGCACGCTTTGGTTCTGCAGCCCGTCGTTCTTGAAGAAGTAGTAACGGCCGCCGGCCTTGAAGGGGGCGGAATACTTCGCGTAGTCCCACAGTTCGGTCAGACGTTGCAGGATCGCCTCGCGCTGTGGTATCGACTCGAGGTACGCGAACGTCACTTTATTCTCCGCAGCCACCCAATCGGCAACGGCCTTCGACTCTCGTACGTCCTCCTCCAGCCAGCGGTATGGGTCGGGGACCTTCGTACCGTGATAGTTGTCGACGTGGTCGATTCGCCGGGTCTTGGGGTATTCGCTCCGTCCGTCCTCGGCCATGGCGGCTGATGTGAACAGGCACGCGAGAGCCACAAGAGAGAGTGCCTTACCATATTTCATTGTGTGTTCCTTTGCTTTCGTTATCATCTGCTGTGAGAATGTGGGCGCCAAGCCGCGATTGTACTAGGGGCCATAGCCGGACGCAAGTCTCCGTGGCCAGCCACATCCGCTCCAACCAACCCGCCGGTTTCCAAGCCGCCGGTTTCCAAGCCGCTACGGCCAGTAGGTGGCCAGCAGCTTGTCGACGGCCTCTTGGGCCCACGTGCCGTTGCCCGACGTCCGGTCGCTTGTGTCCTGTGCCGATTCGTCGAGTTGCCAGAGGTTGTCCAGCACGTCATCAACGGCCTGCGTGAGAACGGGCGCCGGATCCGAGGCCGACGTGAACTTGTGGGCGTTCCAGATCATGAAGTCGCGAACGTCGGTCACACCGTTGAGGTCAAAGTCGCCCTGCTCCCACGTCGTACCGTCGGTGAACTTATTGACGTTCCAGATCATGAAATCCCGAACATCGGTCACGCCGTCGAGATTCGCGTCGCCAGGATAGAACTGGATGGCCGATTGGAACTCGCCAGGCGTCGGAGTGGTGGCATCCCAACTCGCCGCGTCGCGCCCCCAGAAACCGGCGGTCACACGCGAAAGCGATTGGCCGGTACCGTCGGGTCCGGCCGGCCAAGGCATCACGTCATCGTAGATCACTTCGTCCTCGAGCAGCCGCTGCAGATAGGGCGGGTCGCCCGGCACCGGCACCACGGTCGCGCCGGGCCGTTGCAGTTCGATCCGCTCGCCGCCGTTATCGAGTTTGCCCGAGTAGCCGCCGACGACCAGGGCCGAGGATTTCATGGCGTAGTGATTTCGGAAGGCGTCGAGCTTTGCTGCATCGGTCGCGTCGAACGGCACCACGACGATCGTCGCTCCGGCTGCCAATATGGTGCCGTTCGCAAAGTCGAAGTCGACACCGCCGTCGATTCGCCAATTCGTCAGATCGACCGAATCGGATGTCGGATTGTGGACTTCGACAAACTCGAAGTCGTCGGGATCGGCATCGCCCCCAGGGCCGGGCGGATGGTACATGATCTCGGTCAGAACGATTGGGCCGACGCGGGGCCCGCGATTGGCCGCGCCGGGGGTCGGCACGGTCATCGGATAGAGTATGCCGCTTGCGTTAGGCCAGCGCCCGACCGCTTCACCCGACGCGGAGGGGCCAAAATCGGCATGGTCCGCGAATCGCGTCAAGTTACCCTCGCCGTCGGTTTCCATCAGCCAGACGTCGTCGCCCTCGATCGAGTTCAGCGCGAACACGATTTGCCCGGCGGCCGGCTCGGCCGGATTGAACTGGGCTTCGGTCAAGACGAGGTACTGTCCCGGGTTGAGGATCGTGCCGTCGGGGATCTGATACTTTTTCAGTTCGGCACCGCTATCGCTGACGTACCAGCCCGAAATGTTGATCGCGGCGGTGGTTGTGTTGAGCAACTCGAACCAATCGACGTCGGGTTCATTGCTCTGCGCGACGACTTCGTTGACGACGATTCCCAAGAGCGGTTCGGCCGACTCGCGGCCCGGCGAACCGAGATACTCGCTCCCGGCGTGCCAGTTGGCGGCCGAGTCGTAGTTTCCATCCAAGTCGACCGGCTCGATCCCGGCTCCGTCGCCGTCGGCTTCCTCCGGCCAGGGTGCCTTGTCGTTGTAGGTAAATTCCTGGATCGTGCCGCCGAGCGGATCTTCGAGTTTGATTCGCTCGCCACCGTCGCTAAGTTTTTGCGTGAGGTACTCGCCGGCAACGTCCCCTCCGACTCCATATCGGGCCTCGAAGGCCGCCCGGTTGCGGACGACCAGAACGAACTCGCCCGGTTGAACGGCCGTCGGGCCGAACGTGAATTGAATTCCGTCGGTGAAATGGACGCCCTCGAGGTCCAGCGGCAGTTGGCCGATATTGGTCAACTCGAGGTACTCGAAGTTGTCCTGGTCGGTGAATCCGGCGCCCGACTCGACCGGCGTCGGCTCGGGGGGATGATACATGATTTCGGAGATCCGCAGGAACTCTTGCGTGGCGCTCGGGTTGCCATCGTAGGAGAAGGAATCGATCAAGGTAGCGTCGGCCGCGACCAGTTCGACGGTCTCGCCGAACGACGAAAGATGGCCCCGATAAGCGTCCTGGACCAAGAGCGACTGCCCGCCGCGAGGACCGACCGTTCGGGCACGGAACGCGGCGGAGTCGGGCGATACATAGAGCGAGGAGTTCGACGGAATGACCGTACCCAGGCGGAATGTGTGGCGCACGCCGCCGGTCAACTCCCAACCGGAGACATCCACGGCGAACGAATTCGGATTGACCAGTTCGATGTACTCCTGATCCTGGTTGCCTGAGGCGGGAGCGTACTCGAACGTGCCGAATTCGATTGGAGGATTTCCGACCTGGGCGTGGGGGATGCCGGCGATCCCGTTGGTCGGCGTCCATCGGTCGATCCCATGTTGCACATAAAGCTGTTGACGCCGCGTGGAGAAGTAGTTCTTCAGCGAATTGATCGTCGACGAAGAGATTCCCACATGGTCGCGAATCGGCGCGACGAGTTCATCGACGCGGGCCTCGAAGAGCCGCTCGGCGGTGGGTGTGTCCGGCGGTTGCAGCAATTGGTCCATCAAAGTCCGCAAACGCCGCAACATCATCTCGCGGAACACCGGGTCGTTGAACATCACGTTGTAGAGCACGTTCCACTGATTGGCATTCTGCTTGCGATGGGCATAATCGCCGAAGAACGGGTGAGTTAGATACGTGCCGCCGTCACCCTTGATACCGAAAGTCCAATCCATATCCCAAGGAAAGATCGACCACTCACCCGTCCCGTTGGTGTCGCGATAGGCGTAGAAGTTCTTGCGGACGTCGTCTGCGTCCATCACAATCGATCGCAGCGCGAGATAGCTGGTCACTTGCGGCAGGTTGATATTGTCGAAGACGAAACGCCGCCTCGCTTCGGCCGACGACAAGTTCAGGCCGGTGACCAAGCCCTTCAGATCGGACAGATCCTCGCCGGTTCGCGTCTTCTTTTCGATGCCCGTGGTCGTGTCGTGGAAGACGGGGTTCAGGTTGCTGCGTTGGACGAATTTATAGAGGGCCCCGTCGGGATCGAGGCCGTTGCGGTCGAGGAAATCCTCGTCGACCTGCTCGATGAAGACGCCGACCCGATCGAAGCTGCCGTTGAGTTCGACGCGAGTGAGGAACGATTCGCAGCCCTCGGCGCCGGCGTTCTGAAAGGTCTCGAAGGCCAGGGTCTGGCGGAGGTAAGACGAATCGGAGCCTTGGGCATTGAGGTTGAACTCGCCGACGTAGCCCAACTCATCGTTGACGTAGAAATCGTGCCCCTTACTAAAATTGAATTTCTGGGAACTACCGTTGGTCGCACCGCCACGTTTGCGAACGAACATGTTGTCGTAGAACCGTCCGTCGAAAAAGACCGAGGCCCTGGTGCCGCTACGGGTTCGCCCCGAACTGGGGTTCTTGGCAAACCAATGGAGGATCGGCAGATCGCTGGTGACCGCCGGATCGTGCGCCACCGTGCCGAAATACTCGGGCGACTGGTTCATGCCGAGCGTATCGAGAAAGGCCGGCTCGCGCGAAGCATCGCCCTGTGAGTCTTCGGCCGAAACACGCCACCGGACCATCTCGCCGCGGTTGTACGCGGCGGCGGGAATCATGGCCGTATAGATCCCGTCGTCGGCAACCAGATCCCCGCCGGCGCCGTCGTCCGACATCGTGATCGTGGTCTCTGCGCCGAACATGACGCGATAATGCAACTCGACGCCGGCGAGCGGCTCGTGGGTCTCGCCGAGGGTGGCCGTGATCACCAAGCTCTCATCGGCACCGGGCGGCGGTGGATTCTCGGTCACCTCGGAGATCCGCGGCCCTCGGCTGGCAATCCCTTCACTGTTGGACTCGCCGGGAGTCGGCTGTAGCATGTACGCGTCGGCGAGTGCGATTTCCATGACATCCAATTCGGGCAGAATGAGAAACTCGCCGTCCGCCGCCGTGTCGTTCAGCCCATGGATCGCTAAGAGATTCTCGCCGTCGCGCAGCAAGCCGACGTGTTGGGACAGATTGATCGTCTCGTAGTGGATCGCCATGGAAGACGGCCGATCGGTGATCGCCGTCGAGTTCCATTGCGGCGAGCCGGGGGCATTGCGGGTGGCAACTTGGCGGCCGTTGAGATAGGCAACGAACCCGTCTTCGTATTTCATCCGCAATTGCATGCCGCTCAACGCGGCGGCGTTTTCGATCTGAAAGGGGATACGCATCCACAGCGAGGCGTTTTGGTCCCGCATAATGCCTTCGACATTCGTACGAACCGTATCCTCGAAGACATTCAGCGCCTCGCCAAACCCGACACCGGTCTGGGGAGCCGGCCCGTCGCCACCGCCGGCCAACGGCGTTTTCAGTTCCGGGTTGAGCGCCGCTTGCGTATCGGTTGCCAAGAAGACGAAGTCCTCGGCCGTATTGCCGTCGGAGTCCCCTCGCCGCGTGCCGTTGTCCAGCGAACTGCTGTATTCGGTGATGCCCGGGCCGCTCCACGCATTGCCGAGCGCTACGGGAGTGCCGCCGATGTCGAGGATGGTCGAAGCGATTTCGGCCTCGCCGTATCCCCAAGCCACAAAATCGACGACGTTCTTCTGACCGTCGAGGATCATGGCCCAACCGTTCTTGCTGCTACTCCACCAGATGTTGAAGTCCCCGCCGAGGAACTCTGGGTCGTTGGCTTTGTCCGTGCAGTAGAGAACTTCGCCGATGGCGATTTGGCCGGACAGGTCCCATTCGGTCTTATTGATCGCTTGAATGTCGTTGTCGGCCGCTTCGTTGAACAGCACTCGCCAGCCCGTGGTGTCGACCGCGTAGTTGCCGACGTTTTGGATTTCCAGCCAGTCCGGGCTGCCGATGCTGAACTCGCTGATCACGATCGGCCGGGCCATCAGGTGGTGGGTCCAGTCGGCGTCGTTGAAGTCCGGCTCCGTCCAGTCGGTTCCCAAGCCGGCGTCCTCGATGTCGGGTACCACGTAGCTGAGGTTCGTCCCGTCGCGGACAACCGTGGTCATCTCCTGGGTTACCCCATAAGAGACGTCCTCGAACTGATTGGGGTAGGCCGGCGCATACTCGTGCGAGATGGTCTTGCCGTCGGGATAGACCAAGGCAAGATACTCGCCGCTGTTGTCGAGTTTGAAGTTCGTGTGCAACTCGCCCAGCGGATTATCCCGCGGACGTTCCGATGCCCGAACAACCAAGTAATCTCCCGCTTCGATCGAGACGGCTGGAAATCGCCACTTGTCGAGATTCGTGGCCTTGTCGGTCAGGAACCATCCGTCCAGATCGACGGTCTCCTCGGTCGGGTTGTGAATCTCGATCCAGTCGGAATACTCGCCGTCGATGTCGCGCGACCCCGAATCGTTGATCGCCATGAACTCACTAATCCAAAGCGGTCCACCTTGAAGGACCCTTCGCGGTTCGAGCGACTCGAAGACCGGCCGGCGCGAACGGACGGCTGTCGGTTTGCCGGAAAACGGCTTTCTCGGAAATGGCCAGCCATGGATCATCACAAGGACTCGCGGGAAACAGGAGACGGGAAAAGGAAACAAGGGGACGCCCGATACTATCATCCATTATCGTCGCAAACGGCGGGCAACGCAAATTCCAATCCACCGACGGCAAACGGGCCGACACGCTGGTCGACCCGTCCGCTCATTCTTATGGACCGCCCTCACCGACTAACCTCTTCGGCGCCGCGATCCGCCCAGCAGCAGCCCAAGCAGGGCCAAGCCGAGCAGTATCAATATACCCGGCTCGGGCACTTGCCCGTCGGCTACTGGCGCACCGGGGACCGTGGCCGACGTGAACTTAGACGTATTCCAGACATTGAAGTCACGGACATCCGTTACGCCGTTGCCGTCGAAGTCCCCCGAGGTCCAGTCGGTGCCGCTGGTGAACTTGTTGGTGTTCCAGACGTTGAAGTCCCGAACGTCGGTTGTCGTGTCCAGGGTCGCGTCGCCGGGATGAAGGTCCATGTCGATGGTCAGTAGGAGTTGCCTGTCGGTGTACTCCAGGCCATCCGCGTCGAGTCCAGTGCTGACATATCCTTTCAGATCGCCGACGGTAACGAACTCTCCGATGAGTCCCTCCTCCAGATCCTTCGCCTCGATCAGCGTGTAGGTTCCGGCCTTGAACAGATCCTTTCCGTTGATGTCGAATTCCAGCGTGCTATTGGCGCGAATCTCGACTACGCCTTCGACCGTCAGGCGATCGGTGGCCGTCGACCCGAGCGAGACCGCATAGGTCGAACCCTCGGCCAATGTGACGCTGGGTGCGGTCACGGAAAGCTCGGCCGGCAGATCGCCCGGCAGCAACGTTCCTCGGACCGTGAGATAATGGCCGCCGGTATCGATCTTGGCACCGTTGCCGGCAGCTATGTCGCCAACGCTGGCGGCCGCGTCGGCAATCGTCAGCGTGACGCCGGCGTCCAACGCGAGGTTCCCCAACTCGGCCGTGCCAACCGATTGCAGCGACAGCGTCGTGTCGTCGGTTGCCACGAAATCCGTGTTGAAGAGTTCGAGCGTACGGCCATCTTCCCCGAAGGTATAGCCGGCCAGGGCGGCCATTTCCACGGCCCCGAGTGCCCGATCATAGATCGCCACGTCGTCGATGGTGCCGTCGAAGCGGTATTGCGTGCCGGAGTCGCCCCCGGCTCCGATATGCAGATCGCGAAGCGTATTCGGCACGTATTCCTGAGCGGTCGAGGAGGCAACTTCGACGCCGTTGATGTGCATCGACTTGGTGTTGGTGTCGGCATCGAAGGAAATCGCCATGTGCATCCAGGCGCCCGGTTCGACCGGCGGTCCGATTAATGCGGCCCAGCCGGGGTCGCCGTCACCGGTCCAGAAAGACCAGTCGCCGTTGTCGTTGTACACGATATAGCCCTGGATGTCCGCGTTGGGGCCCTTATCGTAGCGACTGGTGAATACCGACTGGTATCCGGCGGTCGAATTGGGCAGCACCCAGGCGGCCACCGTGAAGCTCTCCGGATTCACTTCTTCATTGAATGGCACGTGGACCACGTCGTCGGTGCCGTCGAACAGCAGTGCCGAGTCGCCTTCAGCACCCGACCGGCCGGATGTCCAGGACAAATCGATATCCATATTGGTCAGTGTTCCGTTGTTAGTGCCGACGGAATCGGCCGCGGTCAGATTCCCCGCGCCGTCGTTAAACTCCCAACGAGAGACCAGATCATGGGTTGGAATCGTCTTCATGCCAACCTCGAGCGTACCGCCGCCGACCGTCACGACGCGAGCCGTCTCGTTGCTGGCCAGATCCGCACCACGAATCGAGAACGAATGGTTTTCACTGATATAGAACGGCGTGTCGCCGAGCATCGCCATGCTGTCGACGGTCACCGAGTTGTCGCCCGTGTCGACGACCGCGTCGGCTACGGACAGCGTCTGAAGCAGCAAGTCGGCTCCGAGGCTCACTTGGCCGCCGCGAACATCGGCCGAGTGGACCGTTCCGCCGGCCGCGAGCGTAACCTTGCCGCCGTCGATCCGCAGGCCGCCGTTTCCACTAATCGCCCCGGCCACTTCCAGGCGATAATCGGCGTCGGCCGCCAAGGTGAGCGTGCCGCTCTCGATCACCAGGCCACTGGCGGGGCTACCGAGAGTGATGTCCACGTCGGACGCTCCTTGGCCGGCGGCGCCAGCCGTTAGCGTGCTGTTGGCAAGAACCGTGACGGGATTGTCGAACAGGGCCGTGCCGGTCGCCGCACCAGCCAACATGAGGTCGCCACCGTCGAGACGTAGCGTGGCGGCGCCGAACGGATTGGTATCATGCACGCCGACGAGGAGACCTTCTCTTAGCTCGATGGTCGCATTGCCACCCAAAGCGGTCGCCCCGGCATTTCCCGTCAACACGAGATCGACTGGTCCGGCCTTCACCAGCGTGATTGCCTCGGAACCGATCACTTCGAGCGTTCCCAAATCGATCTCTGCTTGCAGGTCCAGTCCCATCACGGCTTCCGCCGTGGCGTCGATCGTGGTGGCGCCGAATAGGGCCCCTCCGCCGCTTACCGTGAGGATACCCGACCGGAGCGTCAGCGATTCGAGTTGAGTGGGCGTGGCGCCTCCCAATTCGACGGTCGAGTCGCCGGTTACCACAAGGCTCTTGTCGGAAAGGTTGACCGGCGCATAGCTGGGGCCCATCAGCACGGATCCGTCGCCCGGGTCCTCGAAGTGAATGAAGTCGAAACCGCCGACGATGTCCCAGCCGAATCCCGGCGGCGGGTCCACTGGCCCGCCGGGACCACCGGCATTTCCCAGCCGCAATTCGAACGTGTGCCAACCGGGGTCCAAGTTCGGATTGTTCCACAGGGACGGCCACTCCGTCATCGCGAAAGTTGAATCTCCGTCGTTGATCCAGACCACGTCGTCGATCTTCAAGAAGGCGTTGTCGTCGATACTCTCGCGGAACGAGACGAAGCCGCCCTCGTGGTAGAACCGACCGTGAAAGACGTGGGTCGTGTTGGTCGCAATGGGCCCTTCGGTCTCGGCCAGATCGACGGTGATCGTTGTGGACGTGGGGAAATCGGTCTCATTATCGGCGCCGGCCACGGCCCCGAAAGCCAGCCCGGGCACGTAGTCGCCGAGGATCGGCGCCACTTCGAGAGAACCGCCGGCCATTTCGATCGTCTTGGCATCGCCGAACGGCGTGGTGCCTTGCACGGTGAGTTTACCCGATTCGACCTTGAATGTGGTCCCGGCGTCGGCGGTAACGGCACCCAGGGCCAAGGTTCCGTTGCCCTGTTTGGCGAACGTTCCGGCCGCGGCCTCGAGTGTTGCCAAAGGCATGACGCCCGCGCCGACGCTGATCGTGGCGTTGCCGGCGGTCGTCACGCGATCAAGAGTCCCGCCGCCAAATGCGAGCAACGTAGCACCCTCACCCAGGCTGAGCGTCGTCTCCGGCAAGAACTTGGTTGGCAAATTGACCGACAGAGTAGTACCATCGGCAATCGCCAGGCCTCCGCCGTTGACGGTCAATCCCAAGGCCGTGCGGTCTTCGACGACGGTGACGGTATTGGCGTTGATGATCGCCCCGGCGGGCGTGTCGATGTCGGGAAACCAGCGGACCGGCGTACCAAACACGTCGACCCAACCGGAATGATTAGGTTCTTCGATATCGATGTGGCCCCAGTCTCCATCGGGACCGTTCCAGAACAGGTCCAACTCTTTGACCATGAAGGCGATTTCGCCCAGTCCCACCCGGTCGCCGCCGGGAACGCCCGAGCCGTAGTAATTGTCGTTGGCCGTCAGTTCCACGTATCGTGCCGTGACGTTCTCGGAGAACAGGAAGCTATGTCGGGGAGTCTGGTCGGGGAGGGGACCCAAATTGAAGGCCGGCTGATAGAGGATCGAAGCCGCGCCGCCTGGCCCTTCGGCGCCGGTGGCAAAACGCAACGTGAAGTCGCTGATGCCGTTGGAGTTGCCGCTCGAATAGCCCCAGACGCTTATCTCGGAGAGCAATACGTCGGTGCCCAGATCCACTTCCAACACGGGCATGCC
>SDBT01012010.1_pt1 | contig 13910 bp, 13 predicted proteins | sample 2277101 | NCBI WGS metagenome assembly SDBT01 (sample SAMN10404973, study PRJNA504765) | marine sediment metagenome | isolation source: marine sediment core GS10_PC15, 103 cmbsf | place: Arctic Ocean: Southern Knipovich Ridge | collected 2010 | reverse complement strand
TCAACCAGTATCACGTCAATAAAATTTTTTACATAAGTATTAATGGAAGTCTGAAAAGGTATGGTCCATTTAGTAGAAAAGATTTAAGTACTTGGGTTGCAAATCATGATTATCTCGATTATTTAATTGAAAATCATAATACAGAAGGATCAGAAACTAATACACAAAAAAAGAAAAATGTCAGAGAAGCTATCAAAATGGTTGCTTTTAATTTACATCATACTCCCGCTATTTGTAAAAAAAATTATATTAATAATACGATTATTGATAAATATTTAAACCATACTAATCAATTCCAAAAATTAGTTAGCAAATATTATCAAAGAAATGGCAAAATTGGTAAAAGTGGAAATTTATTAATCAATTTGTTAAAGAAGTTATAAATTAATTTCATTATTTTTAGATTTAAGTAATTCTTTTTTCGATATTCCGATAAACGTAGATCTTTCAAAAGTAATTTCGCACATCGGTGATGACCATTTTTAATTGCAAACCTGATAGCAACATTATCTTGATCGCAAGGATCAACTCTTCCATCTCTCAATAAAAGTTCAACACAGCGATGATGTCCATTTTCACTGGTTTCTTTAATAGCTTCATTATTATGGGAAGTTGGATCAATGCGATTATCTTTTAATAAAAGTTCTACACATTGGTAATAACCATATCTATTTGCATGGATAAAACAATAACTATTCATCGTGGATGGATCATCGCGTCCATCTTGCAATAATAGTTCTAAACATTTATAGTGACCATTTTGGCATACTTGATAAATACAATTTTGTGGATTTGCTCCGAAGCCTGCGTGTGTCCCTCCGGGCAGACCATCTTTCAAAAAAAGATCGACGCATTGGTAATATCCATTTGCACTTGCAGATGTGATACCAATAGGAGTAACTTGATCATCTTTTAGTAAAAGATCTACACATTGATGATGACCATTTTGACTTGCCAATTGTAAGCCATTGGTTTTAGTTGAATTATTAACGTGACCATCTTCCAACAGAAGTTTGACACATGGATAATTTCCTATTTTACAAAAATTAAGGAACAACTGATTCCAATCAAAACCGCCATTTTCCAATATTTTTTTTAGATCTGAGGGATGGGTATGATATTGTTCTTGTTCAAATAAATATTTAAAATTAATTTTATTGAATAAACTGTCTATTGATGGACCATCATAAAGGCAATATGCTAAATGACGATCATAGTAATCGAGCGATAAGAAATATTGATCCCATAAAACCAATATGTTAAAATATGTAGAAGTTAATTGTATGTTTCTCCGCTGCGATAATCCACAATATCCAAATATTTGAACCAATACTTCTTTTGGAGGCAGCTGGAATTTGGATTTTCGAATTAATCTATGATTATGATAATACTCGGATAACCATAATATTAATTGGCATAGCCATTTGTAAAATTGTTTTACCCATAGCATTTTTTACTCATATTCCAAAAATGATTTTCATTTTTTTATTTCAAATTTGCCCTTAACTGGTGCATAAAGACTTGGGTCTCTTCATCCCATTGATCATAAAAATTCATCTCCTTCCCCGTATCCTTATGTCTCAACAGGTTTTGCGATATATTTTTCGTCTTTTCCGTATAATTCTTTTTATGCGAAATTGCACAGATCACAAAGGAATAAGGTATATCCATGATCTCTTGAAATCTCCCTTTAATAAATGTTTTATATTCTCCTTCCCTCTCCAATTCATTAAATTGTTGTTGCTGCCAAAAATCCTTCGTATATGCCATAGTTGCTTCCGATAAGGAAACCATACCATCAGTGGCAATACTACTTTTATTTTGATACAAATCATAGATTCCGATACGACTACATCCCACACATTTAATACCTTCCGATTTATATTTCATTAAGATCTTGATTCTTGCTGTTATACTCTCTTTTGGATAATAATCATCATCATCCATATGCACAATATAATCGTGGGATGCATTTTGACAACCAATATTACGTTTATGAGCTATTGATAATGGCTCAGGAATATCTTCCAATTTGATATATTTAATTCTTTTATCATCTCTAGGTAATAAATCTTCAATAGATTGATTCGGATTAGTACTATCATCCACAACAATCCATTCTAATTTCTCTTTTGGATAATTGAATTCATAAAAATTTTTAATAGCTAATGGAAATAGGTTACGCCGATGATAAGTGGGCGTTATAATAGAAACCCGTGGCAACATCGGTGGTGGAATAGGATCAAGTTTTAAAACATAATCACCAGTTGTTGTTTTCTCATGTTCTGGTTGACGAAAACCATCTAAAGTTCCCGCCATAAAATCATATGTAACTTTCATACCTTCTATATCACTATATCCATCCAATTGGATCGCCATCATTGGCTTCACCATATAACAATTATATTTGCGATGGATATGTTTAATATAATATTGATCTATTTCCATTCCACTATCTTCTGCTTTTAAAATGTCTTCAACTAATTGACGGTTCTGAAGATTAATTAGATAACCATGACATGTCCAAGTGATTATACGACACCAATTATCATCATATTGACAAAGATTAGCAAAAACAGTTCCTCCAAAATATAACATATCCCAATTATCAGGCGGTTTTGGTATATCTTGTGGTCTTTTCAGGAATTTACAATCATCTTCTAAGATCATTACTTGTGATGGAGGGATTTTCTTAGAAATGCTATTTTTAATAACAGTAAGATGGGATAAAAGACAACCTTTCTTAGGATCGTTATGTTTTTTAGTAGTGAAATATTTAATAGGAAATTGGAGACGTTTAGATTGCAAATTCATACGTTTTTTTCTATCTGGTCTTTCACGAAGATTAATACAAATGATGTCTATATCTTGGAAATATTGATTAAGTCTCATTTAGATATTTTATGGTAAAGATTTTTTAAGTAATATTTTAAGTAATAATATTGAGATACACTATATATGGATTATTTAAAATCATTTGTCATAGGAACATCAGGACCTGTATTTACACAACATCTTGCCTTGTTATCCTTAGTAGATAAAAATTATTATGACTATTCATATAAAATTTATTCGTTGCTTGCTCCATTGTATTACGGTTTTATGACTATGTTTGCGTTATTTATTGGAAATATCTTTGGACTATCATTGAGATTACGACTTTTTATTACTTCTATTATTTCTATTATTTTAGTTGTATCCCTTAGTTATTTTGTATTTAGTAAGAAATATAAACCGTACAAAGAATATACGAATAAAGAATGGTTAAGTTATATTCTTAAAAATGGTGCGCGACATTTGGTGGCATTTAATATAATTATTTACTTTTTCGAAGAATATTTTTCAAAAATATATCCATTGAAAGTATTTATTATTGGAAGTTCTGCTTTATCATATTTAATAACTTATTTAAAAGTTGGCATACTTGATTTACAAGATAAATTAAATTATAATTATGAAACATTTGCTGTTATGGAACCTTTTATCCAAGGTTTTGATCTACTTATCTATGTTTTATTTTTTCATAAATTTTTGAAACTAAGTTTACCCTCTACTCTATTAATTTGGGCAATATTTGGCTCCATTTTATGGTTAATTTTAGCTTATAATTATCAAACCTATAAATATCATGGTGAAGAATGGATAAATGCTTTCCTTCGTGTTTTAACTACTGGTATTGTAAAAGCAATTGTAATTTACTATCTTCTAATAAAACTTAATTAAACAGGGATTAATCATTTGAGGAATATTATTAGTATCTATTTTTATACTTTTTAGATTTTTTTTTCTAGATAGAACTCCAGAATAGTTTAAATAATGAACTATGTAACTTTCAATTAAAAATAGAGAAATATCTTTGCCAGGACATTTTTGAGGTCCTTGATTAAATGTCAAATTATAATATGAATTTTCTAAATTTTTATTCCATCTTTCGGGTATAAATTTGTTTGGATATTTAAAAATATCTGGGTCTCGCAAAACTGGATTGTTCAGAATTAAAAATTGAGTTCCTTTTTTAAAATATCTACCATCTTCAAATTTAAAATCTTGACATAATGTTCTAAATGTTGATGTTACTAAATTATTTAATCTAAGTGTTTCAAGTATACAATATTTCAAATATGTTAAATTATAGATTTCAATTGCATTATCAATATTAATTTGACGTAATTGTTCTAATAATTTCTCAAAAACTCTTTTATGATTACATAACATTACTAATGTTCGAGGTACTACCGTATGAATAATACCTCCAATAGGAAATATCCAATGTGGTACTTGATCAATTAGTTCTTCCTTGTATAAATTTGAATTTTGACATAAAGATACTAATGAAAATGGTTGAGGATTTTGCAATTCATTCCAGATAAATTTTCTATAAAAATTATTTATTTTATTCGGAAGTTTAAAATTAGGATTTATTACTGCTTGCAATGAATTTGCAAGTTGAAATATTTTAAATATATCATCAGGAATTTTTTTTTTATTAAATACAACACGTGACACAATGTATTGAGATGTATTCATAAATTTATTGAAATTTTTTGGTTGATGATTTTGTAAAAGGTTTTTTATTATATTATTATAATGATCAGCATATATATGTAAATAGTTAGTAAACAAAACTTCTTGATTTAATATACGGCGTTTTTTCCATGGACAACCTTTACTTACTCCAACATTTAATTCCATAAATGGTTTGAAAAAGTTATATTTAAATTTACCTACACAAAAAGTATCTGGAGAATGATTTAACATTTGTCGAATATAATTTACATCAGTAACCATGTACATCGGCGTACCAAATATATTAATTGGAATCATATTACCATAATTTTGTTTTAAATTATAATATAATTTTACTCCACTTGAATCTTGTAGAAAAGTGTCAGAAATTTTCCACCAAAAACAATTAGGTGCTAAAAGTCCACGATTCAAAATTAGAAATACCAAAATATTTATGCGAATATTATTGAAATTCCAATAAATTATAAAAACTAAAATGAATATGATAAAAAAAATTATAGTTTTATTCATATATATTAATTAGATAAGTTATATTTAGGAAAATTTATTATTTAATTTTTATTTTATGGTAAAGATTTTTTAACGTAGTATAACATAATTATTTTTATACGTTTAAATATATAAAATTTTATTTACAACTGTATTATAATATGAATTCTCTTTTTAGTTTTTGGAATTCTACTCCGGCAGATGCTAATCAAGTTAACGAAGTTAAAGAAGATTCATTTGTAGAAAAGAACGAACCCGTTAAACATAGCAATTGTTTCAAAATTGTGGTTATATTAGATGAATCTGGAAGTATGCAATGTATTCAACAAGATATGATCAAATCTATTAATGATTTAATTAGAGAACAAAAACAAATTACTAATAGACGATGCAAGTTCACACTTGTGAAATTTAATGATGAAGTTAACAGAATTATTAAAAATATAGACTTGCAACAAGTTTATGAACTTACTACAGAAGATTATGTTCCTAATAGAAGTACTGCTCTTTATGATGCTATTGGAAATACGGTTGATTGGTTTAGATATGAAAGAGATGTTTTAATGGTTATTATAACAGATGGTCAAGAAAATTCTAGTAGAAAATATAATCGTAAACAAATTGCAGAAATGTTAGATGAAAAACAAAAATATTGTAATTGGACGTATGTATATTTATGTAATGATTTATCTACTTCTACCCAAGGTAATAATATTGGTTGTAAAACATCTAGTTTTTGTTCTAACAGCGTAGTTCAACAAAGTGGATACGGCGATTTTATTGGAAAAAATATAAATTCTGCAATATCTAATTATCGTAAATCTGGAGTTTCAGTTCAGTCTCAATTAAATTCTGATCCAACTTATCATGTAAGTATAACACGACGGAAAATATAATTAACCTACCTAATTCCTTTCCACATTGGGAATTACTATTTCCAAATTTAAATACCGAAATTTAATCATACCAGATTTATCTTTCGGGATTTGCCTTTCCACTTCCCGATTATATTCCCACAAAAATTTATCCAAGCTTTGCTTGTTTTGTAGATGTTTCAGTAAAAGGACGGGACTCAAATCTTCATACCACGGTTTATTCATTGTGGATATCTTTATTGCCTCTTCTTCGATTCCAACCATATTTATCTGATGTTTGGAAGATTGATTTAGTACCTGAGTGATATATTGCTGACATTGATGACAAGATTGTAGTAGAGGGCGGTATTTATCAGAATTGATTTGCAAATTTATTTCCGGTTGGATTGTATAACATTTGACTGTCTTCTGACCTGAAAATCTGATTTTTGATTTTTCCATATATTCTGCTAAGATATTCTATAAAAAAATTGAATTAAAGATAATTATGTAGTTATAAAGTATATATATGGGTATTCCAAGATTTTTTGGACAGATTATTGAAAAATTTCCTAAAACCCACTTCTGGAAGGCTAATCAACATATTGATCATTTTTTTATTGACTTTAATAGTATTGTTTATGACACCCATGCATCTATTGATAAAGAAAAAACTAATCAGATGTCTACCTCTCAATATGAATCCTTTCTGATTAAACAAGTTGTTGCGGCCTTGACTAAAATGATTGTTGAAGTTGCTAAACCTAAAAAAACGTGTTATATTGCCATGGATGGACCAGCTCCGCGGGCTAAAATGATTCAACAACGTTGGCGCCGATTTAAAGGCTATCATGATGAAATATATTTTACTGAATTGAAGAAAAAACATGGAATTGAAATACCGAAACATAATTGGAAAACTGTTAATGTTTCTCCTGGCACTAAATTTATGGAAAAACTTAGTTTCGAAATCGTCAAAGCCATTAAAGAAAGTAAATTTAATAAACATCAGAAATCACTCAAAATTATTTTTAGTGACAGTAATATCCCCGGTGAAGGTGAACATAAATTTATGCCGATGGTTCGCAGTTTAGTTAACAAGAAAGATGAAACCGTTTGTATGTACAGTCCAGATGCCGATGTCATTGTTTTGGCCATGAGTACTCATAAATCCAATATTTTGATTCTTAGACGACCACGAATCGATTCCGAAATTGAAACTAAACAATATATCAGTCAAGGTGTAGAATATTTTTATTTAGATATTGATGTTTATCGAGCAGCCTTTATCGAAGCTAATATTGGTGTCGATATTGGAAAAGACGAAGTTCGTATTATTACGGATTATGTGTTTTTAACCTTTTTAGGAGGAAATGATTTTGTCATTCCAATTCCTTATTTACAAATCAAAAAAGAAAGAGCTTTGGATATTTTAATCAATCTTTACCGTAAATATTTACCCCTTTATTCTGAATATTTGATTTATTTCGTTAAAGGTCAACCAATGATCAATATGCAATTTTTTAAAAGTATTATTGACGAAATAGTGAGAAGTGAAGATTATTATATGAGAGGTATTCAAATACGGATTAATAAAGTTAAAAACGAAGGATTGGGAGACGAAAGAAGGTTGAGTAATGAAGAGGGAAAAACATTGTATGAAAAAGAAAGAGCTCAATATGAACATTATCCTTATTATAGTAAACTCCACCCGGAATATAAAAAGTATGAACCGATTTTCAGCAAATTGAATTTTTCATTGCCAAAACATGAATGGAAACATCAATATTATCAACACTTTTTTAATATTTCCATGGAAGATCAAGAAGAATATAATTCTTATCGATCCAAAGTGTGTCTAAATTATTTGGAGGCATTCGTATTTACATTACGATATTATTTTAATAGTACACCTCCAAGTTGGAATTGGTTTTACCATTTCCGCGCACCCCCAACTATTTCCGATTTGAAAATTAATTTGGATAAATTTATTCCAGATCTTAATAAAATACAATTCGAATGTGGAAAACCTTACCAACCGTTTGATCAGTTGATGATGATTTTACCACCGCAATTAGGTGATTATTTACCTAAAGGATATGGCAAATTAATGGACGATGAATTATTGCCATACTATCCAATTGGATTTGAATTGGATGTAATCATTGGAGAAAAACATATTTATGCGGAACCTATTTTACCGATCATTGATGATAAAAAAGTAATAAATGAAACTAAAAAGATAAAATTGTCAACTTTAGATAAAAAACGGAATCAATTGGGCACGAAACCCTTTGAATTCCAAAAGAAATAAAATATATTCAATTATATTATAATGTGGTTATCGATTATTATAATAACGATTTTAATATCAACCTTAATTTTTTTTATTTGGTGTCAATTAACACAACAAGATGAATTAACAGAAGGATTCTTTGACGAGAGTGAATGCAAAAAGTTAATCCAAGAAACTACCATAACCCATGCGCCAAATATTCCATACGATCCTAGAACAACACATGCGATAGGTGGTAAATTTTGTAATCAATTGGATAGCCGCTTGACACATGATGAAGGTAAATATAAATTTCCAATCCATAAATTTTTATTTGATGGTGTTTGGGAATCTCAATCATGTTTAAATCCGGATTATACCGAAACACGTAATTGGAAACTGAGAGATAGCGGAATAGCAAATGATTTTTATAGTACCGATAGGTTTTTGATTGTACCTGAAGAGAATTTGGCAGTTGGTGAAGAAATTTGTGAAAATAATATTTTTGGAAAACCAAGCAAAATTAAAAAAGATTATGATCCATCATATCGTTGTTGTTTGGATACACAAGATACACTTGGAGTAATATATTTATCACCTGGGATTGGATTGGATCCTATTTATCCGTAGTAATTGTAAAAAAATATCCATCTATAATAATGGAATGCAATGAAGATAAAATCTTTAAGAAAAATCTTCAACTAAATAATTCTCTCGACGAAAAATATAGTTTGATCAAACCAATTACTACCGGTTTATCCGAATCTAAAGTCCTCTTGGTTTCCGATAAAAATGATAACAAATTCATTCTTAAAATTGGCCTTATCAATGATGAAAATATTAAAGAACTATTGATTTCATGTTCATTGCAGAATCACGTGAGAAGTATGTATTTCCCAAAAATTTTTGATTATGGTTTCACTAACTATGTGAACCCTTATAATAAATCAGGCGATCCGAAACTTTATTTATATATTGTGATGGAATATATTGAAGGATATACTCTCAAAGATGCAATTATCAATAAAAAAATTAAAAGTCAATACGTTTTCAAAAAGATTATGAAGAATTTAATTGAAGCTTATATTTTGGCAAATAGAAAAATAGGATTTTACCATTGGGATATCAAAGGTGATAATATTATTATTCGTAAAAATGATATTCCAGTCATAATTGATTATGGTCATTCCTTTACCAAGAAATATAATCCCGATCTATGGATCAAATTCAAAAGAGACTTTTATGTTAAACTTTCTAAACACTATCTTCCTGAAAAAAATATTCGATCTCGTCAATTTGATAAAACTTTGCAAAATTACAAATATTTGAGTCCAGAAGATCAACGATTAAAAAAAATTAATATCAAATATGTTGACATTGTTAATCTCATCAAATTGATTAACACTGGGCAGCGAATGTTATTTAATGAAAATCAAATACTTTTAGATGACACGGATATTAAATATCTAAATCAACCTAAATTACCATTCTATCAAAAGCTCGAATATCTTTTGGACCTACCTTATTTCAAATTGAGATAACTCTTTTTCTTATTATACAATATATGGATAATAAGATTAGTAAAATTCTTCAAAAAATAAATTCCATTAATATCCTTGAACATCCAGATTGTTATCAAAATACTAATAAAGAACTGATTGGCCAAGGACGAGTTGGTAAATTATTTAAATTAAAAATTAATCGACAAAACAAAGAGATAGATGCAGTAATTAAATATATTAAAAATCATGAAGATGAAAAGATAGATTGTTTAATCCATTCTAAAAATATTCTTTATTGTCACAAAAATATTAACGAGATTATTATTACTAAGTTAGCTGCTGAGATAAAAGAAAATACATATAACTTTCGCCGTTTGTATGATTATGGAATTTGTCCAAGAAAAACATTTTTATTAATGGAATATTGCCAATTCACTTTGCCAGAGTTTATCATGTCGGTTTATAAAAAGTTTGATGCTAATCAAGCCAATCGATTGGTAGATAATATTATGATTCAAATATTTGCTTCTCTCTATTTATTACAAAAACATTTTCATTTGATGCATATGGATTTGAAAGCTAATAATATCCTAATTAAAATTGATCCAACCGTACCTGATAAATATTTGCATTATAAAATTGGAGAAACTAATATTAGAATATCGAATTTAAAGATTTTTTCTAAAATAATTGATTTCGGGGATGCTTATCTATCTAAAGGTAAAACTATCAAAAAATATCGTGAAACTATAATAGATCCTAATAAGATACGCAACGAATCTAAATATATTAGATATAGATCATTATTTGTTACCAATGGGTTTTATGATCCATCATCAGATTTATTTCATTTAATAAGATCTTTGGGACAAATTCAAGAAATTCATAATAATCCCGTTATTAACAATTATTACAAATTATTGGAAAATAAATTAGGCTATCCGATCAAAAGACAAGATTATGATGAATTTATAGTCGATGGCATTAGCCCCGAAGAATTATTATTAAGTATTAAGCAAAATTCTTTGGCAAACTGAAGGGAACAATATTTTTGATCAATTCGATATTAATTTTAAAATATTTCTTTGCATCTTCATTAATTCGATTTTCCATTTGTGGAATTAATAATCTAATTGTTTCTATTGAATCCGCCCGTGTATAAATATTTGCTATCCATTTGGCCTGATTTTCATCAATATATTTATTATTGTATAAATAATCTATTAATTTTAATTTTGTTAAAACATATTGTTGATATCCAAGTTGATGATTAATGATGTCTTTAATATTATCTCTGACTATATAATATTCTTTCTTGGGACATCGTCTTCGGAAACAATATTCACCTAAAATTGATCTTAATCTTTTTAAAGCTTTCAAATATCTATTTTCATATAATAATTCTATCAAATCTGATAAACAGGCAGTGTCTTCATCTTTCTCTTGATTCATAAAAACTTTTTCTCCATCTTTACATTGATAAAAATAATATGCGTTACTAGCTTCGATATAATCCATATCTGACATTTTCAATATGACATCTATTCGACATTTGTGATAAAATAAGACATCTATTAGTTTGATGTTTCCTTTTTTGCCTTTAATTAGTTCATCCAATGTCCAATTAATACGATAAAGATCTTTAATTTTATTTTTAATTAGAAAGAAATCTTGATAACTTATGGTTTTCTTCGTTTTTTGAATCAACTCTTCTCCTTCTTTTTTAGGTAATTTTTTTTCAGCTATTTGTTTTTGTAAATATTTTTTTACTTTATCAGGAGAGAATTCAATTATTTTACCAGTTTCTGATATTTTTCCTACATCAAGATAAACATCTTGGGAAACGCCGGCTTTGAAATTGACGTAAATAATATTGGTATTCTTTTTAATTCTCTGACCCATCGCTTGAAATTTTTTAACTAATTCTTCTTGTCGTTTTTTAGAAAAATCTTTGAGATCTAAATGTTCATTTAAATCGATATCAGATGAATATTCAATTTTAGGACTAAAAAATGATCCATGTTTAACTATTTCGCCATTGATTGTTTCTACATTACCTATTATTTGGCTTACTATGATATCATTCAATAATCTATTCATCTATATTATTATGATAGATAAATTATAAACCTTCACTGCCCTAGTGGTTTTTCCCATATTACACATCCTTTTTGAATTAATTTATTTTTAAATTCATCCGTTACTCCACTAGATCGAGCTTCGAGAAAATGTAGGCGAGTTAAATGTTTGATCCCATCGTCTGTTATTTCTTTATTCTCTAAAACATTAAGTTTCTGTAAATTGTGCATATGTTTAATTCCATCATCTGTTATTCCTGACAATCCACCGGCATGAAGAGTATGTAGATTCATATGTTTGATCCCTCGATCAGTTATTTTTTCATTACGGTAAGCATGAAGAGTATGTAGATTAGTCATATGTTTAATGCCCTCATCTGTTATGCTACATTTATCATCAACATGAAGAGTATGTAGGTTGGTCATATGTTTGATGCCATTATCCTTTATTCCACTATTTTTATTCGCAGAAAGAGTATGCAGATTGGTCATATATTTGATTCCTTCATCCGTTATTCCACAATAACCATTTGCATCAAGAATATGTAGATTCATATGTTTAATCCCGTCATCCGTTATTTTGTCATTCCAGGAGGCATCAAGAGTATGTAGATTGATTATATGTTTGATTCCTTCATTCGTTATTTTATGATTAAAACAGATACATAGAGTATGTAGATTGGTCATAAGTTTGATCCCTTCATCTGTTATGCCAGTACCAATAGCATAAAGATTCTGTAAATTCATATGTTTAATCCCTTCATCTGTTATTTTTGAATTAGAACTGGCATGAAGAGTATGTAGATTCATATGTTTGATCCCTTCGTCTGTTATTCCACAACGACCTGAAGCATTAAGAGTATGTAGATTCATATGTTTGATCCCTTGATCCGTTATGTTTTTATTAGAGTAGGCATTAAGAGTATGCAGATTAGTCATATGTTTGAGTCCCTCATCTGTTATGCTACATGTATCACTAACATAAAGAGTATGCAGATTGGTCATATGTTTGATTCCTTCATTCGTTATTCCATAACTACGACTCGCATCGAGGGTATGTAGATTCATGTGTCGGATTCCTTCATCCGTTATTTTTGAGTTATTAGAGGTATTAAGAGTATGTAGATTCATCTTTCTGATCCCTTTGTTCGTTATTTTTAAGTTATTGGATGCGCCAAGAGTATGTAGATTCATGTGTTTGATCCCTCCATCTGTTATTTCACAGAAATACCCACCTGCATGAAGAGAATGTAGATTAAGATGTTTAATTCCTTCATCCGTTATTCTTGAGTTATTGGAGATATGAAGAGTCTGTAGATTGACCATATGTTTGAGGCCATTATCTGTTATTTTGTTATTCCATGACGCATCAATAGTATGTAGATCTGGAAATAAGTTCAATATTTCATCTCTCAATAAATATTTGAATCGTTCTGGAATTTCTCTAATTTTGATCTTATTTCTAATATCTTTATTAACCTGCCTCAACTTCAATTTAGTTAAAAAATCTGCATATTTGACAATTTCTATGAAGATGTCAGATGGTAACATTTTATTTCATAAAAATATTTATAAATCAATTTTTTTATTAATATACTTTGCAACCTTTATTTTTCAATTCATTTCTTAAATTGTAGGTTATTTTTGAATTATCGTAAGCATGGAGCGTATGTAAATTCATGTGTCGAATTCCATTGTCTGTTATATTTAAATTCCATCCAGCATCAAGCGTATGTAGGTTCATGTGTCGAATTCCATCATCTGTTATTCCACTATAACCTTCAGCATAAAGCGCGCGCAGGTCCATGTGTCGAATTCCATCGTCTGTTATTCCGCTATTACCTCCAGCGTGAAGCATATGTAGGTTCATGTGTCGAATTCCATCGTCTGTTATTTTTAAATAATAGTTAGCATAAAGCGTATGTAGATTCATGTGTCGAATTCCATCGTCCGTTATTCCACTAATACCTCCAACATAAAGCGTATGTAGGTTCATGTGTCGAATTCCATCGTCTGTTATTCCACTATTACCGAAAGCATCAAGAGTATGTAGGTTCATGTGTCGAATTCCATCGTCTGTTATTTTTGAATTGCTGTTAGCATGAAGAGTATGTAGATTCATGTGTCGCATTCTATCTTCTGTTATTTTTTAATTATCGTTAGCATAAAGCGTATGTAGATTCAT
>SDBT01012009.1_pt1 | contig 13910 bp, 10 predicted proteins | sample 2277101 | NCBI WGS metagenome assembly SDBT01 (sample SAMN10404973, study PRJNA504765) | marine sediment metagenome | isolation source: marine sediment core GS10_PC15, 103 cmbsf | place: Arctic Ocean: Southern Knipovich Ridge | collected 2010 | reverse complement strand
TATATACTATTAACTCTATATACTATTAACTCTATATACTATTAACTCTATATACTATTAACTCTATATACTATTAACTCTATATACTATTAACTCTATATACTATTAACTCTATATACTATTCATAATAATCCACACTACTGGTCAGTGGTGTGATAAAATATAGGATATGTGAAAATTGATCTATTCATTAATATAATCAAGTGCGCTACATACGGTGGCAATTCTTATGTAACTAAAGATAAACATCTTATCAAAAGATGATTTAGAGTTACGTGTATTAAATGAATCTATCGATATTTTTATTGGCGTTTGTTATCTTAGCTATGTAGATAGGAACAATCTGTGATTCTTGCGAGATAACTATTTCGTCATAGCGAGCATTATTTAAGACTATCTTGCCTTTTTTATCCGTTCTAATATAGTGTGATTGAAACTTAGACTTGATAGCTGTCCCAGTTAAGCTCTCAGGACTATCATTGTGTTCAGTTACCGGATAAACATTTCCTGGCAAAATAAATGATATAATTATAGATGGCTGCCTGCGAGAGCAAATATAACTTAGACAGTAAATAGGATATGAAGTAAAGTATATTCCTTTCCCGTACCATCCCTGATCTAAAGAACTTAATACTGCAAATCCTGTTTCACATATTTTTTCTGCTACAATAAGCTCTGTTCCATGACAAACCGGAATTATAACTGGTCTACTTGGCTTATTCCAACTAAAAGACTGAGTTAGTTTCTCAAACTCAGTAAGAACATATGATTGTGAATCTGAGAAAGTTTGCTTTGTAGAAAATATTTCATTATTCATCCTTTCCTTCTGTACTTTGTAAGCCCCCACAAAATTCCCAGCCAACATAGGATTATGGACTCGTATTACCTCATTGATTTCGTAATCATATAAGGATATAGGTAGAATACCTGTATATATAGATGAGTACCATATCGCACCATTAGAAAATACTCCTCCTGTGCCATTTTTCTTCCATGTTAGCTTGCCCATAAATGGTAATCTAACATGGTCTAATACCTCTTTTGGTAAAGCACTCAATGGATCATTAAAAACATATGAGATTATAATAATTGAGATTATCATAATAAATAAGATAGATACACTTAATCCTATAGCAACAGAGTGCCCTTGACCAAATGCTGATGCAGAAATAATTAAAGTCTCATTAATTAAGTCAAGCTTAATACTAGCATTAGGTGCAATTACTTTGACAAGATTAATAGTATTATTACATTTGTTTCTACACTCGATTGTTATATATGCCTCTTCAATAGTAGATTTTAGAGTAATGGATGTATTGATCCCAATCAACTCTTCAAGATATGCTCCCCTTGTCAACTCATTATAAATATTGTCTATTATTTGAAAATAATATGGGTCAAGCTTAATATTTACGCACGGGTAGCTACATGGCTCTTGAATAAGCTCACCTGAATTGCACAAGCTATTAGTAACTTCTTGTGTCTTTAGAGATAGACCATTAGTGCACGTTCCAAAACAAGTTATATAGCTCTTAAGATGCTCAAGTTCTGTATTATTTAACTTTAATTCATCTATCCTATAGATAAATCCTCCTGTTAAACATGATATACATGTTGCGTTTGTTATTTTAGGATTGGGATTTATACTATCTTCATCGCAGCAATAATAGGAACCATTAGTATTTACACATGAACCTATATTACATTTATGATTTGATAAACATTCGTTTATATCAACACATTGAATTCCATCGTGAGTAGTTAATTGATCATATCCATCATTGCACGAGCATGTATAAGACATTCTTGGCCACCAGCCATCGGAACAATAGCTATTATTTGAACAAACATATCTAAGAAGTAAACACTCATTAACATCTTGCAAGCCATATGTTAACTGTACTCTGTTTATATCAAAGCCCAGCTTAGCCCGCGGATCTGCTATTCTATTCCTACTGATTATTAGATTAACATTGGTAAAATTTTTTGTTCTGTTGGACGTTATATCTATTAAGCGCGTATATGCATTACTAGACATATCCATATGGGTAATATTTGGTCCAGGAATAATTAACGAGCCATTTAGATGATTATTTGATGCTGCAAATATTTTTAAATGTACAGTTTTATTTTTGTCTAAACCGAACATCACAGAGCCTCTAAGATTATTATTATCAAGAATAAGGGACTTTAAGCTTCCGCCAGCAAAAATATCCTGATGAATTGGACCAACTAAAGAATTATGCGAAAAATCAATGCTGGTAACGCTAGAAAAAATATTCGGTAGGCGTCCACTTAACAAGTTTCTGGAAAGACTTAATGTCTCTAGTTCTGGTGAATAAATGTCAGGTAATGTCCCAGAGAATATGTTATCCCTTAATAATAACAATTTAATGCTACTGTTCCATAAACATTTTGGTATAGTTCCCCCTATAGATGTTCTAGTAATATCTAGTCTTGCCAATTTAGTCATATCACATATTGATTCTGGCAAAGTACCAGTTATAATACTATCGCGGATTGTAAGTATTTTGAGCATTGTAAGTTTCATAATTTGATATGGAAATGATCTATTTAAAGGATTATAGCCTGCAATATGTAGAACTCCGATATTTTCACCAGAGCACTGATTAATAATGCCAAGAAACCCGCCACAATGGTATCTACATAGAGAGGAAATATTTAGAGAACATAATAAGTCTCGTTCTTCAATAGCGTTCAAAGAAAGAGAATATAAAAACAAAAGACACACTAATTTTCCCATTTATTTCGATCAGAAATAGCTCTATTTACATCAACAGAAATAAATCAGCGAGCGCTGATTTTTGATAGTATTTAGATGTAAATTGTTTTAAGGCCTGTGAATGGAATATTGTTATTATAAATAACTAGTATAACTTCTCCTGGATTCATAGTATTAAATAATCTCTCATGTATATCGGGAAACTTAGGATCGTCGCTATTGCCAGTAGTAGTGTGAGTGTCTGTATCTGAGTAAATATTAGTACTTATTATATATGGAAAATATGTAATGTCTATAGCAATACTATATTTATTTTGCATAGCTTGAGTATATGATACATGTTGCATTGCGATAAATAGCTCTGTTTCCTTATCTAATTCTTTAACCATCTTATAATCTTCCTTTATATTAGCATAACATGACGATGATTTTGTGGTGGTTATCTCAGACGCCAAGAAAGTAAAGCTCGAAAAATCTGAATCGCCTGAAATATACTTTAATGATGAGACTAAAACTGACAAAGGAGTTGGCATTTTTCAAACGAAACAAAACAAAACTAAAAGATCTTTTTTTCTATCAAAAATGGATTCTGATAGAATGATCACAAAAAATGAAGCCCGTAATCTGAATACATTCGAGTATCCTTATCCAGAGATCTTTATAACTGATGATGATTTGGTTAGCGGGATGGAGTTTGCTAGAGATTATGTTATACAAACAGAAGAAAAAACGTATAGGATAAAGAACATGGACAAGAATATTCTTGGACCAGTTATTATCTTACCAAAATATTCTCGCGCTAGTCTAATTTCTGACTATTATGTTGGCAAGATAAGATCTAAATGTAAGAGGAGAGATGAGCAATATAGCCCTTATGATTATTGGCAAGTTGCAGCTAATAGAGAAGAAATATTAAAGCCATTTCAACAAAACGTTAAAATTGAAGATATTTATGATGCTATCTATGCTAAGGTTAGAGGTTGTGGATTGTTTAAACCGTATCTCATATCTGGCTTTATTAAATTATTCAAAGCACAATCTGTGCTAGATTTTAGTAGCGGATGGGGAGATAGGCTTCTTGGTGCTATGGCGTCTAAAGTACGCTATGTGGGTGTTGATCCGAACAAGGAACTTATTGTGCCTTATGGGAAAATGATTAATGAATGGGCCGATAGCAAACCAAAGACCTATAAAATGATAGAGTCTCCTTTTGAAACAGCGGATTTGAAAGACGAAAGATTTGATCTTATATTTACATCCCCTCCATATTTTGATCTTGAAGTTTACTCACAAGATACATCACAGTCAACAAGTGGAGAAATAAGTCTTGGAGAGTGGAAAATTAAATTTCTATATCCTTCTCTAGATAAAGCATGGCATGCACTTAGTATAGGCGGACACATGTGCTTAATAATTAATGACTTTATGAGAAAAACAAAGGATGGCAAGCTTCAGCGAATTAAATATGTTGATGATATGATACGTTATGTTAAAACGTTGGATAGTGCACTGTTTTATAAGTTAATATCTTACGCAGACGAGCAGCTATCATCTCCTCAACCAATTTGGATATGGATTAAAGTAGAACCCAGCCATATGACTAGAGAACTAACATATCACAGAACATTTAGTTCCACAGGGGCATATACTATTAAATGGGGACAGCTTAAACTTTTTATAGGTACTCTTCGAGCTTTGTTGGAGTATTGGAATAAAGATATGTATCCAAAGCTTAAAGTTGTTTATGCAGGAGCAGCTCATGGATACAATATAGGTATACTTGCAGATATGTTTGGAGACTCTATTGAGTGGCATCTTTATGATACTGGAAAATTTGGAATTAAGCCCATTAAAGGTAGAGTAAATATTTACGAGGAACTTTTTACAAATGAGATTGCCAGTAAGTTGTCAACGGAAGATAATATATTCTTCTTTTCTGATATAAGAAGAACAAAAGAAGAAAAAGATGTTATGGAGGATATGCAAGTTCAAATGTCTTGGGTTAAAAAAATGAATCCCTATAGAACTTCGCTTAAATTTCGACTGCCATATGTATACAACGAATATAGTTCAATAGCATCCAAATATCTAGCAGGAGATATCATGCTTCAGTCGTTTTCTTCTGCAACGTCTAGCGAAACAAGACTGATAATCAAGCAAGATGAAATAGATGAAATGATTTATGATGATAAAAAATATGAATCACAAATGTTCTATCACAACATGGTAACTCGTGTAGCGCAAAAATTTAATGCTCCTACTGGACATACTCCAGAGCAGCTTAAGACTGCTGGATTTGATAATAGCTATGATAACATCAATTTAATATATGCAATAGATAAATATCTCGAGATATTTGGCAAGCCAACAGATTCAAGATTAGATTTTGCCAATAATATTATTAATATCCTGGGTACAGCTAGAACTCCACATATAAATCTATCAATATTAAAAGCACTGACTATTAATTCATTGTCCAGATAAAATACAATATAGCGAAACTTTAGTTTCGCTGGCTAAAGCCGTAGATAAACTTTAGTTTATCAGGCTTACGCGTAAGCCGTGGAGAATTAAAATTGCTGATCAGCAATTTTAAAAGATATGTTTGACTAGTTATTTTCTGGTACCAAATCCGTAGCTCTGTCGTGAGCTATGATATACTTGACTAACTTGACTATATCAGTGCGTTCTAGCGTATTGGTGGCCTGAATTGCAAGATTAATCTTATTATTACAGCTAGCAAGAGTAATTAACTCCTCACGAGCTTCATATAAATTACTCTTCTCATAACTAAGGGGACGCTTAAAATTATTAATACAGCTAGCTAGAGTAATTAACTTCTCACAAGCTTTCTCAGAAAGATTAACAGTGTAAGCGTTGGTTTTGCTTCTTTCATTGCTAAACTATAGTTTTGCGGATATCCACATATCCCTGCTCAACGGCAATATGAATAGCAAGCTTAATATCAGCTTCACATAAATTAATCTTCTTATGAGCAAGGAGAAGCTTAATAGTATCGCTGCGGCGGTTGCTAGTAGCTAGAGTAATCAACTCCCCACAAGCTTCTTCAGAAAGATTCGCGGTGTAAGCTGGCAAAGCATCGGTTCCACCTCTCTCATTGCTAAACTATAGTTTAGCGGATATCCACATATCCCTGCTCAACGGCAATCTGAATAGCTTGCTTAATATCATCTCCACATAAATTAATAGTTTTGCTAACATCCACATGTCCTCGCTCAACAGCGCTCTTAATTGCAAGTTTTCCATTACACGCTGATAAATTAATCTTATCACTAGAAAGATAATTTAATAGGAACTTAACAGTATTAATATTGTTATAAACTGCAGCCATAACAATCAATATCTCATACTCATATCTGGAAAAATTTACAACTCTCTCATCGGCAAGCAAAAACTCTACAACACTCTCTTGTCCATATTCACAAGCAATCTGAGTAGCTAGTTTGATATTGTTTATTGATAAATCAATCTTAGTATGAGTAAAGAGAAACTTGATAGTATGGATCTGTCCTCGGATTGCCGCCCTACAAATCAACATTTCACAATCATTATTAGATAAAATCAGCCTATCATCTGCAAGAAGAAGCTCAACAATATTTGTGTGTCCATTTTCTACAGCATCCCCTATCACATCGTTATTCTGATCAGAGGGATTAACTCTGGTGTCGCTGAGAAGAAGCTCAACAACCTCAATCTGCCCACATCCTGATGCTCTTAATATTGCGTAATTACCTCCAGCTGAAGGATCTTCTCCTTTATTTAAAAGACTTTTTACCTGTTCTATTTGACCCGCACAGGCCGCAATTCCGATCTTATTCGTTGTCATTTTAACGCAAAAAAAAATATACATTATTCACAATTTTCACATCAAAATTGTGTTTTCACAAACGCTACTGCGCAGGCATATATCATCTGGGAGCAAGACTCCTTGTTTCATGGAAGTTCTACTATCACCCGATAATAGACAAACACTGGTCTATACAACTTTCTCCCTAGAAAAGTTTACTTTGAAAGCGGTATGCTTTGTTGAAAAACGAAAACATTGCGCGGATCGTATTTCGTCTTAATCTTCGACAATCTTCTGATGTTATCCCCCCAATAAGCCTGAGGGTATTGATTTGAATTTAATTCCAGGTCTTTAAAGTTGCAATATGATCTCCCTACTCCTGTTTTCGGATTAGTTAATCCGTCATCAAGAAGCTGGTTATATGTGCTTCTAACCCACTTGGAGAGCTGCTCAAGTTCTCTCTGATTGTTGGTAGTTACTCTAATAAGCATCCAAAATAGTGAATCTCTCCAAAAGAAAGCGGTGTTGCTGCTACAAATTTCTGCAACCGCTCCTCCCAGAGCATTAAATTCGATACTAATACTGGGAGGTCCCGTTAACATTGCGTACATAAGATTCTTAATGGCAGTTTGGGATAGACATGCAGGAGAAAACAGATTCAGATAATTGAAAAACAGAGGAGGGTTTGGAGTTGCGTGAGTTATAGCAGCGTCAACGATAGAACTACACCATATCTTATAGGATGTGAATAATCCATCAAACACACATAACAACTTCTTCAAATCGTGTTTATTGCCTTCAAACTGACCATTGATAAGGATAGGGTTCTTCTTGTTCTCATTAGATGGCGAATATAAGCTAAGTTGGGATGTAAGGTTGTTGACCTGATTAGGGGCCCATTTCTGCCATATTTCAAGTACTTTCTCGAAGTTTTCGAATGGACACCACAACTCAAATAACATAATCTTACATAAGTCGTATGTTCTGAACGTAAAGTCTGTAACTATCCCCAAACTTCCTCCACCGCCTCCTCTAATAGCCCAATACATATTAGGATTTACGTTTTTATCCGCCGTGATGATGCTTCCGTCGGCTAGTATCATTGTGACAGATAACATATTATCCAACGTCAATCCGTACAATCTTTCGAGAAATCCAACTCCGGCTCCCATACTTAGACCGGCTATTCCTACATTTTGACACGTACCTGTTGGTATTATCTCGTCGGTTTCCGCTAATCTTGTAACTAAGGGACCTATTAGAACTCCCGCTCCTATTTTAACTATATTATCGCCACACACTTTGATATAATTCCTCTTAGATAAATCGATAATTACTCCATTAGATAAACTGAAATTTGTGGGATCGTGGGCTCCGGATTTGAGAGCAAACTCTATATCCAACTCCAAGGATTTCGCTAGAGCCCATTGAGCATCTTTCCTTTTTCTCGACATAACTATCATCCTGGGAAAAAACTGACCTACCCTGTTGAAGCCCAACCGATAGCTGTTATAGTACTCATCCCATGGATAAATTATTGAAGGATATCTGCGTTGCCACGCCAATAGTTGGTCGAGAGAAACCCCTTTCGATTCAAAGAACAACACGGTTTCTCTGGAAACATCTGTAGTGTATTTTTCCTCCAGAACGGGCTCCTTCATAATCAAACGTATATTTTGAGACATGCCTTTTATTGATGCAGAAAGACCGAAATAAATAATAAAATACATACGAACATTCTTCCGAAAAGAAACCTGGTCTCTGTAGCGTAGTATCCAAAATGCCGCGCTGTATTTCGTATATTTATTTTTGATCTGTGTTAGGCGTTATCGCAAACGTCTCTTTTATCTTAATCGGAGCGATAAAGAAGTCTAAACCTCGGAATGATAGTTCTAATAATCTGGACACTAAGTCCAGGTTTCCTTTTTTTTAATTGTTTGCTTTTTTTGAAAAGAGGGCGGTACCTTTGCAAAGCCAAAAAAATTGTGCGGAAAAATCCTTAGTTGCAGTCACCCGGTGATCTCCTCGAAGCAGAAAATATATTTCGAAGAACTATCTATTAGTACAAAGTACCAAATGGAATTGAAATATATTCCTCCTAAAGAGTGGGTTGTGGAGAGTTTCTTCGACACTCTCTATCGGAAGATGTACACTAATATATCATATTCATCCGATGCCCAATTTGACATCGATAATGCGTACAACGAATACAAGTATGCTCCCGCCGATAAATTGCGTCATTTAGAGGACGAATATATCGATCTGAGTGGGAATCCGTACGAGTTCGTAGCTTCAGAATTAGTTATATGGAGAGTCGTTGAGCCGCAACTTCCGATGAAGCTGGAAATTTCGGCCGAAATTTCGTTTCAATCCGCATAGCCTCGTACCCTCCAAGTTGTAGTTATTCGGGATCCGGTTTGATATTGGTGCCTGATAGCCTAGTTTAGTCCGTTGTGGGCGCTCTTGAAAAGTTGGGCCTTTACAATGAAAATCTGAGGAATATTTTTTCCTTAATATTTCTCTGGGAAAAAAGAAATGGGGGATGTTCAAGGTTGCGAACGATGTGAAGATATATATGTCAAACTACAGCCTACATTGAAAGAACTAGCAATTCTCAGCGCGATTAAGAGTGGAAAACCTATTGATATTCAAGGTGTTCCCAGTTTCAACGATGAAGGTACTAATCTTATTGATGCACTTCGGAATGATTACCACGAGATCGCGAAATATGTTTGCGATGGGGAGCTGTCCAAGGAAAATAACCCGGACAACGAAGAATGTAATAGAAAGAAATATTACGAATTTAAACTGATAATCTAATTGGCGTTGATAGAGATGATCGCTTCTGGAAATAGGCTAGGATTTGACTTCTTATTCGATAAGTACAATTTACGCAGGATTAATGGGGGTAACAAGTATGAATCCATGGGTTTACACATTAAAGATCATTTGTCTCTTTTGGAAGCATTTGTCAGCCAGCTTGATCTAGGTAAGTCTGATATGTTAGACGTATTTCTCACGAGTAAATTATTAATAGGAATGAATAGTATTCATTACTCGATGACTGAGATAATCTCATATCTAAATGTGAAAGGGAGGAGCAAAGACAAGCTATTTACAGATTTACTTGCAAAACATGTAGATTTTAATTCAAGATCTGATTTGGAGAAACTAGTAAGGTCTATGATGAGGAATGCAGCTATTATCGATAACAAGGACAAAATACTAGAAACTACAATGAATTTCAGAGGTGAACCTATAATTATTAAAGATGGACTGGTCGTTGAAGGACCTGTCCAAGGGGATGCGATGATATTGACTGAGTTAGTGACCGACGCTATTGTTGGCTATATGTATGCGAAAAATAAAGATGGTGTTAATTGGGTAGTTGATGAATTTACAGATGCATATCCTGAGAGACTCCTAGAAGTGGCTAAAGGCCAATTGGATGCTATTGCTAAATTACTTAATAGAGGTATATCGTTAGACAAACGTGTGATACGAAATAACCTAATCTTGCTATCCGAGGAAAATAGGGTTGGCGACTTAGTAACTTTCGTTTCTATAATTAAAAAATTGAACGCTAGGGATTTTCTGAATGATTCCGCTGCAAGAGTATTACTTTCTATAATATTCAAGATGAAGGCGAATTGCACTATCGAATTTGAATCTGTAAATTTCACGCCAGAAATAATTCTGGGAATTTGCGCTGGGACAAATATAGGGATGGCCAATACAGAACTTAAAATATTCGACATACTTGAAGAACATTGGATTTCGGATGGGAAGAAGATGTTCCTTACGATGGTAATTACTTTCTATACTGCAACTAAAGTAGATATATATAGAAAGTTAGATGGCAGAATACTCCACAGAATTTGTGGTACTGCTATAACAGATCCGATTCAATATCTAAAGACTTTATACAGTATGAATGAGTTATTTGAACAAGCAATATTGGAGAAAGTACCCTTCATTGTGAACAGTTTAATCTCGACCGACTTGACATTTGAACAAGCGATTGTTCCACTCATTCGGTTCATTAAGGAACCCAACAAAGAGGATGGAAAGTATCTCATGTACGAACGGGGAATGGTGTTCGCATCTTCTATCCTTGATGGCTTATTATTAATTTATAGTAAAGAACGTATAGTTGATGGGGTATGTAAACAAGTGGGAGAGACGGTGGGTCAGGAGTTCTTTGATCAATTTGAACTCAATAAGGCATAATTCGCAAAATGGCTTCTGGATTAAACACATAGTTATTACTACAAGTAACGACGGAAAATTGGCGCCAAAAAGGGTATTTCTGAATTAATATCGTTGCACGCAGACTTTGAATAAAATCTGCTTACTCACATGGAGATAGAAATATAGTCGTTTGATCTGCATCTTCTATATCGTGATTAGATTTTGCCACCAAGTTATTAATGAGCTATGTGCAGTTAGAAAATCACCTGTAAATCTAGAAATATTTAAAGCACTAACTATTAGCTTTTTAACCAATCACAGATAAATTTTAATTGCAGATCGGCAACTAAGTAGAAAATATGTTTGGCTATAGGGCATCTCTATCCTTCCGCAGCAATTCATCTAATCTGTTTTTGGCAGTAATACACTTATCAACATCCGAAAGACCATTCCCTATGAGAATACGAACTACATCAGCAATATCACTATGAGACAAAATTATTTTCTTATGATCAATAAGAAGTTTAGCTGTCTCGATATAGCCACTAGACGCAGCTAGAAGAGTCAAGTTCTTACAATCATCTGGTGATAAATTTATTCTATCATCATCAAGTAGGAGTCTAAGAATATTTACATGCCCATACTTAATGGCATCTTGGATACCAATCTTACAATCATCAGATGATAAATTAATCTTCTGATGATTAAGGAGAATTTTAACTGTATCGATATAGCCAGCAGACGCAGTTAGATGAATCAAGGTCTTACAATCATCTGTTGAAAAATTTATTCTATTATCATCAAGTAGGAGTCCGATAGTCCACTCACACTTAATATACTTATACTTATACTTAATGGCATCTAGAATATCAGTATTACAATCATCTGGTGATAAATTACTTTTCTTATAATCAATGAGATGATTGTAATCGTTTGTTGGTGTGGATGTAGTCATTTTGATAGCTAAAAATATGTATAGAATAATATTTTTACAATCATAAACACCAGAAATTTCTGGTGCTGAATTATAATACTAGGTAGCGCATATATTGAATACTTATATGCGCAGGCTTTGAACAAAATCTGCTACTCACGTGGAGATAGAAATATAGTTGTTTGATCTCCATTTTCTATATCGGGATATATCTCAACAAGTATTTTATCTCCGTCATAAAGTGTTATAATTTCAGCATATAGTTCCAATTCTGCATTTAGTTTATTGTACGATGAGTAGTAAAAGCTTGGCAAATGGATTGTCTGAACCTTAATATCTCCGCATGAATTGGTATATATATGTACATCAATTGCAATGATAATATTAGATATCTCATCATATACTGATAGCCTATAACATTTAGTTTTTTTAGTATTCTCTGCCATAATGAGATAAACATACCAGAAAATCTTATCAGATTTTCTATAAAGGTTTAACGATTTAGGCGACCTTGGAGTGATAACAGTCGTTGGTGTTACTTTTCTAACTGTTGAGTTAGGAAGTTTCTCAAGAAGATAATGAAAGTTATTTTTAATATTGCACCGAACAGATCCTTTCGGTTCTGTCATTCTTTATTAGGGATCAAAATTCGCTTTAATTTGTTTTATTAGATGTAGATTTTTCTTCCATCATTTGGGTACATAGTTATATAAGCCTTACGAAGTGTTTTAAGATCTGCCCTCCACATTGTTTGTTCTGTCCAGGTTTCTGTTTCTGTTATTTTCTTAATAATTTCTTCTTTGGCATCCATCAGCTTATTAATTCCTTCTATATCCATTTCACATTGATCTACAATACGATATCCATCTGTGTGAACATAGAATCCCTTACATAACGATAGTTTGTCTATTTTATCTAATATATCACTCCTTTTCATTGCTTTATTATCTAGGCGGAATAGTAATGTTCCATCGATACAGGCAGTAATATATTTCATTCTATTGATATTCATACATAAATCTTTCTTCAGGCTGCTGATAATGTTATTCTGTCGTTTCTTATAAAGAGGTAAGCGATGATTATAAAAATCTTCCATTACTTCTACTATAGATGAGTACTCTATCGGGAAACCATTCATACCTACAAGAGTAATATTACTTAGTCTTTCCCTGCGTGTAATATTAACATCATCAATTGTCAATGGCCTTATATTTCCGCCCTCGTCTGTTACATTAAAATTTTTGACCTTAAAAAATGTTTTAGTTGCCGTGCACATTGACTTATAGCTCTTGATTTCCTCCCTGAAAACTTTCTTCATCAGAAATTTCTTATAGCTATTATTCCACACACCAACTGGTAGACATGTAACTGTATAGCTATTTTCGGTTGCTTCTTCTATGATACCTCTACTAACGAAAGTACGTATATCATCTGTATCTGAATCTTCTAGATATATTTCTCCTTCATAGTCTCTATACCAAGGTAGCAATTCTACAAATTTATTTCCATCTAATCTACTCAAATACGCATCTATTATTTCTAAAGGATGATAGTTTGGAATATATGATCTCCATCCGGTTGATACTGAATTAACACCGTTAACCATTGACATTGGTATTATTGGTATATAATACTGAGGTTCTATTTTTTGGCCTTCGCTAACTACTTCAATAAGAAGGCTATCGTCATCAGGATGAAATATTAAAGGCAACAGAGATGACGCATTAACTTCTAAATAACGTGGCTCTGCAGCATGTTTACCTCCCTTTTCCATGCTTCCAAATCGTCCTTTTCCTTTTAAGATAGGAAGGTTATTACTGCCAGGAAACTCTTGTCCAGCATTAATAACAGAATGCTGTATTGCATCACCATGATGATATGCAGTTAGAGTTCCTACCTCACCACCAAAATTGGAAACCTTAATCAATTTTTTTGATGTACATTTCCTTCCCCAAGCATGAAAAGCGCCGAATAAAATCTTCCTTGCTACATTTGTTAACCCATCTATCATGGATGGCATATTACGAGATAGCGTACTAAAACTATAGCTACGTAAAAAATAGTCAATAAACTCGCTAATTGGTAGCTTATTATGCTTTATGCCTCCAAAATTATTCGGATCCCATTCTAGCATCCATTTTTTACGTAGAGCTACAGCATCTTCTCCACCTGTCATAGCCATTTCTATTTTAATTGGAGCATTCTTATCATATATGAGTTTGACAACATATGAG
>SDBT01012008.1_pt1 | contig 13911 bp, 13 predicted proteins | sample 2277101 | NCBI WGS metagenome assembly SDBT01 (sample SAMN10404973, study PRJNA504765) | marine sediment metagenome | isolation source: marine sediment core GS10_PC15, 103 cmbsf | place: Arctic Ocean: Southern Knipovich Ridge | collected 2010 | reverse complement strand
CATTGACAATAAAATTTCTAGGGATATTAGAAATTTATTTCCGGATATTAAAGAACCTGTTAATCCCGAACAGCTGACAACAAATATCATTATTGACCAATATCTTGAAAAAACTGAAGAAATCATTCAACTTAATCTAATTGCTTCAGGTGAACCACTTAGAGACCTTTCGCAAATACTCAAAATTGATGATTTCAACCTACAGGGAATGGCTTGGGCAAGTATTGGGGGAATCCATACACTCAATGGTAATTATAAAAATGCTTTTACAAGCTTTAATATGGCGTTGGATTTAAATGTAAATAATAATATAAAATCCTATATTTATGCTGAATTATCTAATTTGTTGAGAAAATTAGGCTATACAAAAGAATCTATCGCAATTTTAAAAGCTACCACAACAATTTGTACAAATGAAAAATTAAATTGGCGAATTAATAGTTTATTAGGATTATGTTATAAATTTATTGATCACGATCTATCTTTGGAATTACTAAGTAAATCGGCCAAATATTATAAAGAAAATAATGAATATTTTCGATATGCAAATACACTCAGAAATATTGGAGAGTTATACGCAAATAAATATGATTTTAAAACTGCGACTGATAAATATTATCAAGCTAAAATTATCGCTGAAAGACACAAATTAATTCAGATCAAATACGAGATTCTTAATGATGAAGGGTGGTTGATGATACAGAAAAAAGAACATGATAAAGCTCGTTCTATATTTTCTAATTTAATTAAACAAGAATTACCTCCTTATCACTTAAGTTTAGCTCTGCAAAATCTCGGCTATCTAGAATTTGAAACTCGTGATTACCGTAGCGCAATTAATTATCACAGCCAATCTCTTCAACTTAATTTAAAATATGATATGCGTGACATGGCATTTGAAGATTATTATAAATTAGGAAATGCCTACGAAAAACTTAAGGAAGAAGGTTTGGCTTATCATTTTTATTCGCAAGGTTATGATTTATTGCAGACCGAAATAGATCTTGGATTACCATTACTTGGTTATCGTAAGATTGTTATGAATTCATATATTGAGTTTTTATCTAATAATCAAAAACTTCCATATGTTAACTCACGTGACGAAGCCCTTAGGTTTGTTATTGGCAAATCAATGAAAGAGATACGTGATATCTTTCATACGGCTCTACTTACAATGCAAATACGCAGACACAAAAATGCTCCTGTTCTTTGTAAAGCATTGGATATAGATACAAGGACATATTTTTTATATCAGAAAAAGTTAAATCTAAAACGTGGACAATATACCGATACTAATCTATTCAGCAGCCAGTACTTCAGACAATATATTGAAACATTGCAACCGTATACTTGGCGAGAAGCTAATGCTAGATTTGAAGAAGATTTATTTAAGTTTCTGATGGAAAAATATCAGCATAACAAAAAGAAGATTGCTGAAGTATTAAAGGTATCTTACCCTCAAGTTGTGATGAAAACCGTTGAAAAACGTAATTAAATAATTTCAATTATTAAATATATTAATCTGAGATAGAGCAGTAATAACTGCTGTTTCAGAACGTAATCGTCGATTCCCTAAATTTATAAAATTTACCTTTCGTTCTTTTAGAAAATCAATCTCGTCTTTTGAAAAATCACCCTCAGGTCCTACCAAAAACAATATTTTAGATTGATTTTTTAGCATTTTTGGTAGAACATCGATCACGTCCTTGCCGGACTCATGGCATACTAATATTGAATTATTTGTATAAGTGTTTAACAATTCCTCCAAATTTGTGGGCTTTGGAATACTAGGGATTACGCTCCTCCCACACTGCTTCACAGCTGCTTTTGATATTTTTACTAATCGTTCAAGGTTAATATTACGTTTGATACATTTCTCAAGCACTAATGGTATAATTTCTTTTACACCGCATTCAGTTGCTTTTTCTACAACAAAATTCATTTTCTCCTTTTTAAGTATTCCAATTCCTAAGCTAATCTGAATTTTATTTTCCCCGTATTTTGGAAATACTTCTAGAACGTTTCCGCTGACTACATCATTTTTAATATTGTTAAATTTTCCACAATATGCTTTTCCGATACCGTCAATTAGCCATATTTCAGTTCCAATCGGTTTTCTTAGGACTTTAGTTAAATGATGTGACTCTTGTTCATTTAAGAAAAAATTATTATCTGAAATACTATGACGATCAACAAAGAAAAATAATTTATCTGACATTATTTCTATCGATGAATTGAGAATGATAACACTGTTCCGTTTAAATTGTTATAAATAGCAATAGGACTGCTTAACGGAATTAGATCATAACTAAATTCAACTGAATAGTGGAATTTACCGGGTTGACGGAATTCTACTCCAATGCCGACATTTCCTCCATAAGTAAATTTACTATCTGCATTAAACCATCTTTCAGAAAATGATTTAACGTCTGCATCTGCATCCACAACTAGTACAGGACCTAATTGGGCAGATATAAATGGAGAAAAATTATTTGCAATTTTTCCTTCAAATGGATAGAAATTTATTGTTCCAAATAGTGGGAAAATTGCCAAACTTATAGTATTCTTATTTTCAATTTGACCGGTATAGATATTACGCGATGGGATTTCTTCAGGTGGTCTAATGTCAAACCAGCGAATAGTCGCTCCCAGTTTAAATACATTATAACTTTTAATATTTTGATGGTAAAATATTCCACCACCACGATCGCCAATGTTTAAACCAGCACCACGCTTGGCACCGCTTATTTGTCCATATCCCATTGATATTACAATGATTATAAATACTAGTTTTTTTCCCGCATAGCGGGATTTCATTTCATTCAACATAGTTTAATTTGGAATTACAATTACCTTACCGATTTGATTACCATTTTCTAAATAATTATGTGCTTTTTGTATTTCTGACATTTTGAAACATTTGTCAACAATTGGTCTTATATCACCATTTCTGTACATTTCAAGCGCTTTATCAAGCGATTCTACATTTCCCATAGTTGAGCCAAGTATGGACTGTTGTCTAGAAAATAATCGCCTAATATCAAATTTTGCTTCAGCACCGGTGGTAGCCCCACAAGTTACAATTCTTCCACCCTTTCCCAATATCCGTAAACTTGTTTCCCAGGTCTTTGTTCCAACATGTTCAACTACAACATCCACACCCCTACGACCTGTATATTTCTTGACAGCTTTAACAATATCATCATTTTTATAATTAACGACTAAACCAGCTCCAAGTTTTTCAGCAAAATCACCTTTTTTAGTATTACCAACAGCAGTTATTACTTTACATTTCATCGCTAAAGCGATTTGAATTGCCACGCTTCCTACCCCAGACGAAGCTCCCCAGACAAACACAGTTTCTCCCGGTTGAATATTTGCTCTTTCAATAAGCATTGTATAAGCAGTTTCAGCAACAAGCGGGAATGCGGCTGCTTCCGCAAAACTCATGTTGTCGGGGATATTGCGTAAATGATCGGCATTAATTGCCATAAATTCACATTGTGTTCCATCTTGACTCTCACCAAAGATGCCCCACTTATCGCAATAATTCTCTTTTTTCTGCTTACACCATTGGCATTTACCGCAATAAGTAAGCGGCTGAATTAAGACTCTATCGCCGCTTGAAAAATCTGATACTTCCTGACCTACCTGTTCAACAGTTCCCGCTCCATCGCTTCCCATAATCATTGGAAGCGGAACACCAGGCATTCCCTTCCTCACCCAAATATCAAGATGATTCAATGCTGCGGCTTTTATTTTAACCAAACATTGATTTCGTTTAATATTAGGTATCGGAATGTCTTCATATTTCAATACATCTATTCCCCCATGCTGATGTATTCTAACCGCCTTCATTATAATAAGCTATTTTATATAATTGAATATTGTGATTATTTATCATCAATATCCTTAAACTCGGCATCTTTAATATTCATCTTTGAATATTTATTCTTGGAATTTTTCTTACCAGATGGTTTGTTGATTTTACTTAGTGCAATATATCTAACGTAGAAAGAATATCCAAAATAGGCTAATACTGCTACTATAATTAATTTGAACATATTTAAAACCCAGTTGCAGGATTAAAGAATTTGGTGCCCGTGATCGGTTTGCGCACCACATTAATAATTTCTTCTAAATCCTTTTTATTGTTAACAAAATCGATATTATTTGTGTTGATGATTAACAAAGGTGTATCTTGGTATCTAAAGAAATATTCGTTATAAACTTGATTTAGAGCGTCTATATAATCGCGAGACATATTTTTTTCAAATGTTCTTTTTCGCTTATTAATATGTTTCATTAATGTATCTGTATCCGCTTGTAAATAAATAACTAAGTCAGGGTTGATAACATTACGCTCTAATAAATTTGCGACAGTTTCATATAGAGGCATTTCCTTTTCATTCAAATTTAACGATGCAAATAGTCTATCTTTGACAAACATATAATCAGTTACAAGTAAATTATGAAAAATATCAACTTGTCTTAACTCTTGCTGTTGTTGATATCTTTGCAATAGAAAAAATAATTGTGTTTGAAAAGCGAATCTCTCGGGATCATCATAAAAATCAGCTAAAAATGGATTATCCTCAAATTGCTCTAATATTATTCGCGCGCTTAATTTTTCCCCAAGTAACTTAACTAAACTTGTTTTTCCAACTCCTATTGGCCCCTCGATGGCGATATAATATAAGTTTCTCATGCGTTTGATTCTATTGTATGTTTCAATACTATTGACTTATCAGCACACTGACTAAGTAGTTCTTTAATTGTGATATTCCAACCAGAAACAATATAATTTGGGGTTAATTCGTTAAATGGGACAAGGATAAATCGTCTGTACGGAATACCCGGATGTGGAATAGTTAATTCTTCTGTTTCTAAGAAAGAATCTCCGAAAGTTAATATGTCAATATCAATTGTTCTTGGGGCGTTTTTTTTATGCTCCTTTGGACGTCCTAATAGTTTTTCGATGTTTTTAATCTCATCTAAAAATTCAAATGGTCCGAAGGTGGTATTTATTTCAACTACAGTGTTTAGGAATTCCGGTTGATCTTTATTAAACAAAGGTTCAGAACTATAAAATGATGCACTTCTTAGCTTGTTGTTTTCAGGATATTCTTCGAGTATCGTGATTGCTCCTGCTAAATTAGCTTCTCTATCACCAATATTTGAACCTAATGATAAATATACTTTCTCACTCATAATCGGCCTTGGTGCGCAATATCTCAACCTCAACTGTATCTAAAACACCTTTCACCGGTGCATGCGGTTTTCGTACTCTTACAATCACTTTATCTGTTTTATATTTTCTTAATATAGAATCAGCGATACGTTCAGCGAGTGTTTCAATCAGATAATACTTATTCCTTTTAGTACAATTCTGTACTGTTTTATAGATTTTTTCATAATTAAGAGTTTCTTTCAAATTATCTGATTGACCGGCTTTCTTTAAATTTTTATACAGATCTACGTCAATTTCAAATTTTCCGCCAAGTGCTTTTTCAAATTCACTTACGCCATGATAACCGTAAAAAACCATATTCTTTAATCGTATTACATCCATAACCAATAAATTTACCGCATTGTATTAAGCTTAGTCAAGAAATGCTAATAAAAAGAAAAGCCCTCTACATAGTGAAAAGGGCTTTTCTAATATCGATAATTATTCGATTACATCATTCCGCCCATTCCGCCCATTCCTGGATCCATTGGAGGCATAGGTACATCTTTCTCAGGTACTTCAGTTACTGCAGCTTCAGTAGTTAATAATAGTCCTGCAATTGATGCTGCATTCTCTACTGCTACACGAGCAACTTTGGTTGGGTCAATAATACCCGACTTGAACATATTTACATATTCGTTCAAACGTGCATCATAACCGTAATCACCTTTTTCATTTAAAACATTATTAACAACAATCGAAGGTTCTGCACCTGCGTTAGCAACGATTTGACGAATCGGTTCTTCCAAAGCACGACGCATAATATTAACACCAACCATCTGATTGTCAGATACTTTTACATCATCCAATCCTTTAATACATCTTAAAAGAGCAACTCCACCACCCGGGATAATACCCTCTTCAACTGCGGCACGTGTTGCATGTAATGCATCTTCTATGCGAGCTTTCTTTTCCTTCATTTCAACTTCGGTTGGAGCACCGGCATACAATACAGCTACACCACCGGAAAGTTTAGCTAAACGTTCCTGCAATTTTTCACGATCATAATCGGATGAAGTTTTATCTATTTGTACTTTAATTTCATTAATACGGGCTTTAATCGTTTTGACCTCTCCACTGCCACCAATAATAGTTGTGTCATCTTTATCGGAAACTATGCGCTTACAAGTCCCAAGATAATCTAATGTTGCATTTTCTAATTTGTATCCTTGATCTTCAGACACTACTGTTGCACCGGTTAATACTGCAATATCTTCCAACATTGCTTTGCGACGATCTCCAAATCCCGGAGCTTTGACAGCTAAAACTTTAAACGTACCACGTAACTTATTAACAACTAATGTTGCCAGAGCTTCACCATCAATATCCTCTGCAATTATCATGACAGATTTACCTGTTTGCACAACTTTTTCTAAGATAGGCATTAAGTCTTTCATATTGCTTATTTTTTTATCATATATCAAAATATAAGGATCGTCTAATTCGGCTTCCATATTGTCTGAATTGGTAACAAAATATGGAGAGAGATATCCACGGTCAAATTGCATACCTTCTACAAATTCTAGATATGTTTCAGCTGTTTTACTATCTTCAACAGTGATTACGCCATCCTTGCCAACTTTTTCCATCGCTTCAGCGATTTTACGACCAATTTCTTTATCATGATTAGCAGAAATCGTAGCTACTTGGGCTACTTTCTCAAAATCAGATCCAACATCCTGTTTCTGTTTCTTTAATTCTTCAACAATTTTTACTGTAGCTGCATCAATACCACGCTTAATTGACATCGGGTTAGCGCCGGCAGTTACATTTTTAATTCCTTCAGCAATAATAGATTGTGCTAAAACTGTTGCTGTTGTAGTACCATCACCTGCTACATCAGATGTTTTTGAGGCAACTTCTCTGAGCATTTGAGCACCAATATTTTCTATTTTATTTTCTAATTCAATTTCTTTTGCTACTGTTACACCATCTTTAGTAATTGTTGGTGAACCAAATTTCTTTTCAATAACTACGTTACGTCCTTTTGGACCTAAAGTAACTTTTACCGCATCTGCCAATTTATCAACACCGGCTTTCAAGCCATTGCGTGCTTCTAAATCATAGGTAATAATTTTTGCCATTATATATCTCCTTTATAATATCGCTAGGATATCGCTTTCACGCATAATTAAATAATCTTTTCCATCAACTGTGACTTCTGTACCGGAATATTTACCATAAAGTACATTATCACCAACTTTAACTGTCATTTTAACAATTGTTCCTGAATCACTTACTTTTCCAGGTCCCATTGCAACAATAGTTGCTTCTTGAGGCTTTTCCTGTGCTGTATCAGGAAGAATAATTCCTGACGCAGTTTTATCCTGTGCTTCTTTTGGTTCGACAACAACACGGTCTTCCAATGGTTTTAATTTTAAACCCATTTATTAATCTCCTTTTGATTAACTATATTATTTATATTCTTTTTAAGCACTAAATTGCTTTGTAAATCTATCACAAATTCTGTGCCATTTTCTTAAGTTTGCCATAATGACATTCTTTCAATAATTGATATGTCATATTTCGAATCATTGATCATTAAATAGCTGCAATACGCAACGTGGAAATTATACCTGATAATGGTATGTTTTCAAGGACAATTAGCACTCTCATAGGTAGAGTGCTAACTCAAATTTTGGTTACAATTGATATTAGTTAATAAGTTGACAATTTATTGAGTTATTGAGAAACTATACCGACGGAAAAGATATCATATAGCGAACACAATTAATTCAACATTTAGAATTCAAAACTCAACATTCAAAATTTATTTCCCGGTACTGCCAAACCCGCCGCTTCCACGCGATGTCTCACTTAATTCGTCTACTATTTTAAAATGGATTGGTGATCCATCCATAGCAACTAATTGAAATAGACGCTGACCCGGACTAACTTTATAAGCAGTGTCTTTGATATTATCGACAGCAGCGATTATTTCACCGCGGTAGCCGCCATCAATTAATCCAATTGAATTTGATAATCTAAGTGGTGTTTTCGATATACTGGAACGCGGCATCAATAAGTATGGTTTGCCTTCAATATTTTCACATGAAATTTGCAAATGAATAAAGGCAGATGCACCCGGTTGAATTGTTAGTTCGTGAATTACAAATAAATCCAAACCGGCATCACCGTCGTGGAAATGGGAATGTTCTTCATACATTTTTTTTACTTCTAATGAAAATGGTTTTATTAATATATCCACAATTATTTATCTTCCATTTTAATATTATTCACATGATATAATGTTCTGATTGGGAATGGAATATTGATCCCCTCTTTATTATAACGTACCAATAATCTTTTTATAAAATTGTGTATAATTGGATATTGCGCACCATAGTCCAACACTTTAAAAAATACTTTAAAATTGATACTGGAATCACCAAAATCACTATATCTAATGAACGGAGTAAAATTAGGGTCATGTCCTTTAATCTCGCTGACTATTTCCTTAGCAACTTCGATGGTGACTTTTTCGACGTGATCTAAATCGCTTTCATACGCTACTCCAACCGGAATACGCGCTGAAAAAGTTTTATCTACTGCATCGAAATTTTTAATAATCGCATTTGACAAACGAGAGTTTGGAACGTTAAAAACATTATTGGTACGTTCTAAAATAGTCGTATTCCGCCATGTTATATTAGTAACATTTCCGGTTTGCCCCGATTCCAACTCAATAAAATCACCAGTCTTAACTTTTTTACTCAGCAGAATGTGTAATCCTGCAAATACGTCGGAAAGCGTATCTTTTAGAGCTAAAGCAATTGCTATACCGCCAACTCCTAAGGTTGTTAACATTGGTGCTATAGAAACACCGATAAAATCCAATGCTATCAAAAATCCGATTGTTAAAATGATAGCCCGAATTAAATTGACAAATATTTTTGTTGAAGGAAGAGAACGCCCCTGATTGGTTGACCACACATCAATCATGCCTATTAAAAATTTACTAATAGCAAAAGTGATAGTTAGAATGAGTGTGATAACAATAATTTTTATAATATTTAGCGAATATGGTACCAGATACTCAGTTGTTTTTGTTATGTAATATATTGCTGCTAATCCCAACCAAATAATAATTTGTCTTGCTACGGATTCGAGTAGTAAATCGTCCAATCTGAAAGTTGTCCGTTTAGCTAATTTTTGCAAATAACCATAAATGAACTTTTTAAATAACCATCCTAAAAACATTGCTCCAATTATAATTAATAAAGGTTCTCCAAACTCAAATATTTTTTCAATTAAATTATCATTCATTTATAATCCTACTTTAATAATAACATTTTTCTTGTTTTAATTAAATTTCCATTATTTACTTCTACAACATAAGTTCCACTTGGTAAGATATTTCCAACTTGATCTTTCCCGCCCCATTGAATAAAGTGAGCGCCTGATTTATAATCACCGGATTGTTGCCAAACCTGTTTTCCAGTTATATCAAAAATATTAAGTTTTACTTCCCCCTCGTTTTCTAAATCAAATCGAATTGTTACACCTGCATTAAATGGATTCGGATAAACGGGATACAGATGAAATTCATCAGGAATCGCACCATTTCCAAGCGTGTCTAGGCGAATTTCGTAAATCTTTTTCAAAATCCAATTATCAGGATCAAGTTCTATACTTTCTACTGTACTGCTAGGCGGTAAAGCTAAGGTAAATAATTCACTTTTCTGAGTATTTTGAACTACCCAAACTTGCTCACTATTATCAGAAAAATTTGCTTTTATATCAACTGGCATTTTAAATACAATACTTTCTTGAATTTGGTTAATTTGTACTAATAGATTATTATCAGATTGACTGTACACAACCTCATAAATTGGATATAATTCACCGTATATCCAACGTTCGAAAAAGAAATCCAGATCTTTCCCTGATATTTCTTCCATTACAGTCTGAAATTGTTCGGTTACTGCAGATTTAAACCGATAGCGATCACCATACTCTTGTAATCCAGCAAAGAATGCGGAATCACCAACAACATGGCGTAACATATGCAGCACCCATGAAGCTTTATTATATGACAGTCTATAATTGAAAATAGTACTAATGCTCGTTGTATCTTCCACAAAAATGGTACCCGATGCAAAATTGTATCTGGCTTTTTTTACTTCCATTACGTCATGCAGTGATTGAATGTCATTATCGCGTTTTTCATACCATAATGCTTCGCTATAGGTGGCAAAACCTTCATTTAACCATATATGCTGAAAATTAGCACAAGTTACCATATCACCCCACCATTGATGTCCTAATTCATGTGCAATGAGTCCTTCGCTATATCCGCCTAGACTTGTTAGAGTTTGATGTTCCATTCCACCGCCCCATACAAACTCAGCATGACCATATTTTTCTTTTATGAAAGGATATTCACCAAATCTATCAGCCATCGCACCAATCATATCCTTTGTTAAACTATAATTAGCTTGAACCTTATTAAAATTATCTGGAAAAACATAATATTCCAAGCGCATAGAATCGGTTTCACTGTATTTATACCAATCAAGGAAAAACTTATAGGGATGAATTGCTACCGAAACTAAATAGGTGGCGATTGGATAGCGTTCCTGCCAATGATAGGTCGTCCAATCCCTGTTAACTACGGTATCAACTAATGTACCATTCGAAGCAGCAATTAAACCGGTGGGAACTTCCAAAGAAATATCAACGGAATCTGCTTTATCATTTGGTGTGTCTTTGCAAGGCCACCAATCGCGTGCGCCATAGGGCTCACTCAAACTCCATATCATCGGTTCACTGTTATGCTGATCAAATCCAAATGAACCGAAACCAGAAGATTGCGGTTGTCCATTATAATTAATAATTAAACTGAAACTACTACCTGCGGCAATTGGAGTGTTCAAATAAATTGCCAGCAAATTTGAATCATGTGTAATACTTAAATCAATTCCATTCTCATCAGTAACTGATGTAACATTTAATCCAGAGTATAGATTAAGTTCTACTAAACTTAATGATGCTATTAATGAATTTCCACGGACTCCAACAGTTCCTGAAATTCTTTCGGTACCGGGATCAATCTTGAGATCAATATCATAAAAAGTCACATCATAATTACCCTGTGCTTCGGTTGCAGGTGATTTATTAATCCACATTGCTTTAGCATTTTTACCATGGGAGCATTTTAAATGAGATTCATCCATTTGTTGAGTGAAAACAAATTGTAAGATAAGTCCTAATATTATTAGTAAACGCATTTTAGTAATTTTATGATTCTTATATATTACAAGTTTATTCTATTATGGTTCGATATAAATATAATAAATACCCCCTCTTTTTCTCTCCCGTCGTAGGGGGAGATGTCGTTTAGACAGAGGGGGTAAATTTTAATAGTATTATTTAATTAATCTATTATTTCAAACCCATTTCTTCGAGCAAATAATCGGCTCCAGCGTATTTTTCTGTTACAAACATTACATAACGAATATCAACTGAAATGGTACGTTGAATTGCCGGATCGAATTTCCAATCGGAAAGCATTGCTTCTAAATTACCATCGAAAGCAATACCGATCATTTCGCCATAAGCATTCAAAACAGGACTTCCGCTATTACCATTTGTTATATCAGTCGAATGTAAAAATGCAATTGGAACATCATCTAAATCAGGATCAATCCAATTCCCAAAATCACGATTTTTATGCAATTCAATTAATTTAGCAGGCATGTCAAATGGTCGTTCACCTGTGTCCTTTTCAATTGCTCCGCCAAGTGTTGTAAATGGTGCATATTGCACAGCATCACGGGGTTTGTATCCTTCAATATCTCCGTAAGTAAAACGGAAAGTACTATTGGCATCAGGATAGACTGCGTCGTCGCTCATTAACTGCAACGCTTCCATATATTTTTTCCGTAGTTCAGTGATATTTGCACTGAATTTTTTGCCACGCTTACGCGATGCTTCGTTTTCCGGATACATCGCAATTGCGAAATCGATTAATGGATCATTCAATTTTTCAACTTCTGCCGAACTCATTTTCAATAGAGTTTTAACATATTCAACATCGGTCAATTTTGTATTTTCGAAAACATAGTCGACGAATTCATCAACGGTCATGTTGTTTTTAACCAATATTTGATCGATACCCTTAACTCGATTATTAACCGGAAGTTTTGTTGATCTTTCAAGGAAATATTTAAATAGCTCTTTTTGAACAGGTTCATAAAAACCCATATAACGATAATGCAGTCGTTCTGCACCACGCTCTACGTCTTTCTCAGAAAAGTTCGGATCGCGCTCTGAATCTGATTTTTCACGTTCCTTGACCGTATAATAGACATTATTTGCCACACCAGGTAGTGTTCCTGCATAATATCCAAATGATCCTAGAATATCATTACGCTTTTTATTTGCAATTTGGGCACCATATAGAGCGCCAATATCATCTAAAACTTTACCATATTTTTTCTTTAATTTCCTATCCGATTTGACAAATTTTAAAAATTTATCTTCATTTTTCAGCGTTTCTTTTAGAAAATTGTATTTATCTATTGATGCAACAGTACCACCGTATTTTTTCTGATAATTTGCAATTCCTTTGCGCATTCCTGCGACGGCCATCTTTGCTTCCGGGGAATCTTCAGCTGCTTTCTCTAAAATATTAATTACATCACCTGCCCTGGCTAACCAGTCAGGATAGTAAAGGTTACGATTATATTTTACTGAATGAGAAGAACGATAACGGGAAGTACGTCCGGGGAAACCCATGATCATTGTAAAATCACCATCGTTTAGATCGCGAGTTGATATTTTTAACCATTTCTTTGGTTGATAAGGTACATTGTCTTCATGATATTTACGTCCGACACCATCAGGTGAAACATAGACGCGACCATAAGCAAAATCACCGGTATGACGCGGCCACATCCAGTTATCAATATCAGCACCATAATTACCAATAGCTAATGGTGGCATATATACTATACGAACATCATCAAATCTCTTGTAAATATACAATAAATATTGTTGACCTTCATACATCGCGGCTATTCGGGCGGTAACATCTTCTTTGCCCTCTTCAATAGCATCGGTCATAGCTTGGATTTTGGCATCGATAGCTTTCTTACGTTTCACTAGATTTTTGATTTTAGCACCGGCCATTAATACTTCATCAGTTACGTCTCGGATTTCGTCAATTATCATTGCCGATGATCCCGGTGCCTGAATTTCTTCCTCAAGTGAATTTGCCAAGAAACCGTTAGTTAGGTAATCTGTCCCTTGTGTTGAAGCTCGTTGTACTGCACCAAAGGCAACATGGTGATTTGTTAGTATTAATCCATTTGAAGAAACAAATTCCGAAGTTCCTCCGCCTAGATTAACAATTGCATTAAAGAGTGATGTTCCATTAGGATTATATACTTCGTCCAATGGTATTTTCAATCCTTTTTTATGCAGATCGAGTTTATCAATTTGATCCATTGTCCACATGCCTTCATCCGCTATCGCAAAGCTGGAAATGGATATAATAATTAGTAAACTAATTAGCTTTTTACCCGATAAAAATCGGGATTTCTCTTTGTTTAACATTATTATCCTCTAGATTGGTTTTGTAAATATTTCATTTAGACTCATATTACAATAAATAGTTGTCAGAATTTATAAACTATTTCTTACCCAAACCACAATCCAAACTGCGTGGATTTATTATT
>SDBT01012007.1_pt1 | contig 13913 bp, 9 predicted proteins | sample 2277101 | NCBI WGS metagenome assembly SDBT01 (sample SAMN10404973, study PRJNA504765) | marine sediment metagenome | isolation source: marine sediment core GS10_PC15, 103 cmbsf | place: Arctic Ocean: Southern Knipovich Ridge | collected 2010 | reverse complement strand
CTGTCATTCAACTCGTCCACTGCCAGATAAGTATTTTTTAGCCAGTTTTGCCAGGCCTTTTCTTCAGCAGGGTTGTAGTCGTATATGCTGAGTATGTTTTCAATTTCGTTATCCAGCTGCCAGCCTATCACGGCGCGGTGGTCTTTGAACTCCTTTGCGATTGCGGCGATATATCGCCTGCAGGCCTGGCGATAAAGAGGATGGCTAAGAGACGCTGGTTTTCTTGCCATAGGATGCACTCGCCAGCCGGGCCTTAACTCGACCAGTGTCTCGGGGTTCTTGGCAAGCAGCCACTGCGGGGCTATATAAGTACCGGTGCCTAAAATCGCCTTCATCTTGCGCTTACGCAGGTCGTCCAAAAAATCATGCACCCAGCCGAACTCAAACTCACCCGGCGCCGTCTCGATATTGCCCCAGGCCGAGTCAAGAATTCGAACCGTATTGAAATTGGCCTTGGCAAACTCATCCAGCATCTTGTTCCATTCGTCGCGCGTTTGCAGCTCAGGATAGAAATTCACACCGAACAAAAACCTCGTGGGCATCTTGGCGCCGGTTTGGGCAAAGAGCGGAGCGGCGAAAGAGAGAACAAGCAGGCAAGCTGCCACCTGAAAACACCCTGGACAATATATTCGTTTGTTCCGGCGAGCAAACATGAAAACCTCCTTCAGTAAAGATTAAAAGTCCTTCTCCATATCAGTTATTACGTGCTCGGTCAGACTCTAAGCGCAGCAGAAGCACAAATCAAGAATATATTATCGAAGGTCAATGAAATGGTTCCCAAAAAAGACTGGAAAGACAGCTAAAATGTCACCTTAGCCGCAGAAGTTTTTTTCTTAGTCGACTTCTTTGTCGACCGAGACGTAGCCCTCCTGGCCTTCAGTAAGATAGTCCGGCTCGGATGAATCTTCGTCCTCAGCGAGGTCCTTGTAGCCGTCTTCGGCGTCTTTCTCCATCTGCTCGCGGAGTTTCTCGTACTCCTTTACCGTCATCATCACCTCGCGTGCCTGGCTGCCCTTGTACTCACCCAAAATCCCGGATGCGGCCATCATCTCAATAATCCGCGAGGCACGGGCATAACCGATGTTGAGCCTGCGCTGCAGCAGGGAGACGCTGCCCCGCTGGGTCTCGAGGATGATGCGCACGCCCTCATCGAACATCTCGTCCCTTCTGAACTCTGAGGCATCGATGCGGCTCAACTGCGTCAGCTCCGGATGGAACTGCGGCTCGGCAATATCCTTGAGGTACCTGACGATGCGCCGCACCTCGGCCTCATCGACAAAGGTGCCCTGTGCACGTGTCAGGTCGCTGGTGCCGGGTTTTAGAAAGAGCATATCCCCCTGGCCGAGCAGGGCTTCGGCGCCGTTCTGGTCAAGAACGATTCGGCTGTCCAACCTGGCAGCGACGCGGAAACCAATCCTGGTCGGCATGTTGGACTTTATAAGGCCAGTGACAACCGTCGCCTGCGGACGCTGAGTAGCAAGGACGATATGAATGCCGATTGCGCGACTTTTCTGCGCCAGGCGAACAATAAAAGCCTCTATCTCCTTGGCCGCGGTCATCATTAAATCCGCAAGCTCATCAATGACTATCACGATATATGGCAGCTTCTTCGGAATCTTCGCTTCTTCCTCCTCGCTGGTCGGGGCAAACCGCTCAATAATCCTCTCAGGCCCGAGCCTGTTATACTCAGCGATATTCTTCACCCGGGCTTCAGCAAAAAGGGCGTACCGCTCGTCCATCTTCACCGTCGCCCATTCCAGTATCTGCACGGCCCGCTGGGTCTCGGTAACTATCGGGCACATCAGGTGGGGAATCATATTAAAGGCGGTCATTTCGACCATCTTCGGGTCTATCAATATCAGCTTTACCTCATCGGGCCTTTTAGTGAGCAATATCCCCGTGATGATACTGTTGATGCAAATGCTCTTGCCCGAGCCTGTAGTCCCGGCAATGAGCAGATGGGGCATTGCCGTCAGGTCCGAGACAAGCGCTTCGCCGGAAGAGTCTTTTCCCAGAAACAGAGGTATTTCCATTCGCTCGGGTGCGCTGCCGGCCAGCTGCATCATGTCCCTCATCCGAACCTTTTCTTTTTCACTGTTGGGCACTTCAATTCCGATCGTATGCTTTCCAGGCAGAGGAGCGACAACACGAACCGCACCGACTCCCAGCGCCCGGGCCATATCATTGGCAAGGGCGGCTATCTGGCTGACTTTGATACCGGCGGCAAGCTCCAGTTCAAACATTGTCACTACCGGCCCGGTATCAGCGGCAACGACACGGGCGTTGATATTAAACTCGGCCAAAAGTTTCTCGAGTGCAGCGGCCTTGGCCTTGACAATTTTGCCCTGCACCGCTGTGAAACTATACTCGGCCTCGGCCAAGAGCTCCAAGGGCGGCAATGTGTAATCCTCGTAGCTGGTCGGCACAAACGAGCTTCTCGCTTCTGGCAGTTGCGGGGCAATCAACTTCATCTGCGTCGGCGAGGCCATTTCATCAGGCTCATCGGACAGGTCGGCCTGCTGCTCGAGGGTCGAGGCCGGAGACGGCAAAGCCTGTTTAGACCTGGCGCTTAACTTTTGCCATATCTCACTTAAGACCTGCGAACGCTGCCTTGCTGCCGACCAGGCCGGCACCGCGACAGAGGCTGTCTTTTGCCAGGCCCAGCCAAGCCAGCCAAACAGCATCAACAAGAAGGTGTCAGCCAGCAGAGCAAGGCCTACAATCCAGGTAGCAGCAATCAATATAAACGTTCCCAGCAGGGCAAAATGGTTTTTCAGGAAATGTACGGTTCCTACGCCCAGTACTCCGCCTGAACCGAATGGAAAGGTATAGATACTGTGAGGCCAAAAACAATAAAAGCTGCTCGATGCCGCAACAGTCAAAAGTGCCAAACCAATCAACCGTAAAACAGGCTGGTCCACAGACCAACGCGCGAGCTTGCCAACCAAGAGACAGACCCCCGAGGCCAACAGGACAAAGACGCCGGGCCCGATATAATACATCAGGTAATAAGCGCAAAAAGCACCGACGCGTCCGCACCAGTTGGCCGGCGGACTATTATGAGGCCAAGCAAATCTGCTCGGCCAGTCACCAATGTCAAAACTTGCACAACTGCACAGAAGAACCAAGAGCGCAGCGATTCCGAGACAGCTGCCCGCCATCCGGTACGACGCCCGCTCTTTCAACTGGTCAGAAGCTTTTCTTTTCCTGGCCATATTATTTCGGCTAAAGAATCTTTAACGGCTCCGGCGCCGCCGATTACGTGTCAGGCCCGATAAATATCGCACTGGTAACAGTAATTAACATCTTCACCCGTCAGGGGACTAAGGTTATATCGGCAGGATTTGTCTCTCTTCTATATAATTAGCCAGCTTAGAAAGTCAGGTACTTGTCGGCCTTGGCGAGCCTGGCCCCCACTTTTCCCGCCTGTTCGAGAGACGTTATTCTTCCGGCCTGTCGGCGTCTTAAAATATTGGAGACCGTCACAGGTCCAAGACCCGGCACTCTCAAAAGCTCATATCGCGATGCCCTGTTGACATTAACAGGAAACCGCTCAGGATGTCTCATCGCCCAGCATTCTTTAGGGTCGCGGGTCAACGACAGCCTGCCGGCCTGGTCGAAAACAATGTCGGCTTCGGTGAATCCATACTTGCGAAGGAGAAAATCCACCTGGTAGAGGCGGTGCTCACGCATAAATGTATCCGTCGGCCGGCCTTTCGCCGCAGCAAAATCACCAGCGATAGACTCATCTCCAGCGCCTTTCTGGTACGCACTGAAGTAGACTCTGTGCAACCTCAATCTGTCGTACAGACCCCACATGTACCTGACGATTTCAGCGTCGGACTCGCCTGCGGCGCCGACGATAAACTGTGTCGTCTGCTTGACACGGGCATATCTGGAACCCCTGGCGGTCAGCCTGCTTATCAGCTTAATAGGCTCAACGATATCGCTGATATAATTCTTTCTTGTAGACAGTTTTGCCAGATGGCTCTGCCCCGGAGTCTCGATATTCAGCGACACCGCACTGGCCAATGAAACGGCTTGTTCTATCGCCGCGGCACTTGCACCAGGGAGGATTTTGAGGTGGATGTAACCTCGATACTTGTGTTTATCGCGCAAGACCTTTGCGGTAGTGTTGAGTCTGTCCATCGCCGCATCAGCTGAGCCGCATACACCTGAACTTAAGAACAGGCCAAAGACTTTCTTTCTATTGTAATAATCCAAAAAGACCCTCGCTGCTTCTTCAGCACCGAGAGTGCACCGGCGGATGTCCTGCTGCTCTCGGAGCGGACAGTATTTACAGTCATTGGTGCAGACGTTCGAAATCAGCGTCTTGAACAGCGTGCTTCTACCACCGTTCGGAAGGGTCACCGGATATATCCACTTGCCGTCACCACCCCGCTGCCTGTGCTCGTCGGCGTCTGTACCGCACGCGCACGCCAGGTCATATTGCGCATCGGCGCTGAGTATCTGAAGTTTGGTTTGCGTATCAGGTTTGCAAATAACCCCGAGCATAAACAACCGTCCCTGGCATCAACTACCCGCTAATAATAAGTCAAGAAACTGCGAATCGTCAACAGTAAAGGCTTGATGATAAAATAAAAAGTTGCTGGTCCTATAAAGGGCGGCAAATTAAGGCGGGCAATCAGCACATCACAGAAAAAAATCTGCGCTCAGCGGTCAACCGCCCTCAGGCACCGCAGAAAAAAGCATATCTACGTCCTTAACCGGCTCAGCGTAACACTTGGCAACATTCCTCACCATCTCATGCGGAACAACCTTGATTTTGCATTCCATGGATTCGCACCGCTGGTCGAAAAATTTCTGCAGAGAGGCAATTTTCTTCTTTGGCAACTGCTTTCTTTCGTCAACCGGCCGGCGCCCGCAAGCTATATAAACCGGCCCTGCCTCAGGCTCGATTTTTTCCTTAAGGATACAGACGTCACAATCCGGGTCACAGCCGGTACATCTCATCAGTCCGACAAGCTCATCAAGCTTTATCACCATCGAGCATTTGCTGCACCTGAGGTCAAAACGAAAAGACTCGTGGCCCTCCATAAAATTCCAGAAATGAGCGCCCTCATGGCATGTTTCCACGGGCGCCTCATTGTGAAAGGTAAAACAGGTCGAGACCTTTCCGCAATGAAAACATTTTTTCACTACAATTAAACCGCTGGCGACGTTGATCATCTCCCAGGAATGGAAACATTTTTTTTTCTGCATATCTTCCTCTATCCGGGAACCGACTCTGTTACGAACTTTGCGTGCGTTCCGAGCCTTTCTTCACCAATATAGTTTACGTCAACCGGCCATTTAAACTACACGAAAAAAACTAATACAAACCATCAAACAAGCTAATTTATTCAACAAGACCGCAAGCCGCGCCGTACAATCCGGACAGGCCCGCTTGCGACCGCTTAGAGTCGTCTGTCCGGCCGCGGACCTGCACTTGGCATTTCGGGCACCTCATTGCAAACATATAAACCGCTCATAGCCAGTAGAGAATCTAATCTTGAAGCTGCTGCTGTTTTTCGGCAAGCCGGGCGCGCTTTCTCATCGCCAGCGCAAACAGGTTAACTGCCAGCGCGACAGCAGCAATACCAAGACCAACCACTGTCGCCAACTTAACGGAAGCCAGAAAATTCTCGGTAGAGTACAAATCCGAATCTACGTCGACAGCCTCTGCCAACAGGTCCTTATACTGCAGGCCGAAGATGACAAATGTGGCTATAACAGCAACTGCGAAAATCCACCCTGATATGTGAGCGACCCCAGACCACTTGCGCGCCTTCATTGAAACTCCCGTGCCGGAGGTCGAGACCCGCCATCGCCCTAAAGCCCGAACAATAATGGGCATAATCGCCCAGCAGAGAACCACCACAAGTACCAGACTTATTCCCCGCGTGAAAGGCCAGTAATTGGAGCTTGCAAAGAGGGCTCCGAATATAATCCCGCAAAGGCCAAAGCAGATGATACCGTTGGAAATCTCAAGCAGTGCGCCGCAATTTGGACATCTCCTTCTGTCGCTGCGCCACTGTATATAATCACCCAGCCAGCCCCCGACAAGCGCTTGGCACTTCGGACATTTGATTTCCAGCATGCTCATCAATCCCCTCTTATTTATTATGCCAAAGTTGCGGAAACCACAAACAGCTCAACGGGAAATTCTAACCGCCAACCGAATCAATGAAAAGCCCAAATCGAAGATTGGCACCGCTGAAAATTCTGGTGCATCGCCAGATACCAACAAGCGCCAATAAAAAACCCCGCAGCGAATCCATTCGCCACAGGGTTATAATAAACTTACGACCAATGTTAAGGCTCAACTCGTTTATCCGACTGCTCCACAGCCTTGTCCAGCTTTTTGGTCCTCTTTTCGACCTTTCGCGGTATCTGCACAGCCACACCAAGCCGGCCTAATTCTCCCGCCACCTCAGACTGATTCGGATTAAGCTGGAAACTGCGCATCAAATAGTCTCTGCCTCCCTCCTTATCATTCTTACTCAAGTAATAATAGCCAATCTGCCTGTGACCCTTCGCCGCGTTCGGTGCCAGTCCAAGCGACCGCTGATAACAGCTCAATGCATACTCATCGAGCCCCCGCCTCTGAAATGCCAGGCCAAGCTGAAGCGAGCCCATGGCGCTACTGGCAACCTGATTCATGTAGATATCCGCATAAAGCTCGCCCCTGGCAGTATTGCCGCTACCGAGCATCACTTTCACCATCCCCGCCTGCGCATCTCTGTGAGCAGGGTCAAAACGCAAAGCCGTGTTGTAACAGGTCTCGGCCTGGGCCCAAAGCCCGTCAGCCTGATACAAACGGCCGAGCCGGTAATGTGCATCCGGATTTTCAAACCTGCGGTCGATTGTCTTGAGCAGCCTTGCCTTTTCCTTTTCGGCAGGCGTTATGGCAATATCGTCACTTTTTCCCCCTTTATTGAACAGGCCGCAGCCACCAAATAACAAGATACAAACCAAAAGGACCGGGTAAATATGGCCAGATTCCCAAACACCTCGTGCTTTGCCTGGGATACCTTTATCTCTGCTACTCATTTCTCGCCTCCATATCTCAACAGTCTGCAGTTGTTTGTGCGATGCACACCGCTGATCAGCTTCGGCATATCTTCTCAGTCATCGAACGCCGGCTTTTGTAACACGCCGCGGGAGTCTTGACAAGAAAAATTTTTAGCTTTTTTTTGTAATAAAACACAGAGGCATTTCGACTACTATAGTGACGGCGCTAAAGAGGAGATTTGCTTGCAAGTAATTGACTGGCAGAAGATTATCAAAAAACACGGTCCGAGTGTGTGGAAAACCGCGTACAGGCTGCTCGGCGACTACACAGATGCAACCGACTGCTTCCAGGAAACATTCATCTGTGCTCTGGAAGTATCGCGCAGGCAGCATGTTAGGAACTTTTCGGCGTTGTTAGTGCGCCTGGCCACATCACGGGCAATAGACCGGCTGCGACGGCGTTTTTCGAGGACGCAGGCTCGTATAGATGCCGCGGACCTGGCTGCTCGGCCAAACACAAACCCGGGCCCGGCACAAGAGGCACAGAACAAAGAATTGGCCGAGAGGTTACGAAAATCGCTAAGCGAGCTTCCAGAACAGCAGGCCCAGGCGTTCTGCCTGCGGTATTTGAACGATATGAGCTATCGGCAGATTGCCAAAGAGCTTGGCATTAAGAAACCAGCAACAGGAGTATTACTTCACCGGGCCAGGAGGAAACTGAGAGATTCTTTTGAGGCATAGAGATGAAAGAACAAAAGAATAATCTGGATGAAGCAATAGATGGTCTTAAAAACGAACCGATTCCGGCAGGGGCGCCGCAGGAGGTGATAGATACGGTTTTGCAGAAACTGACCTCAGCACCTGCCGGGAAACGAATCACAATTTCAGAAAGGATAAAAGCCATGAAAACTCTTCCGAAACTGGCGGCGGCGGCGGTGATAATTATAGCGGTGCTTTTAGGCATTTATTATTTCGGCAGCTCAATTGAAGTTGCGAGCGTGGCGTGGGGCCAGGTGGCCGAAAAGGTCGAACAGGCGAAAACATTTGTCTATCGAATGAAAATGACCCTGACAGGCATGCCGGGCCTGCCTGAAGGAGAACCGACTGAAATAGAGGTCATCACATATAACTCTTCTGAGTACGGGATACGCACGGATGCATACATGGCAGGTAAAATAGCCGCACAAACGTACATCATCCCCGACAAAGAAGTCTTGATTACTGTTATCCACGAGCAGAAGCAATATATCCGTATGAGATTAACTGATGAGCTGCTCACGAAAACGAAGGAAGAATCGCACGACCCCAAAGAAATGGTCAAGGAATTTACCAAGAGCGAATACACCAAGCTGGGTCGTAAGACAATTGACGGCATAGAGGCCGAAGGCATCGAGTCTCGCCATCCCAGAATCATGGGGGGGCTGTTTGACGATGTCCTCGGCCAGGTCTGGGTCGATGTCAAAACCGACCTGCCCGTCCTGATGGAAGTGGAGTGCTCCAGCAGTGACGGGTCCATACAAATGAAACTGGTTATGGACCAGTTTGAATGGGACGTAGTAGAGCTTGGCGCCAGTGCCTTTGAGCCGAATATCCCCGCCGATTATGAGCTGGCTGCTGATGTGGAAATACCCGCAATGGACAGCACCGGAGCTATCGCCGGACTGGCCACATTCGCCGAGCTTACCGGCGGGCGGTATCCAAGCAGCTTAGAGATGATGGCCGCCATAACAGAGGCCACCGAGGCGCTTAGAGACAAAATGCTCGCCGACCCGAACAGAGACCCCAATAAACCACCAGACCAACAAAAGATAATTCAGGAGGTGATGAAAGTCCAGACCGTCTGCATATTCTACGGCCAATTGCTCACCGAGGAGAAAGATCCAGCCTACTACGGTGATAAAGTGACCGCCGAATTTCCCGATGCGGTCCTGATGCGGTGGAAGATAGAAGATGGCCTCTACCGCATAATTTTCGGTGATTTAACCACCGAAGACGTGACGCCCGAGCGCCTGGCTGAGCTCGAAGCCATGCCCCTAAATACCAATCCGTTCGCCATAAAGCCAACGCCGGCGGACGAAGCAACGGTGAACCCATCTGTTGAACTAAAACTTAGCTGGATGCCGGGCCTATATGTAACCGACCACCAAGTCTATTTCGGTACCGACACCGATGAATTGTCACTGCTGGCACAGGTCACAAACCCCAACTGCACAGTCCCGTCAGCGCTGGTGCCCGACACAACTTACTACTGGCGCGTCGATGAAATCCAGTCCGACAGCTCGGTCACAGCCAGCGATATCTGGAATTTCACCACGGGCAAGCCGATTGGCTGGTGGGCCTGGTGGACGTTCGATGAAACCAGCGGTAACACTGCCTTCGATTCTTCCGGGAACGGTTATGACGCCACGCTAAATAACATGGACGACGGCGACTGGGTTGATGGCGCACTTGAGTTTGATGGAGTCGATGATTACGTGTCGATTCCAGCCCTTAATTTCCACAGCAACGCCTTGACAATATCGGCGTGGATAAGGCGAGACGGTGAACAGGCAGAGAGTGACACAGGCATAGTTTTCAGCCGGGATGGCAGCACTACAGCCGGTCTCTGTCTTGGACATGGTGAGGGTTGGACCGTTAATCATCACTTAGCATACAACTGGAATGATGAGCAGGCGGCCTGGAATTGGGATTCCAAACTCTTCGTGCCGGATAACGAATGGGTTTTTGTTGCTTTTGTAGTTGAGCCGACAAAAGCAATGCTGTACCTCGGTCAGGATGGGACACTGTCTTCGGCAACGAACACGATAAAGCATGATATAGAAGAATTTGACGGTGTCACGTGGATTGGTCAAGATAGGTACGGGCGGAACAGGCATTTTAGAGGCTTCATCGACGAGGTGCGTATTTACAACTCTGCTCTCTCGCAGGCCGAGGTTGAGGCGCTTTATGAAGAAGGTCTGGCCGTCGCTGAATGAGCGATGCTATCTTCGCCGCGACTCTCTCTTTATTCTTTCATACTCGGCCTGGATGGAATTTAGCTCATCCTCCAGGACCTGCACGTCCAGATTCAGGTCGGGGTACTTCTTGGCCAATTTTATCAAGGTCTTAAACTCGGACTTGGCACTGCGAAGAATCTTGAGCACCTTGCGCACGGGCTGTGGATGCTTGGACTGCTTGACCTTAAGGTCGATGGACTTTCTTATCCTGTTTAACTGTCCCCTGGCCCGCTCCAGCTCCGTTCTGGCCTTCTGGACATCATCGTTTATCACGACCTCCGCGTCGGCGGCATCGAGCTTACGAAGAAGCTCGTAGCGCAAGTTGACAACTCCGTCGGCAATTCCACACTTGACGGCCTCGGCTGCGGTAAGTGTCAGAAGTGAGCCCTTCCTGCTCCAGGTGCGCACCAGTCGCTGGCTGGGCCTCTTGTTAAAAGGTTCAATAAAGAGCCTCCTGCCGGTCTGTTCTGCCATTTTGTCGTCTTTTCGCAAAACGGGCTGCGCTTCAGAGACCTCGATAACCTCGATGTCTTTATTAATCATGGCCCTTGCAAGCAGGCCGGGCCTGCGATTCTGCTCGGCCAGAGAGGCAAGGTAAGCCTGCCAGGCTGAGCTGAACTTCTCGCCCACCGCATCACCATACCTTGTGCTAATATCCTCCGGGCCTTTCTCAGAGATTGCGATTACAGTAGCAGCACCAATGGAGGTATTGCCTGCCATATAAATCTTATCGCAGGCCAGAGCCGCAGCGGCGCCGGCTGATATCGCACCCCCATGTTTGCCGCCCTTAGTGAAAGCAATCACCTGACAGTTTCCAAGACCGGTAACTGCTGCGCAAATGCGCTGGACCAAATCAGTTCGCCCGCCCGGCGTATCAATCTCAAGCAGTATAAACGAGGGCCCGTCGTCGGCAGCGGTGACCACCGCCTGCTCAAAGGCCGCAGTCTCAATCTCATACATAATGTCGCCATCAACAGCAAAAACAATGACTGTGTTGTTCCTGCCCAGTCGGTCCGGGTTAACTTCCCATTTGGCCAGGTTGAGTTTTGCCCGGCCCTTTTCGTCGGTATGCACGACGGTTTGGCCTCCTTCGGTCAGGCTCGTCGCGTAGCCGTGCAGGATTTCTCCGCTCAGGCGGTGTTTGAATGTGTCGGCGAAACACGACAGGAAAAAGCACGCTATCACCGCAAACAAAACCAGAGGTATTCTGTGCAACTTCTCCATCGTGGCCCTAAACGTCAAGGTTCTGCACTTCGAGGGCATGCTCGCGAATGAAGTTGCGCCGCTTCTCCACGTCATCACCCATCAAAATACTAAACAGCCTGTCAGCCTCGCCGGCATCCTCCAGCTTTACACTGCGCAGCGTGCGAGTACGGGGATTCATCGTCGTCTCCCACAACTGGTCGGCGTTCATCTCACCAAGGCCCTTGAATCGCTTTATATCCACCCCCTTACCACCTATCTGCCTTATCGCCGAGCAAATCTCACCCAGCGAAGCGATATCGTATGTATCGTTGCCGTTGACCAACTGAAACTTTGTAGGCAGAGGCTCGCCGGATACAGCCTTGTCGGGCTTTAACAAGAAGTCCTTGAGCTCCAGGCCAAAATCAGCCTTGAGCTTTTCGTTTATCTGGTTGATTCTTGCCACCTCGTGAAGCTCCTCAGTAACTATCGCCTCCTCACCTTCGCTTTCGACATCCACGCCGGTACGCTCCTTAAGCTCCCCCAGGCGCCTTTCGTACTCCGTCCTATCGTAGAAAATCTCCTGCTCGCCCTCGAAACAGATCCGGAACTGCGGCAGTCTACTCCCGTCATAATACGCCTGCACAAAGTCGGTGAATTCTATCCCGCGCCTGCCCAACACAGCAATAAGACGCTCAACATCAACCAGCGCTTTCACAAGCGCGGTAAGTTTGTCACCCGAGGTTTTTTGCGCGCGCTTACCATCCTTAACGACCAGCTCCGTGCCCTCCAGGCCGCGAGCGACCATGCGCTTGCGCATCTGAGCTTCACTGAGGATATATTCGGAGCTTTTTTTGCCCTTCACCCGCACCTCGTACAGTGGCGGCTGGGCAATATAAATCATATCGTTGAGAAATAACTGCGACATTTGCCTGAAGAAAAACGTCAACAGCAGCGTCCGAATGTGTGCCCCGTCAACATCGGCGTCAGTCATCAGGATTATTTTGCCGTACCGGCACTTCTCCAAAGCAAAGTCCTCTGCGCCAATACCAGTACCCAAGGCACTTATAATCGTGCGAATTTCATCGTGTGCCAGCATCCTGTCAACACGGGCCTTTTCGACGTTGAGGATTTTACCCTTCAACGGCAATATTGCCTGGGTGTTTCTGTCCCTGCCGGATTTAGCCGAGCCGCCAGCGGAATCACCTTCGACAATGAATATCTCGGTACTGGCCTTTTCTCTGCTGGTGCAATCCCACAATTTACCCGGCAGATTGGTGCTGCTAAGTGCCCCCTTGCGCCGGGTCAATTCGCGCGCCTTCCTGGCAGCCTCTCTGGCAGCAGCGGCCTGTATGGCCTTATTTAGAATCCGTTTCGCCTCAGCAGGGTGCTCCTCAAGAAAATGGCCAAGCTGCTCATTAACGGTCGTCTCAACGAAACTGCCCACCTCCGGGTTGCTCAGTCGCACCTTCGTCTGCGCCTCAAAATGAGGGTCGGCGAGCTTTACCGCCACCACCGCCGTCAGGCCTTCGCGCAAGTCATCACCTGTGGTGACCTGGCTGTTCTTTAGTAAGTTATTACTCCGCGCATAGTAATTCATTGTGCGCGTCAGGGCGGTCCTGAAGCCCGAAAGGTGTGTGCCTCCGTCGATATTGCGGATGTTATTTGCAAAAACGAGCACGTTCTCGGCATAAGCAGTGTTGTACTGCATCGCTATTTCACAGCTCAGTCTGGCTTTGGCATCTTCGCGAGTAAAATAGATGACGTCTTTATGCAGCAACTCCTTGGCCTCGTTAAGGTGCTTAACGAAGGCCTTAATCCCATCCTCGAACTTAAATACCTCTTTCTTGTCGCTCCTGTCATCTCTGAAGGTAATCGTCAATCCGGCATTTAGATAAGCCATCTCGCGTATCCGCTTCAAGAGCGTATCATACTCGAACTCGGCATCGCCGAATATCTCCTCGTCGGCCTTGAAGGATATCTTCGTCCCCCGCTTATCGGTCGGGCCGACCTCCTTTATATGACCCTTGCCGACACCCCTTTTGCACTCAAAATGATAGTGCTTTCCATCACGGTAGACGTCGGCTTCGAGCCATTCACTCAGAGCATTGACGACACTGATACCCACCCCGTGCAGCCCTCCAGCCACTTTGTAACTGTCACTATCAAACTTGCCTCCCGCATGAAGAGTAGTTAGTACAACCTCCAGCGCGCTGGTCTTGGCCTCCTTGTGCTGCTCCACCGGTATGCCGCGCCCATTGTCTTCGATTATGCAGGTTCCGTCGGCCTGAATATGGACGATTATGCTGTCACAGTACCCGGCCAGCGCTTCATCAATAGAATTGTCGACGACCTCGTAGACCAGATGATGCAGGCCGCCGCTGCCCCGGTCGCCAATATACATGTCCGGGTGCTTGCGAACCGCCTCTATACCCCCGAGTATCTTTATATTGCTCGCATCGTACTTATGGGCCTTTGTCTCAACCATCATCATACCACGACCAACACCTACCCGACGGCAATTGCCATCTTCTTTATCCGTGCCCGCGGACACTGACGGGCCAGCTCCTCAAGTATCTCCGAACTGCATAGCCGCAACTCGTAAACGTGCGACGGCGAATCAGCAACCACCTTCAACTGGCCGCCTGAGATATCGGCAATCCTGCAGTGCTGACCAAGCTCGCTCGGCAGCAGCTGACTCCAGACCTCACTGACCGCAGC
>SDBT01012006.1_pt1 | contig 13913 bp, 25 predicted proteins | sample 2277101 | NCBI WGS metagenome assembly SDBT01 (sample SAMN10404973, study PRJNA504765) | marine sediment metagenome | isolation source: marine sediment core GS10_PC15, 103 cmbsf | place: Arctic Ocean: Southern Knipovich Ridge | collected 2010 | reverse complement strand
GATCCAGCTTTAGGTGGATTTCTAATTGTAGGTATTATTTCACTAACAATTTGTTTCCTTTGGAGAAAGAAAAATAGATCAGACGATAACACCACAAATTATGCTTCAAGAGGCAGACCTGTGTTTACGTAATAAACTTAAATATGTAATATATTGAATGATAGAATATGTGTAATTGTAATACTGAATCATGTGAAAAAGATTCATGTTGTGATTCAGATTCATGTTGCGGTTCTGAAAATTTTATAGATCACGTTAAAATGGAATCTACTATGGCAATTAAACAGGCACACAGGGAAGCACTAGTAGAACGTATGAGAAAAAGATTAGAAGAAAAACATGGAACAACCTTAGACAAAGTAGCAGATGTTTGCTTTGAAGCATTTGAGAAAGCATGGAAATCAATGAATACTCAATCAAAGGAAAAAAGCGAACTTAATACAAAATTAGAAGAAATATTCTCACAAAAAGATTAGATCCTTACATATCATATCTTAAATAACTCGAAGTAACAAAAATTTACATGGGATTAGGATTAAAGCGGAAAATGAAAAATGTCAGCTCTAACAGCACTAAATCCGTCTTCACAAAAAAAGATATTGAGAAAGCATTGAAAATGTCCAACTTAGGTAATGTTCCAAAAGGAACAGATGGAACTAAAGGAATGGTTGGAAAAATACCTATGGGATTAGATGGAACTAAAGGTATGGTTGGAAAGAAAGTCAAAGCAATCAATACAAAAGTTGAAGATATTGATGACATTTTTGAACCAAAGGTCTAGGACTAACTTTTGTTTACTTGTCTAGGACTTTCAGTTAAGAAGTTTTTACACTATCCTTACCGTGTATTCTATGAGAAAAGTCAGGTGTTTCTATATTCTGGTTTGATTCCAGTACTGTTTGTTCTTTCGTTAATACTACCTTTAGATTATCAGGGTTATAACGTTCCATTCCGCCCATCAGCAAGCTAATTTTATAGATTAAATCAAGTCTAGCTTGAGCAGTCATTCCTTTTTGATTGATAACCATGAATGTTATCTTACCGTAATCATCAGGTGTCATTTTAATTCTATACCACAAAGAGAACAAGAAACTTTTTGCTTATCAAATTGTTCCCAAGTAATAGTTCCGTCAGCAACATCTTTTGGAGTATATTCCCATGATTTTACTTCATGCCCACATTCAATGCTAGGATTATGAAGTGGGTCTTTACAATCTTTTCCAAATTCAACCAACAATACGTCAGCGTTTCTAACTAGGAATTTACACCCACAGGGCAAAATCTCAAATTTACTTTCTATACATTTCATAAACATATCCTATAAAGACCATAAATAAAAGTGTCGTGCCAAAGTAAAATGATCGCCTCAAGTAATCAAATTTAATTAACAGAACCAAATAATATCTCATTACGTGAATCAATAAAATGGGAGAACTTAACACCAAACAATTAGAATATGCTAGATGTTTATGTCTTGGAAGAGATGGAAGAAATTGCTGTAAATGTGCAAAGCCATTATGCGATCTTGATAGTGTAGGGCAATTAGATCATAAAGACGGTAATCCAAAAAATAATCCTCTTGATGGTAGCAACTGGCAAATGATGTGTGCCTCATGTAACGTTGAAAAATGGCACAGACAAAAGTTTGAACTAATCTTAGACGGAGATATAGACAAAGCCGATCATCTTAGTATAAGTTCAAAAATGGAATACAGGTGGGTTAGATGGCTTTATGCAAGTATAACAAAAGCAAAAGGTAGAAGAGTAACAGAAGAATATGCTATCGAAACAGGTGCATTAGAAATTGATGGAAACCCTGTTACAACAAAAAGATACCTAGCAAAACATACGAGAGATCCAAAACACCGTAAAGCAGTATTTAGAAAGGTCTTCATTGACTTTGATGAATTCATAAAACTTTCAAAACAAGTTGAAGACAAATTAGACTTTGGTAACGAGTAACGTTATAACGTTTGAATACATCAGGCGGTTTATTGGCGACATTAGGCACAGTCGCCTGACCTGTGTGTTCAACCCAATCTTTTAATTATTTTTTTTTCATTACGCCTAACAAATTATCTTTATAAGAAAATTACGCCTGTATGTACGTTATAACGTTTGAATACATCAGGCGACATGAAAGTTGGGGGCGACATATTGTGTGTGTGTGTGTGTGTTTGATCGAAGCGAGAAGTGGCAAGAAAGCAAACATTACAAATCGGACATTTACAAGACACCATCATTTCCACTAGACCGACTACTCCATTATATAATCAATCAGAAGACACCGACAACTCCATTAAATAGCAACTATAACTTTCAACATATCTTATAGTGCTAATTTGACCTGATTTTAGCAACTAGTCGTAAAAGATCTTTTTCAAAAGACTGAAAGATTTTCACTAATTTTTTATCACTAAAAATAAATAACTTAAAATCATTCTGTATTATTGTGTCTGTAAATCCATACAATCTAGAAGTAAGAATCAAGGCATTGGAAGATAGAATTGGAAGACTTGAGATGGAAATGCAGAATAAAATTGGCGATAGTCTTATGAAATTACAGGAACAGATCAATGATCTCAACGGTCATGCCGATCAAATGACAAAATTAGTGGGAGAGATAGTGCCTAAAGTATTTCCAAGCGGGAAACCGCCAAACTTGTAAAAATGAGTTTTAAATAACTCAAGATCGATTACAAATTATTGCAATTTAAAAAACCACTTGATAGATTGATTTTCAAAAGAAAGAGGTTGTTGTTTTAATGGTTTCAAGACGAGGTTTGAACGCAAGACGACCAGACCCAAGACCAATATCACAACAACAAAAACCACAGATACAACCTGATAGAAGTAGAGGTGGTGGTTTCACAGGGGCAGGAACAGGTGGTAAACAACCTGATAGAAGTAGAGGTGGTGGTTTCACAGGGGCAGGAACAGGTGGTAAACAACCTGATAGATCAAAAATCGGAAAACCACCAAGAACTGGCGGTAAACAACCTGATAGAACTAGACCAATACTAACAAGGGGAAGAGAACGTGACGACATACACATTAGACCGCCAATACAAACTAAATTTAGAAAAGGCGACAAAAGACCATTCATGCCAAGAGTTATTGATGATACTATTAGAATTACACAACAAGCAACACAACAACAACCCAGACAAATAGTTACTATCAATGGACATAAACCAAAACTACGACCACAAATAAAACTTACAAAAAATGCAGATAGATTGATACAAGCACAAAAATTTAACCGTGAAGCAATTACAAAAGGAAAATCTTTTAGTGGATCAACTGTTGCACAAATTTCTAACAGAGCAACACAAAGCAAAAAAGGTAATTCAGAAGTAGCTCGTGCAGAAGCACAACGCAGAAAACAAGAAAGAATAGATCAATTTGACTTTGGAACTAATATTGATAATCCACCACAAAGAAGTGACACACAAAAAGTAAGCAAAGGACAAATAATATCTGCAAAGGCAAAAACAAAACCACAAGGATTTGGATTCAATTTTGGTAATGAAGTATCTAGTTTTGTTCAACACTTCCCTCAAAGTAAAATCGGACAAGGAGTTGGTAAAGTTCAAGGCGGTTTGCAACAAGCAGGCGAGGGGATATTTGATATTGTTGAAGAAGTTATCCCAGAACAAGTTTCTGAATTTGGGGGAAAAGCATTTGAACAAGCAAAAGAATTTAATCCATTATTTGTTCTAGGTGGAAAAGTTGCTGACACAGTAAACAACCCAGAGAATTTTCTTGGAAATTTCTTCGGTGAAACTAAAACAGTTACAAGAGCAAGTAGTATCCCAAAGAAAATAAGAAAACCATTACCACCAAGAAAACCAGTAGCAAAGAAAACAAAGACAAAAAAGAGGAATAGAAGATGAGTGCCAACGAAAGACGAGTTAGAGGAATTAAAGAAAGCAAAAGAAAAGAACAATCTCAAAGATCACAACGAGGTATAAGAAGTAATTTGCCAAGAACAAATATTGCTAGTTCAGTTACTAGATCCCAGAACAGAATTAGAAATATCAAATCCCCATTCGCAAGTGATCAAACTAAAACTATCGGCAACAGACCAAGCCAATCTAAGAAAAGAACAATAGGTCAAATTCCATTACGTGATAGACAACACAGTAAACTAAAAGTAAATCAACAAGCAGGATCAGGAATCGGACAACAAGTAAGAAAACTTGCACAGACCAAACAACGTTCAGGATTAGGACAACAAGTTAGAAAACTTGCACAGAAAAAACAAACAAAGAAACCAACGAAACCAACTCAATTCAACAGAAAAAATAAACCAAGAAAAGATATTGAACAGGTCTTTAACTTTGACGCAAACAGGAGTTTCTTCTAATGGGATTAACTAGAAGAGAAAAGTTGCAAGACAAAGATCATTTAGATAGTTTCTCACTTGGAGATACAACTAAACAAAATAAAGTAATAACAAGTAGTGTGGGATCAGATGACGTTACAAAAATATTCATGGCAACAAAGAGGATTGAAGATGAGAAAAGGAAAACTAACTCACTCGAATTTTAGATTTGGCAAGTCATTACGCCAAATGGTCGGTGCAAAGGTAAAGGATTAAGATTATGCCTCATAAAAAGAACTGCGGTTGTAAAAAGTGTCATAAAATGAGTAAGAAGAAACTTTCTTTTGATCTCATGGACAATGTAGCAAAAGGTCAAGACGTATTTACAATCAAATAATGAAACGTGGAGAGTTTAGTTGTGTGGTTTGCAACATAACTTTTGGTATGCCTCAAGTTTACATTTCAGGACACTTTGCATTTTGTTCTGAAAAATGCCACACAAAATATCAAGAACTTCCAAAAGAAAAACAAAAGAAATTAGATAGAAAACTCGATCAGAAAGCGGATCGCCACATTTATCCGCAAGCAACGTTATAACACTTCATGGACAAAGATGAAAAATTAGATTATATTATCAAACAGAATGATGAACTAGTTAACTGGATCAAAGCCTTTATTGAACAGTTACCACAAAACAAACCATTATTGAATTGAGTTTCCTATACATACTCCCTGCATTGATATTTGCAATAGTGATAGTTTATTTTCTAGGGTTCTACGACTTTGGCATAAATTCAATTCCCGATTCAGTATTTGCAAGACCTGACATTGATATTAGTTTGCTAGATGACCTGATACTAGAAACACCATAACCGATCACAAATCTTATATTGTCACTTTCTTTATAGCATTTGTGACACTCCGTAAAGTAATCTACAAAATTTTGTCCGAAGCAACAATGGACATAACAGGTCTGTTCGATAAAATCAATGAGAAAAATGATATTGCAAGAGCAACTATCAGAGGCAGATTATCAGAGATGGTAAGAGCAGGCGAAGTGAAAAAACTAGCAAGTGAGAAGTTCAAAGCAATTCCTGTTGATGAAATAGTCAAGATTCATGCACAAGAAATCACGCAAGAAATCAAGCAAGAACCTGTAAAGGTAGAAGAACCACTCGTAGCAAACTAGTCTTTCATTCACATCATTTTTTTATAACCTCTGTTCTAAGTAAAATTATGCTACGTTGGTTGGCTCTCGGAATTGTCCTAACACTTGTTCTTGGTGTCGCCACGTACACATATCAAGAAGCCGAAGCTATCAATGCAATCAAAGGTTACGTATCCGCAGGCGGAACTACTGTTGCAGTAGAGATAAAAAATGGCACTACTACCACGACTACTCCTGAAACCAAGCCTGCCCCAGAAGAATGTGACGCTGATTGTCAGGAACATGAGGAAATTGAAGAAGAGAAACAGAGATATGAAGAGGGTCAGGAAACTGCCAAAACCGTAGCTGATACAATCAAAGAAAAAGTAGAAGAAACAGTAAAGGGAACAGCAGAAACTACCAAAGACGTTGTTTGGGAAGTAACCAAATCTGCAAGCAATTCAACTGGATTTAATCTTGAGGAAGCAATAGCAAATTGTAGAAACACATCTTGTATGTTGAAAGCAAGACACCAAGCTGAAATATGGGCATACAATCAAACTCTAATTGCAATAGAGAGTGCAAATCCAAGTAGTAGTAGTGGAGTAACTGTCACATTAATAAAAGCAGAAGATGAATTTTCAAAATGTAGAAACACATCTTGTATTTTGAAGTTAAAACACCAAGCCGAAATTGACGCTTGGGAAGCTAGTCAAAGAAAAACGGAAGTAAGTTCAGTTGTTTTAGAAAACGGAATAAAACCATGTGATGATACAGCTTGTTTGTTAGAAAGAAAACACCAAGCTGAAATTGCTTTGTTAGAAAGTGGCGGAGTTAAACCGTGTGATGATACAGCTTGTATGTTAAAAAGAATACACCAAGCTGAACTAGATGAGTTCTATGGTGTAACAAAGGATTCATTATTTTTAAGAGATTATAATTTCACTCAACAAATTATAGTGATTAATTTATCTGCTGGTTGTGAAAAAGCATTAATGCAAAATGTAACTACGATATGCCCAACGTATGAAGAACTAATGCAGTTCAACAATATCAATCAGAAAATGAGTGGAGAGTTTGTTACTGATGACAATGGATTTTATCATAGAGGGGAATCTGATTATAAAAAACATTGTAACTACTATCTACCTGAATTACTACCTGTTGTAATTGCAGTTGACGGTGGGGAATGTTGGATCAAAGAACGTGGAGCTATGACGATAACAGTCAATGCCATTTCTACTGATAACTTCAAATTCAAGATTCAAGAATCCTTTGACATTGACAGGTTGAGATCAATACAACAACAAGATACACGAATCTTAAATGAAGAGGCGGAACACCAATTTGATGTAGATAGATTAGAGGATCTACTTGAACTAAGAGATGATAGTTATGAAGAATTGGAAGAACGTCTTGAAGACTTTGACGAAATAACAAGGACACTTTGGGAAGATACTGGGGAAAATCCTGACGCAAAAAAGGTAAGAGCAGATGAAAGACAAGATATTATTGATTCATACAGCAACAGATCATTAGACCGACAAGACAGGGCATGGGAGAAAGAGTTGAGAGAAGCTCAAGAGGAATTAGATATAGTACTGGCAGAGAAGACCGCTTTGAGAATTGAACAACTAGCCATAAAGGTAAAGACTTCTGGTGTAGTAAGTAGTAACAGCACTATTATTTTTGGAATTGGAAGATCCATTGATAATTGTTTTGAAGCACAAGTTGGATCAGATATTCAAATGATTGCAGACACAATTAATTTCCTGCTAAAGGACTGTGCTGAAAGTGAAAGAATATTTGATAGCACTATGATAATTAAAATTGAACAAACACCGATCAACTATCTAGAACACAAATCATACAATTACACTCACTGGCTAGCGGAAGCAAAAGAAGTATGCAAGACTATCTGTAAAGAATACTAATTTAAATCCAAAATAACTGAATTCTACTATGATTGAAGAGGTTTTTGCTCAAACAACTCGAACAGTCTGTGGAGTAGGAACACATAGTATTACTGAAAATGGTATCTTAACTTGTGTATTGAATGATGTTCCAGCTACTGGATCTTATTCTGGGATTTCTCCTACATTGGATTTTAGCACACCAGACGCAATTCAGGAATCAATGTTTGAATCATTACTACCAAATCTTATTCAATCTGCCCAGACAAATCTTAGCAACGTCTTTGAAGCTTCGCCAATATTATTAGAAGCACTAATTTTCATAACCTCTCTTGCAGGAATTATCCCAATATCCGCAGGAGTGATAGCAGGAATGGTCTTGCTCTTCAAGAAAATGAGATACAACAAAAGAGAAAATGATCAGAAAATATTTCAACAAGACAAGCCAAAAAGATTCTCATTTAAAATGCCAAAGTTCAATCTAAAGAAAAAGAAACCAGAGGTTGAAGAAACAATCTCAAGTGAGTTAACAGAGGATCAGACAAAAAAAGTAGCAGAAATATTTGATGATACAGATGATAAAGTATCGGAAATATTTGATAAGAAAGATGATTATGATCAGTATCTAAAGGAACTGGAAGCCGAACAAGTAGCAAATGATTTCCATGATTCACTTGCAGAAGATGGAATAACACCTAAAGAAATTCAAGATGAAATTGACAGTAAGGAAAGAGATCTTGATGTGATTACAGATCCTAAAGAATATGAAGACACCGCAAAAGAAATTGAAGAAATGGTTGATGATAAAAAAGCAGTAGAAGAAAATCTTGAAGCAACAGGCGGATTCATCACGGAAGAAATCTTAGAGCCTGTACGTGAGGAAGTCAAAGACCCAGATAAGATGAGCCTTGAAGATCTCGAAAAACAAATCAAAGAAAAAGGACACAACGTAGAGATAAAAGATGATGAGATTGAGATTACAGAAAACCCAGAGCTTACGGTAATTGAGAAGCCTAGTGATCAACAAATTGTAAAGACCGCAGTAGAACAGGGTTCTAAAATTATGGAAGATGAATTGGATTCAGTTCTAAATCCAAAAGATTTCAATCCAAGTGAAAAGGAAATGCAACTAGCCAAAGAACATTTTGAACAACCAGATCCTAGTGAAGAGGAAATCATAGAAGTTCAGAAACTAGTCAAAGAGGGAATGAGCCAAGATGACGCTATCAACCTTGTTGTTAGGAAAGCTCAAGAGAAAAGAAAGAAAACAAGAACATTAGATTTCCAAGAAATAATGACAGAAGAGGAACAGGTCATAGATGATATGGAAAATGAACGGGATATTTTTAAGTTAGATATTGTTGCAAGGAAACCATCAAAGTTCAAATCAAAATTTGAAAAAACATCACTTGGTAAAAAGGTCTATGCAAAGGGCAAAGCCAAAGAAAAAGAACTAAACATTAAGACAAAATTCATGTCCGTACTAAATGATCTAGGTCACAAGAGAATGGTAGAGTATTCAGGAAAGATAAATGAGAAGATGAACGAATGGGCTAAGGAACAAAACCTAAATGAAAAAGCAAAGGAAGATTTGAGGAAATTTTCATTATTCGCTTCAATGTGTGAGATGATGGCAGATCAAAAGACTTCTAAGAAGCGGTATTGGAAGAAAATTATCAAGTATGATATTTCGTAAGAAAAAAACAATTACAATACTTAATCCATCTGACGAAGTAATTAGCAAATTCATTCAAGAGGGCATTGATACTTTTACGATAGATAAGTTAGATGACATAGTTTCACTAACTCTAAAGAATGACCGTAAAACGAGGAATATTCTAAAGAAATTAGATCTAAATGAAGAGCCATAATAGTTATAGGTCTGATTCATTTTACATTAGATCATTATAAGATGACAATTAAAGAAGATCTAGAATCACAAAAAGGAAATTTACAACGTGCTGGTAGAATCAGAACTTATTTGATTATCAGCGAACTTGTTTGGATCGCATTTGCCACTATTGTTCAAGTTTGGCAGGATAGTCATAATTACGGATTGATAATTGCTGGCGTATTTGCAATAGGATTTTTCTGGTTATTCATTCAACAAAAAATGATTACTAACATCTATCTCTCAATTCTAAGTAGTTATTTGGGATTAACAAAAACAGAAGAGAACAAGCAAGTCATGGAACACTTAGCAAAGGAAAGCACGGAAGAAATTGATCCTGATGAGATTCCTAGTATCAAAGAACTTAGCAAGGCAAAGTCTGATGAGGAATTAATATGATCAAACTATTTCCACATATCTATTGGGTAGGAATGGCGGTTCTCGGACTTGTCTTAGGATTTGGAAGTGCATTATGAATAAGTGGCATTTGGTTTGGCTTGGTTGCGGAGTTCTTGGAGCTGTCTTTGGATTCGGAAGTGCTTTACTATGAGTGATTTTTGTCCGTTGTGTAATGCAAAAGGAAAATTGATTGATGATCAACTCAATAGAATTCTATGCTGTGAGAATCAATCATGTAATATACTAACATACAGAGATACAGGATTTACAGCATTATGAGTTGTGTTGATTGTATCCCTGATATTGATTACGAATGTGGTAAACACAGACCTGAAAACCAATGTGTCGGTTGCTTGAGAACTACCCAGAAATTAATTGTTACTGGAATGGGAATTATTTGTAGAGATTGTGCAATTAGAGGGGGAATGATCTATGTCTAAAGATTCTATTTTTGTTAATTGTTGGAAATGCAAAAAGAAGTTTGATATTACTTGTGCAGAAAGATGTTACGAACATCTAAGTCAGAAAGATACACAGACGGGAAGATATGTTGAAAAATGGACAACTAAATGCTCTCATTGTGGAGCTTGCATTTGCCACAAAGTAGATAAGATGAAACCAATTTGTGAAACACTAGCCGAGAATCCTAGAATTAAAAATGCAGAAATTGGAGTTGTAATGCCAAGTGTTTATGAAAAACATTGTGAGGTAACATCTTGAAACTATTTCCACATATCTATTGGGTAGGAATGGCAGTTCTTGGAATACTACTAGGATTTGGTGTGGCTACAATAAGATGATGAGCAGTCAACAAGATTACATAGATGAAAAGAACAAGTTACAGAAACAGCGTGATGAATTTCAAGAAATAATTGTTGCATTATGTGATAGGGATAGCAGATGTACGAAATGTTATCGTTACATGAGTGTTACAGATAGATCTAACTGCGGTGGTTGTGAAGAATATTATTGTGAATGTAATTGCAAAGCATTGACACCTGATCAAATTCTTAATGGAGAGTTCACTTGAAAAAAAACTGTCTGAACTGTAAAAAAGAGATTGATATGGTAGGGGATTTCTGCTCAACAAAGTGTAATGATGACTGGCAAGCAAATAATCAGAAATGTCTTAGATGTGGAAAAACAATCAACCTACTAGAAGACGAATTTAAGATAGAAAATAATGGACAACAAGATCCTCAAATGATGTGTATTGATTGTCATAATGACGGTAATGCAGGAAAGTTAGAAGAGAAGAAAAATACTGACAAAAATGATGATCCACCGCCACCCCAAATGGTTATGTAGTTGTAGTTTAAGGAATGATATTGTCTAATCAAGAAAATAAAGACTTGAATGAATTAGATTCATTCTACAAGAAACAAATTTTGTCAACAATAGATAATATCAAAGACTTGGTAGTAGCCGAGAAAATTCCAAGAGGTAGTGTGCTAACACTTACAGAATTTGTAAATAATTGGGATAAAATCAAAAAGAAAAAGGAATTATAGAAATTGAGTAGTGATCCCAATAGAACTGTATCAGGAGATCTAGGCGAGGGAACTGGGCTTCGTGATAATGTAGATCCAAATTTAGAAAAGGTAGATGAAGATCTAGAAAAATCCATAGAAAAGAATAATGGGGTTAAAACAAAACCACTAATACTAATCGGAGAGTTCTCACAAATCCGTTGTCATAGGTGCGGAACTGCAAAAAATCAAGAAGACAAGGGAACATTCATGCAGATCAATGAGTATATAGCTTGGTATCATAATGAGGAATGTCACGGTCTTTGGATTGAACAGTATGGAACAACGAGTTACAAATCAGGGGCTATGATAGATCAATATGGAAAAGAAATCTAAGAAACTCTGTCCTCAATGTCTTAATCGAGTAGATGTTTTATGGAATAACAAAGGAGCTTCAATTTGCCCAGATTGTTATCATAAAGAATACGGTAGAAAGAAATATCATAAATTAAATGATCAAAACAAACCTAGACCAGAACCCACAATTAACGATCTAAAAAGGAAATTTGAGAAGAAAGGCTGGGGCTAAAAAGGTTATAACATAGTAGTTGATAACTCAACTAGGTATGGAGAAGTTTTCTGTTCAATCAAAATCAGGTCAACAGCTAGACATGAGTGATTGCTGGAATAGATTACAATATGCTTATGAAAACTGTAATGTCATTCAATACACAGAGGGGCATTATGGTAAATATGAAAACGGAAAATTATCAGTTTGCGGTATCGGATTTGCTATGCGAGGTGCTGGTTATACTGATGAAGAAATTTTAGGTTCTGGTGGCAATTTGAAATGTGGTTTGAAAACAATGTTTAATCACAAAGCACCATCTAAAGTTTTGAAAGAATATGGATTTTCTGATAAAGAACGCAAAAAGTTTAGAACTTGTCCACACTCTGAATGTTCGTATAGAGCAACACTTCAAGGAGTTTTAGAACACGTTAACGAAGCTCATAAAATACCAATTCCTAACATTGGTAAAATGATTCCTATAATTCGTGAACATGAATCAGATGTTAAACCTACACTTGCAGACCATTTCATTCTTCTCAAAAGAGATTTCATAGATCTCTTTAGGAGAGAGTGACATGGCAAAAAAGAAAAAGCGTTCAATAGCAGATCCAAACAAACCATCTCAACAGTTTGATGATCCAAGTAATATGCCTCAAGGTTGGTAAATAATTATCTTTATAACACAGCGAATACAATAACTCAATAACTTGTGTAAGGATATTTGTAAGAAGTTTTTTGAATATGTTGTATTACATGAAGACAAATTAACTAAATTAGTTTATTTTATTTTTGGAATTGGAACAGGCATTGTAGCTTCAATAATTATGTTTGAAATGGGAATACCAACTGGACTATGATATTTACAATCGCTATGGTGGTAGTTCATATTGGTATCTTTTTAGGCGTTACAGGACTGCTATATTATCAAACTAAAGGTATTGAATGATGACTGAACCCAAGAAAGAATCTGAAAAAAGCAGATGGGAGAAACTCAAGGCTACTTTCAGACCAACAGAAGTATCTCAATCAGATGAAACCCTATTTGATATTTGCATGAAGTGTGGAAAAAGACTTCCTGACCGTAAGCTTGCAACTTTGAAAGCACACCAAAAATCAATGCACCCAATGTCTAACAAAGAAAAGAGATCTATGTTCATGTATAAACACATGATTTTATTGCTGTTCTCTTTTATGGGTGCAGTTTTTTTGATTATGGTTTTAGTTCCTGACGCTTTTGAATTGCCATTTGAATTGATGTTTGGTATTACAGAAACAACTACAATAGATGTTGAAATGTGTACGGATAGGACTTTGGAATTGAAACAACGTCTGTATGTTCAAGGAGAATTTACAAGTAATGACGCAACTGATCTGAACTACCTCATGCAGGAATGTAATGCTAGTTTCTGGTCTTACAAATTCGGTGGAACAATATTTGAATCTGAAATGTATTCCCCAGAAAACATGAATCTAGATGAACTTCGAGAGGAAAGAGTAGGCACTAAATTATTAACAAAGTCTTTGCCTGCAACGAGAATAATGAACGGAGAATAATGAACTGTCCTTACTGTGATCTCAAACTATTTAGCTGGTTTCTATGCAGAAGACAGCAAGTGTTTGAGTATGGAAAACATTTAGAGATAGTGCATTGAAGCGATCAACACTATGATTTTATATCCTATAATGATTAGTTAGATCATGGTAGTAGAACAAGGCATTTTGGATTGGGGATCATTCATTATCGGAGTGGCTTTTGCAAGTGGTGTATTTGTTTTGTTTGATTTAATCAGAAGCAAACGAAGCTTAAAGGAATCAAAAAAAGAAATTGCAGAACTAAAAAAGAAGATGATCATTAACAAAGAAAAAAGCAAGAGCAGAAAGAAGAAAGAATAAGCGATCCAAAAACATACCAACAGACTTTTTAATCTAGATACTGTTATGAAATTATGTGTATGATGAGTATGCTACTTGCAGAATCAATTAGACAAAACAAATCACTAATCAAAGAGGAACAAAAGGACAATGTTTCTTGACACTATTTTTCTAAATCTTGGCAATATTTTTCTAAATCACGGTATGCCTATGACTGGAAGAACAGTCAACGGAACTAAATTGCCCGTCACAGCATTTCCAACAGAGGGTCTTATGGGAATTATAGAGGGGATCAACTCATTCTTTCAAGGTCTTCTAAGTATC
>SDBT01012005.1_pt1 | contig 13914 bp, 9 predicted proteins | sample 2277101 | NCBI WGS metagenome assembly SDBT01 (sample SAMN10404973, study PRJNA504765) | marine sediment metagenome | isolation source: marine sediment core GS10_PC15, 103 cmbsf | place: Arctic Ocean: Southern Knipovich Ridge | collected 2010 | reverse complement strand
GTTCTGTAGGAGTTGGTTGAGTTAAATTTTCTAGATCAGCGAATCTTGCTGTAGTATATTCAGTAATCTTTCCTCCCTCTTTAGCACTAATTTGGAAAGTTGATTCATCTACATTTTCAAATCCTTTACAGATTTTTCGGATTTCTTCAAGTGGATTGCTTGTTTTATCTTTGATTGTTTCTAAGAAATCATCCATTAGACTGCTGCGCGGGTAAGCAGGATTTTCAATTTGGGCTATACGTTTGGCAACATCTGTTGCTGTATCTACACCGGCTTCAATGGTTCCTTTTGCGGTTTTGCCTACAGCTTCTTTTGCTGCTTCGGTTCCGCCGGATGCCGCGGATTCGGCAGTACCCTCTTTAGTCCCCTGTGCTGTTTCTTTTAATGCTGTTTCGGCGGCTTCTTTGCCCGTGCTTGCTTGTATTCCTTGTTCAGCAAGGGAGTGTCCTGCTTCTTGGCCTGCCTCGCTTCCTAGTCCGGATACTGTTTCCTCTCCTGCTCCTCGCGCAAGTTCCGGGGCGGCTGTTTCGACACTACTTTGTGCAGTTTCTTCTAAAGCTCTTCGTCCTCCACGGGAGAGGATGCTTTCAATTTTGTCACTGGTCATCCGCACACCAGGATTATTTTTTTGAAACTCTTGGATGATTTCATTATTTGATAGGATATTCTCGATTTGCTCTTTGCTTAATTTCCCGGCTTTTCCAAGGAATTCTTCAACCACTCCCTCTTTGTTGAAGAATTCGCTTAAGTTAATTTCTTGGCCTGGTTTCATAATATCAACATCGGTTAAACCAAAGCCTTTTGGATTTTTTGCTACCTGGTCTTTGATTGCGTCAATCACATAGGTTTTTTGAGCTTGATTTAAACTTTTAAAATTTTCTCCATAAGTTTCGCTGTTTTCAACCGCTTTTTTAGCCATAGTCCAAACCGAGTCGCCTTTTTGGGCTGTGATTCTGAAATCCTCTGGTGATATTTCGGCGGGCACGACAGGAGCCGTTTCTTTAGGCGCGGTCATTCCTGTTTTTGCTTTTATATTATGGTAGCGGCGCAGACCCCACCAGACAGTCCCAGCGGTCGCGAGCGCGCCAGCGGCTCCGCTTACTAGCCAGCGCTTCAATGCTTTCTTTCTTTCTTTCTCGCCGGCTAATTCCACGCTGCGGTCCATTTCGCGCGTTTGGCGGTCAAGGCTTTCTGATAAAGCTTTAGCAATTAAGGCTTCCTTTTCCTGCTCGCCGTCTTCCATTGCTTTTAAGGCTTCTTGTTTTAATAATTCACTTTCTTTGGCCTGGAGCGCGGCAATCACCCCGCCATAAGGCCCAACCTCTTCCAGTTTTTTGCCTTTGCGCTCACGCAGGGTGCGCAGGCGGGCAAGTTCTGGCGCGATTTCGGAGGCGAACTTTTCTGGAGTGTAGTCTTTTAGCCTTTCTTCTGTGTTTTTTGCAAAGAGTTCTTGTTTTTTTTCTGCTTTGTTTTTCCTGCCTTTGATTTTTTTGACCTCTTTTTTTTGTTCTGGGGTTAATTCGGCAAATTTATTGACCAGTCCTTTTTCTCCGAGTTTTTTGGAGTGCTTTGCAAGCCGTCCTTCCGTGCCAATGGTTGTGCCGACCCCGGAAAAACCAGCCCGTAATCCAATTAGAGTGGGAGTAAGCCATGGGGCTATGGGTATACTTGCGATTGAAGCGCCAGCTAAACTAAAACCAATAGCCATTCGCGTCTTAGGGTGTTTGCGCCACCACTCTTTAAACTTTTGCCATCTTCCTTTTTCCCTTTCAGTAATCATCTTTTCTACTCTTTCATCTTCCTTGCCATATTCTTTCAGAAGTTTTTCGACAATTGTTTTGTTGAGTTCTTCACTTTCTAGATTTTGGCCTTCTAATTCTTTTCCTACTTTTTCCTGGATACATTTGCTGCGCAATTCATTGTATTCCTCGCCGATTTTTGAGAGGGCTTCTAATCCTTTTTCCTTGCCTTTATATTTGCCTTTCCCTGTGAATTTCCCGCGCAGTCTTTTCGCTTCCAAGTATTCCTTCCTTTTTTCCGCGAGCTTTTCTTCCAATGATTTTTCCTTTTCTGGTTTCTCTGACTCTGCCTCGGACAGAGGCGTTCCTTCTTTTTTTTGTTGTCGCTTTGCTGGTATTCTGATCTCACCTCTTGGGAGATCGTCAGCTGGGATAAATATTGGTTTACCTTCGACTGCCTTTTTTATTTTATTTATTTCGTCTTGGATCGCGTCGGCATCTTCCGGATTTAGGTGGACAATGAATGCATGATTTTTCGGGAATACTTGAATCTCTTGAATTAATTTTTTGATAAATTTGTCCTTCTCTGTTTCTACCCTTTCTGTTGCTGGTGGCGCTTCCGGCTGTTCTTCTTTTGGTTCGGATGGCGCTGGCGCTTGTTCTTGTTCTACTTGTTCTAGTGGAGGCAGAAGGCCTTTTGTTTTTTCTTCTGGATCAGGCATTAAGGAGGGTTCGGGCTGTTTTGATTCGTCTTCTGTATTTTTTATATCTCCTGCTACTATTTCAAATTGACCCCTTGGAAGACTGGATTTGCGGCGGAAGGTTGGATAACACATAACCGCATCCTTGATTTTTTTTTCTTCTTTTCTCACAGCACTAAGGTCTTCACTGTTAAGATAAACAAAGACGATGCCAGCAGGTAATTCTTCTAATTCTCTAATTAATGCTGGTATAGAGATCTTTTTTTCTGATTCTGGGCTTTCTTTTGAGTCTGGCACATTTTCTAGAGGAGCGGCTTCTGGTGTTTCTGGTTTTTTTGGAGGTTCTTCTGCGGAGGTTTTTGGAGTTTCTTTTTCCTTTGAGGTTTTGGTAGGAGGAAGGTGTATTTCAACTTGACCTTGTTTTAAGTAAGGGACTGGAAGGATTACGCCTAGATCGAGACCAATTTTTCTGAGTTGTTCACCAATTGTTTCAAGTTGTGCATCAATTGTTGATTCTGGCTGTTCGGCGTGATTAAAGTCTTCTTCGCTGATATTAAGATAAATATATTGGTTTTCGGGCCAGCTTTCTGATTTAAGCTCTTTTATTTTTTCCAGTATTTGTTCTTGGGGGAATTTTCCCTTTTTTTTGGATTCAATTCTAGCGGCAGGAAAGGTTAGTTGGAATTCACCTTCTTCGGCATAACTTTTTGTTTCCATAAAAACTGGTGAGCAGTCCACTTGTTCCTGAATTTCGTTCGCTTTTTCCTCCGGCACATCTGTATTGAGCCAGACAATCACGGATTTGCCTTCACCAATTTTTTCTAATTCTTTTACCAATTTTTGATACGGGAACTCTTTTGGTTTTTCTGATTCTGAAGATTTAGTTTCGGGTTTTTCCTCTGTTGATTTTTTTGATTCTTCCGGGGCTTGTTCTTTTGGGAGTTCTATCCGTCTGGCGCTTCTTGGATTTAACCAAAAGAAGCGTCTTGTTGAGCGATCAGGGAGTTGTATGGTGGCTCTATTGTAGCCCTTGCTTCTGCCGTCCGCATAAAAATTTAGGAATGTTGCTTCTTCTGTTCTTCTGCCGGTCACGGCTATTACTTTGTCTCCTGGTTTAAGGGTTTTTAATTCATCCGGAACCTCTTCTCCAAATTCGGGTGTTTTTTCTTCTGATTTTTTTTCTTCTGGGCTTTCTTCTTCTGCTAATTTTGATTCATCTGTCCTTGCAAGCATGTCATCAACTTGAGATATTGTTTCTTCTCTCTTAGCAATCATTTCATCAAGTTCAGACACTGCTTCGTCAAATATGTTTTTTTTTGCTGGTTTTGATCTATCATCTTTAGCAGGAGGGGAAGATGGCGGTTTTTTTTCTGTTGATTCTTCTGATTCTTCCGGGGCTTGTTCTTTTGGGAGTTCTGGCTTTTCTTTTTCCGTTCCTGTATTTGAATCAGGTGTTTGCATTCTTTTTTTTATCCTTTCAAGCCTTTCTTTGTCTCTTTTTCCTTCTCCATGATCAATAATTGCACTAACACTACAATGGGGTTTTTCTTCTCCGGTATCAGTCTTTGTAATAACTTCTTCTTGGTCATATCGGATGGAGACTTGCATTTCTAATTCTTTAATAAATTCTAGAATACCTGAAGGTTCCACAAATTGCACTAAATCTGGGTGAATATTAATAACAGCATTTTTTTGATGATCATCATCTGATGCTTCCCATCTTTTTAAAATTTCTTTTATTCCTTCAATTTTTTGTTTGGCTTCTTCCGCAGTGATTGTTGGTTTTTTTTCTTTTTCTGGTTTGGAGGCTTCGTGGTCATCTTCTGGGTTTGGCCTGCTGTCTCTTTTGATTTTTTGCCGCCGCCTTTTTTCTCTGGATTCATCCTTTATTTCCGGGGGCTTATTTTTTTCTCGTTCTTCTGCTGGCATTTATTTTAAGTTTATTTTTCTTTTTCTATTTTATTCCTAATTTGTTCTGCATCTTGAACAATGTCCTGCTTAAAACGGAGGATTTCGGCCATTCTAATTTCTTCAAGGTTTTTAACTTTCGCGGTCAGGAACTTGTCTACTTCTTGGGGAGAAGGATTTTTCTTGAGCAGTTGATCAAATTTCTTTTTGTCCGCTTCGGTAAGCGCATCTAAGATCTGGAGGTTAATTCGGTCTAAAACGGTTTCTGCCATTTTGGAGATCAGCGCTGTTTTGTCTTTTTCTGGAAGATTTTCTAAGCCTAAGAGTTTGATGATATCTTTTTCTAATATTCTGATGTCCATATATTTTTTATTTTTAATTTTAGGGCAATAGGACTTGTTTGTATTATAGCACAAAAAACCCCAGAATAAAAATAACAGCCAGTTTGCAGTGAATAGTTTTTGCCTATAAGGCGGCTGTTATTTGTTGTCCTCTTTTTTTTCCTTCTTTTTCTCTTTTTCTGGCTCTGGTTTTGTTTTGGGCTTTTCTTCTTTTTGTTCCTTTCCCTTCTTTTGAGCAAATTTATTGATTTTAGGGGCTTTGATTACAGCTTCTGAAACCAAAAGATTATGGACAGTATCAGAAGGTTTGGCGCCTTTTTCCAGCCAATATTTGATCCTTTCTTTTTTAAGGCCGATCTTTTTCTTGATTGGGTCTAAAAAGCCCAGGATTTCAATAAACCGCCCTTTGATTGGGGCCGAGGCCTCGGCAACTACAATGCGGAAAAAGGGCCGGTTCCGTTTACCTCTTCTGGTTAAGCGAATTTTTAGCATTTTGAGTCAGTTAGTAGATTAAGATTTCTATTACTTTACTTTAAATTAAAGTAAAAAGCAAGTTATTTTTCCAGTTTCATTGAGAGTAGTTTTGAGACCCCGTCTTTACCCATCGTAACGCCGTACAAGACTCGGGCCTGTTTCATTGTTTCCCGGTTATGGGTGATTGCGATTAGTTGGATTTTTCGGGAGAGTTGTTTCAAAATTCTGGCAAAGCGGACAGAGTTGGCTTCATCCAGGGCGGCATCCACTTCGTCTAAGATGCAGAAAGGAGGCTGGCTTTGTTTTAAGATACTGAAAATTAAAGCAAGGCCGACCAGTGATTTTTCGCCGCCGGAGAGCATAGAGAGATTTTTCAGTCTCTTGCCGGGCGGCGAGGCGCTGATCACAATGCCTTCTTCTTGGTTTTGCGCCAGAGAGGCGCGGCCGCCAGCAAAAAGCAGGCGGAAGTATTTTTTAAAGGAGAAGTTGATTTGTTGAAAAGACTGATTAAGGCGGAAAGAGATTGTTTTGTTTAATTTTTTGATCAGTTTGTTTAGGGCCAGCGAAGCTTTTTCCAGATCTTGGGCCTGTTGGTTTAGGAAATCAAATCTTTTTTGAGTCTTTTCGTATTCTTTGATTGTCTCCGGGTCGATTGATCCGATCAGTTCTAATTCCCGCTTGAGACGATTTATTTTTTGTTCACATTTGCCCTCCTGCTCCGGCACTTTGATTCTGTCCAAATCTATTTTGTTCCAAGCGAGGCCTAAAGTCTTTCTTGCTTCGGATTCCAGGTTCTGTTTTTGGAAAAGGATTTGAGCGCTTTCAATGTTTAGGCCTTCCAAGGTTTTTTTCTCGACAGCAAGCTCGTCCTCTCTTTTTCTTAAATTTCTTTCCAAGCCAAAGACCTTTTCCTTGCTCTGTTCTTGGACTTTTAAAGAATCTTCGATTTGCTTTGTGATTATTCGGCTTTGTCTCTCTAGTTTTTCCAGTCGCGCCTTTAGGGCTTTTAGCTCAAGGTTTATTTCCTCCACTTCCTTTTTTTGATCCGGGGCTTTGATTTTGCTTTTTTTCGCCAGGAACTCAATCTTATTTTCAAAGATTCTTTTTTGGTATGCTAGAAAAGCGGCTTTTTCGCCTTGGATTTGTTTTTCCGCCTGGAGCTTGCTTATTTCAAGCTCCAGATTCTCTTTCTCGTTGGCTAGATTTTTTAGTTTGAGCAAGATTCTCTTGCCCGAGGGGGAGTCGCTTGGCGCTTTCAGTCTTTCAATTAAACCTTTTAGCTCATCATAGATGTTCTGAAGTTTGGTTTTTAGTTTTGCCGCGTCTATCCCGCGCTCAAAGGTTTTCAGAATGGTTTGGTGTTTTGCGAGCAGTTTGTTTAGGTCGGCTTCTATTGTTTGATCCTCGGGTTTTTGGTGTCTTTTCTGTAAGTCTTCTTTTTGTTCATTTATTTTTAAAAGTTCTTTTTGTCGATTTTTGAGTTTTTGGGCAAGACGGGTTTTGTTTTTTTCGATTGTCTTTATTTCCTGGTTTAACTTTTGGATTTCTGCTTCCAGCTCCCTGCTTTGAGCAAAAATCTGCTCGCGCGGTTTAAAATTTTGATTGAGGGCTTCGAGCCGGCCTTCTAGGATAGCGATGTTTTTCTGGATTTCATTTTCCTTCCCGTTGAACTCATTTTTTTTAAGATAGAGATTTTGCCAGATCTCCTGTGCTTTTTTGCGGCTTCTTTCTTGTTTTTGGAGCAGGGCTTTGAGATTGGAGATTTTGTTTTCCAGGGAGATTGCTTTTTCTTCCTTGACCCTTTTTCCGCTTTGGACTTTTTGCTGTTTCTTCGCTACGGAATCAATTTTTTGGCTGTACCAGGTTTTTTGGAAGGCTTTTAATTTTTTTTCTGTTTTTTCTCGGGCGGCGGCGCGCAAAGCCTGCCTTTTCAATCGTTTTAAGTGCGGCTCGATCTCGGAAGTTAAACCCAAAACCTGGACTATGTTTTCTTCTGTGGCTTTAAGCTTATTTTCTGCTTCCCGTTTTTTTAATTCCAGGTGCTTGGCGCCAGAGGCCTCCAAAAAGAGCTCTCTTTTCTCTTGCGGGCCCAAATCTACGATTTTATCAATCATCCCCTGGCCAATCACGCTGTATGTCTTTTGGCCGGCGCCTGTTTGGGTCAAGAATTGTTCAATGTCTTTTAAACGGACAGAGGCGCGGTTTAAGAAAAATTCTCCTTCGCCATTGCGGTAGAACCTTCTTTTCAAGGTGATTTCGGGGAAATCCAGGATCCTGTTTTTGGGAGCCTTCTTGCTTTTGGCTGAAATTCTATCAAGATGCAAAGCAACCTCGGCGCGGCCTAAGCTTTTCTTGGACTGAGAACCGGCAAAGATCACGTCTTCACCTTTCTTGCTGCGGAGGGATTTTTTAGACTGTTCCCCTAAAACCCAGCGGATCGCGTCAGCGATATTTGACTTGCCCGAACCATTCGGGCCGACAATCGCTGTGATCCCTCTGTCAAATTCAAGCACCGTGCGGGAAGCAAAGGATTTAAAGCCGGTTAGAGTTAGTTTCTTGAAAGTCATAAGAAGTAATCACCAATAACCAAGAAACAATAACCAGACAAATTCCAATAACCAAGTTCCAATTCGTTAGATAATTTGGTTATTCATTTTTTGCTGGTAGGTAGATTGATTATTAGTTTGTCCAGTGATTCTATTGGATAATCTCTTCCACTTTCACTTGGGCGACGCCCGTGCCCAGGGGTGCGATTTTTTTAAAGGCAGGGACATTGAGATCAATAATCCTGCCTGGCACAAAAGGACCATAGTCATTAACCGTCACGATTACCTGTTTGTTGTTTTGGAGGTTGGTGACCCGCAAGATGGCGCCCTTTGGCCACTTCGTTGCGGCACAGGTTAACTTGTCGCCGTAGCGGTAAAAGCTGGCAACGCCGCGGTAGGCCTCTCCGACCACAATCTTGGTTCCTTCGAGGATAATCTTGTCCTGCGGTTTTTCCAGGATCTCTTCTTTTTGGAGAATCCTTTGGTTCTCCTTGCCGTCCCGATAAACAATTTGATAGCTCTCCTCTTTGATTCCTTTTCTGCCCTCCTGGGCGATTTTGGTTGTGCCCCAATTCAAGGTATTGTCTTTTTTATTGATCGTTTGAAAAGGGATCGGAAGGCTTTTCTTGATTGTGCCGAATTTGACGCGGGTAACTATGATTTCCATATCGGTAAATAGGAATTTGGAAAGACGATAATTTATTTCATCATCAGGGCCCAAGATTACCCCAGTATCGGCTAAGACTTCTCCCGTGGTTTTTTGGAAGGTGTTAAAGCTTTTCGCTTTGCCGTCAGCTAAGATCGTGATCGGGGTGGCCCGTTCAATAATAATCCGGTCGTAAGCTTGCTCTAGAGGATCAGGGTAGATTCGGTCTTCGCGGTTTAGGGAGAGCCCGAGCTCAAGCAGGATTTCGGAGACAAGGGATTTGTTGGTTTTGATTTTAAAATAGAGGCCGTTGTCAACAATTGTGATTTCTCTTGAAGTTTCTTTTGCCGATTCTTTTGCTTTTGAATCTCCGGGAATAAAAATAGTAGGTATAAAAAAACACAGTAACAAAAATAGACTGATTTTGTTTTGATCTGATTGCATTGTTTCCCAAAAACTTGCTTTTTGGCTGCCCGCTGAACTAAGAAGGTGCCGCGGGCTTTGCCCCCCCCTGGGGGGGCTCCTGTCCAATGAAGATTATTTGTATTGATCAAGGGCCGCCTCGGCTGCTGCTACCTGGGCTGTCTGTTTGGAGCTGCCTGTTCCTTTAGCAATCAGTTTTTTCTCAAGATAGACGCCGACAATAAAATGCTTGTTATGGTCAGGTCCGCTTTCTTTTAAGACCTGGTATTCGGGAGTAACCCCTTCTCGTTCCTGGGTTAATTCTTGAAAGTGGGATTTAGGGTCGATATATAGTTTTTCTTTGAGGATCCGAGGCAGTTTGACTAGGATATTTTTTTCAATGAATTTTTGGGCAACCTTGTATCCCTGGTCTAGATAAATCGCGCCAATTAAGGCCTCGAAGGCGTTGCCCAAGATGTATTCCCGCGCCTTGCCTGTGTCTTTCTTCTCCCCGCGGGAGAGATAGAGGAATCCATCCATCTCTAGGCTTTTGGCCATTTTAGCAAGCATTTTACTGTTGACTAGGCTGGAGCGCCAGTTTGTCATTTCGCCCTCCGGGTTGTCATAGTGGTGGTAGAGGTAGGCGGTAACCACAAGCTCTAAAACCGCGTCGCCTAAGAATTCCAGTCTTTCATTGTGGCCTAACTCAAAGTTATGGTTTTCGTTGATATAGGAGCGATGGACCAGGGCCTGTTTTAAGAGTTTCTGGTCCTTGAATGTAAGGCCCAAGGTTCGTTCAAGTTTAGAGAAGTCTTTCATAGTGTTAAATTCCCTGCCTACGCTCACGAGCTTCGGCAGGCGAGGCAAATTTCAAACACTCGCCTTGCGGCTTGGCTCGCCTAAGCTAGGCGAAGCGGGTGCCTGTAATTTGACATTTGTAATTTTAGAGGATTATTTAATTTTCACTTTTATCTTCTTTTTTCGCTTCAATCATCTTACGGTAAATAGTGCCTAAGACGCCGTTGATGAATTTGCCGGAAGAGGACCCGCCAAAAGCCTTGCCCAGCTCAATCGCTTCGTTGATTGCCACTTTAGGCGGGACATCATTGTCTAATTTTAATTCGTAGATCCCGATTCGCAGGATATTGCGGTCAACAGTGGTGATCTGGTCCAAGGGCCATTCCGGGGCGTACTCTTCGATCATTTTGTCTATTTTCTCGCGGTTTTTTAAGACTCCGCGGACTAGATTTTTGACAAAATCAAAATCAGAAACACCAGGGGCGAATTCTTCGACATTGTGTTGAATGATTGCGGGGATAATTTGATCTTCTTGTCCTCCAAAGTCCCATTCGTAAAGACATTGCATTGCGATCGTGCGGAGGAGGTGTCGATTAGGCATATTTTTGAATCATTTGTGGTTTCTATGATTGAAGAAAGAAGGTGCTTTTTAAGAGCCGCTTTTCTGCTTCTTTTTCTTTTTCGCTTTCTTTTTCCTTTCTTTCGCTTCTAGATCTAAAATTGTCCGCCCGCGGTAAACACCGCAAAAAGGACAGGCAATATGAGGAGGAATGCTTTTTTTGCAGCTTGGACAGGGCACGAGCGCTGTTCTTTTGATTTTTTTCGCTGTTCTTCGTTTGTTCCGCCGCGCCCGCGTGGTTTTCTTTTTGGGGACAGCCATAAGAATTTTATTTAAGAGATTTTACGGTTTTATCGTAGCCCAGATTTGTCAAAATGTCAAAGTAGGATATGAATCTTGAATCTTGAATCATGCCACCAATTCCGAGTGGTCACCCAGTAAGGGTGAAATTATGAAATCTGATTTGCCTTAAGTTCTGATATTGTGTTATACTAGGATTGAAGTATTAACAAGATTAAATAGATGATAATTATAAATAGCTCTCAAAATTGGATCTTTTTTTACCGATTTTAAAAAGGGGCTATTTAGATTTATCTTATGAATCAAAACAATGAACAATATAATAATTTCGTCTTTCGCGGCAATAATTTTTGGTTTTGTTGGCGGTTATTTTTTACGAAGATTTTTAGCTCAAAAAAAACAAGATTCTGTCGAGGCTAAGGCCAAAGCTTTATTAGAGGAAGCCAAGACCCAGGCCCGGGAGCTAACTTTGGGCGCCAAAGACAAGGCCTTAAAATACACAGAGGAGGCCAAGCGTGAAGAGACACAGCGACGAAAGGAGCTTGTCGCCTCAGAACACAGGTTAGCGAGAAGAGAGCAGTTTTTAGATCAAAGATTAAATGACCTAGAGAAGAAACAAAGGTATCTTGGCAGAGAGCAAAGTCAAGTAAAAGAGGTAAAGCGCGAGGTGCTTGAAATTAAAAAGAAACAGCTTAGAACCCTAGAGCGGGTGGCCAATCTTTCTCTTGCCGAGGCAAAGAAGGTTCTTTTGGAGATGACTGAAGATGATATGAAAGAACGTTTGATCAAGAGAATCAGGAAGCTGGAGCAGACAGAACAGGAAGAGGTAGATAGGAAAGCAAAGGGAATTTTGTCTCTTGCGATTCAGAGGTGCGCTTCTTCCCATGCCTCTGAATCCACGGCCACTACCCTGTCTTTACCGTCGGATGAGATGAAAGGTCGGATCATTGGGCGGGAGGGCCGCAACATCAATGCGATTGAGAAGCTGACTGGTGTTGAAATCGTGGTTGATGACACGCCGGAGACAATTGTTATTTCCGGTTTCTCGCCGATCCGGCGGCAGGTGGCGAAAAAGGCCCTAGAGAGACTGATTGTTGACGGCCGGATTCATCCAGCCAGGATTGAGGAGGCGATTTCGGAAGCGAAAAAGGAGATTGCGCGGGATATGAAAGAGGCAGGCGATAACGCTTGTTATGACACCGGGGTTGCCGGCTTGCCTCCTAAATTAATCCAGCTTTTAGGGAGACTGAAATACCGGACCAGCTATGGCCAGAATGTTCTTCAGCACTCAATTGAGGTTTCTCATCTCTCAAGACTGTTGGCGGAAGAGCTAGGCGCTGATTCAGCGCTTGCCAAGAAAGCGGGTCTTTTGCATGATATCGGCAAGGCAGTGGATCATGAAATCAAAGGCACCCATATTGAGATCGGCAAAAGTATTTTAAACAAATTCGGTGTTCCCGAAGAGATTATCAAAGGGATGCAGTCTCATCATGAGGACACGCCCCATTCTTCTTTGGAATCCTTACTTGTGACGACAGCGGACGCAATCTCTGGGGCGCGGGTCGGGGCGCGTAAAGACACTTACGAAGATTATTTGAATCGTTTGGAGGATTTAGAGGCGATTGCTAACAACTTCCCCGGGGTAGAGAAGACCTATGCGATTCAGGCGGGTCGGGAGATAAGGGTCTTTGTTACGCCAGAAGAAATTGACGATCTAGCCTCGGCAAAGCTTTCCCGCAAGATTGCGGACAAAATTGAGGAGGAGCTGAAATACCCAGGTGAAATCAAGGTTTCTGTCGTGCGCGAAACCAGGGCTGTAGAGTTTGCGAGATAAGTTCAAAGTTCAGAATTGAGTTTAAAGTTAAAAGTTGATTAGAGAGTGTTGTTGAGTGTAAAGCGCTGGGGGCTTGTAACTTTAGACTTTGAATTATAATTTTTAACTTTGCACTTTGAATTTTTAACTATATCATGACCATCTTATTCTTTGGCGATATTATGGGCCGGACCGGCCGCGAGGCAATTAAAGAAATTCTGCCCCGCTTGAAGGAGGAAATAAGGCCGGATTTAATTATCGCCAATTGCGAAAATCTGGCCCACGGCAAAGGGGTTACCGCTAAAGTTGTTCAGGAAATGGAGAAAGCCGGGATTGAGGTTTTTACTTCCGGCAATCATATCTGGAAGCAAAAACAGGCCCAGGACCTGCTCCAGGCAAAAGACAGCCCTATTTTGCGGCCGGCTAATTATCCGCCAGACGTGCCGGGTAGAGGATATCTGATTTTAGAAGTAGGGACCAAGAAGGTCGCGGTGATCAATCTTGTCGGCCGGGTCTTTTTTCAGGAAGACTTTGACTGCCCTTTTCGCAAAGCTGATGAGATTTTAAAGGAATTAGAAGCGGAAAAATTAGCGGCAGTAATTGTTGATTTTCACGCCGAGGCCTCGTCAGAGAGCGTGGCTTTGGGCTGGTACTTAGACGGCCGGGTTTCGCTGGTGGCAGGCACCCATACCCACATCCAAAGCGCGGATCAGCGGATTTTGCCCCGCGGCACTGCTTATATTACAGACATTGGCCTGGTTGGCGCCTATAATTCAGTGATCGGCGTGGATAAGGATTTGGCCCTGCAGGGGTTCTTGACCCAAATGCCGGTTCAGTTTAAGGTCGCGGAGGGCGAAGCGATCGTGAACGCGATTGTTTGCAAGATTGACACCAAGACCGGGCAGGCACGGAAGATTGAGCGGGTGCGGGAGCTTGTCGCTTAAAAAGTCCTTAAATCCTTGACACGGTATTGGCTTTGTGCATAGTTTATGCTAAGATGAGCGTAAAGCAAGTGATAACTGTTTATTTCAAATATTAATAATATTAATAAACCTTAAGTGGGGAGATAAGAAATTATCTTTTCAAGAGGCGTTAAAAAAATGAAGAAACAAGAATTCGTAGAGAAGCTCGCCAAAAAGACGGATATGTCCAAGAGCCGGGCACAGGAAGTGCTTGAAGCTTTTGAGGAAATCATCACAAAGGCCCTGGTTGAAGGCGGCGAAGTGGCCTTGACTGGGTTTGGCGCTTTCTCGGTCTCTCATCGTAAAGCCCGCACCGGCGTCAATCCGCAACAACCCTCCCAGAAGATTCAGATTCCAGCGGTTGATGTCCCTAAATTCAAGGCTGGGAAGAGCTTGAAGGACGCAGTGAAGAAGCAAACCTCTCAATAGAGTTTTTCAGCACACAATAAAACCTCGGATTAAAAGCGAGGTTTTATTGTTTTGTTTTTTTAACCCCTCTCCGGGGGAGAGGATTTTTCAAATTGACCCCGGGCTTGAAATTTGCTATATTTTACCTGTGTTTCCGCGGGGTATAGTGTAAGGGCAGCACGAGTCCTTTGGGAGGATTTAGTCCCAGTTCGAATCTGGGTACCCCGACCAGATAGATTTTTCAGAGAAAGAAGGAAACTCGATCCCTGCCGGCGTTGAGGCTTCGGCAGAGACAGGCGCGCTACTTTGTTTTCCTA
>SDBT01012004.1_pt1 | contig 13914 bp, 13 predicted proteins | sample 2277101 | NCBI WGS metagenome assembly SDBT01 (sample SAMN10404973, study PRJNA504765) | marine sediment metagenome | isolation source: marine sediment core GS10_PC15, 103 cmbsf | place: Arctic Ocean: Southern Knipovich Ridge | collected 2010 | reverse complement strand
GGCGCGTAACGCCCTGATCATTGCTACCGGGAAATCATTTTGCCAGACGTTTCTTCCCAGATTCACCCCGATGGCACCCTTTTGAATGCCATCATGGACAAACCGGAACACCTCAAGCTCAGTTTCTACTTGAGGTCCACCCGCCATAACCACGGGAACGGGACAACCCCTTACCACCGTTTCAAAGCCTTCGCACCAGTAGGTTTTTACTACTCTGGCGCCTAATTCAGCAGCAATACGACAGCACAGGGCAAGGTAGCGGGCATCTCGTTTTTCCAATTCTTTACCCACTGCGGTAACCGCCATTACCGGAATGCCATACTTTTCGCCTTCATCAACCAGCTTGGATAGATTCAGTAGCGACTCATGCTCATAATCGGTACCGATAAAGATAGAAATACCCAGTGCCGTCGCATTAAGGCGGATGACCTCTTCTATGGAGGTGGTGATGCCTTCATTGGCCAAGTCTTTTCCAACCATGCTGGTGCCGCCAGATACCCTGAGTATAATTGGTTTAGCATTGTCAGGGTCTACCGATGAGCGTAATACTCCTCTGGTAATGAAGATGGCATCAGCATAAGGGAGAAGCGGCTCAAGGGTCTTGCGCGGTTCTTCCAACTTCTTGGTTGGACCTTGGAAATAGCCGTGGTCGATGGGCAAAAAGAGACAACGACCATCTGGTTGAATTAGTTGTGCCAAGCGGTTTGCCATTCCCCATTCCATGTTAATAGCCCTCCCCTTTTATTCTTATGTTTCAATATCCCTAATTTACGGAATGGATCACGGCTTGTCAAATGAGCTTTTATATTGTTTGCATATACCTCTACTGTTTTGGTCGGGCACTGCCTATAGAACTTATGCAAAGTTATGTTGTTTTTTTGCATTAATTACGTAGGTTTACGGATACCCTCACTCGGTAAAAAGTCATAATACTAAGAGAGCCAGTTGGTAGATGAGCACAGAAGTTGAAAAATACAAATAGTAAACTCCCGGACATTAGAGGTGACAATGTCTGTTGAAATTAATTTTATGGTTGGTGGTGAAGCCGGGCAGGGAGTACAATCGGTAGGCTTTTTGCTGGCCAAGGTCTTTGCTCGAGGTGGCTTCTATGTCTTTGCTGACCAAGACTATGAATCAAGAATAAGGGGCGGGCATAATTTTTCCCGCGTCAGAGTGAAAAGCAGTAGAGTAGGCGCCATCGCTGAGCCATTAGACATGCTAATTGCCCTCAATAAGGAAAGCATAGACTTGCACCAGAAAGAGGTGGCTAACGGAGGCGTTGTCATCTTTGATGGCGAGAAGACAAAGATGCTTGCGGGCAATGCCAATCTGTTTAGCGTGCCCTTGGAGCGGCTGGCTAAAGAAAGAGCGGGGGGTAGGCTAATGGCAAATACGGTTGCCCTCGGTGCCGCTCTGGGTATGGTGAGATACGATTTTGAGATATTGGATGAGGTTTTGCACGAGCGCTTCGGGACGGCTGAAGTCGGGGAAAATAATGTCAAGGCGGCCAGAGCTGGATATGAGTATGCTCAAAATGAGTTTAAAGGTGAATTTGGTCACCGCCTCAGTCCAGTCAGTAATATCAAAAGAATGCTGCTCAGCGGGAACGAGGCCATAACTCTTGGTGCTATAGCTGCTGGCTGCAAGTTCATGGCAGCCTATCCGATGACTCCGGCTACCTCCATCATGGAGTATATGGCAGCTAAAGCCAAGGACATGGACGTGGTAATGGTGCATGCCGAAGATGAGATAGCGGCGGTAAACATGGTAATCGGGGCTGGCTATGCTGGTGTCAGAGCTATGACGGCCACTTCGGGCAGTGGTTTCTGTCTCATGGTCGAGGGCCTGGGGCTGGCTGGGATTACCGAGACGCCAATAGTGGTCATAGAAGGACAGCGTCCCGGTCCAGCCGTAGGCTTACCCACTAGGATGGAGCAGGGCGACCTTGAATTCGTCCTTCACGCCCATCATGGCGAGTTTCCTAGGGCGGTTCTTGCCCCGGCCACTATTGAAGATGCCTTCTGGCTGATAATCAAAGCCTTTAATCTGGCGGAAAAGTACCAATTACCCGTCATCATTTTAACCGATCAGCACCTGGCCAGCTCCTATGCCACGGTTGAGAAGTTTGACCTATCCAAGGTGACCATTGATAGAGGTCTTCTCTTTTCCAAGGAAGGAGACAAGTCAGCCGAATACCAGAGACACAAAGTAACCAAGTCAGGCATTTCACCGCGGGCCTTTCCCGGGCAAGAGGGCGTCCTCGTTGTAACTGATGCCGATGAGCATGACGAAACCGGGCACCTGACCGAAGACGCCCAAACCAGGACTGGACAAGTGCAAAAGCGGTTGCGAAAGCTCTTCAGTCTCAAGAGGGAGTTTGCTCCTCCTCAGTTATACGGTCCTAAAGGAGCAGAGACAACCCTCGTTGGCTGGGGCAGCACTTATGGTGCTATTCATGAAGCTGTAGACATGCTGCACCGGGAAGACGTTAGTGTCAATTTCCTGCACCTGAATGAACTCTGGCCCTTCCCGACTGAAGCAGTAGCTGATGTATTGGACAGAGCCCATAACAGCTACGTAATTGAGAATAATGCTACCGGACAACTCTCTCATCTTATTAGAGCCGAGACAGGGAAAACAGTTAGTGGCAGAATCCTGAAATATGATGGACGACCTTTTACGCCGGCATACATCGCCGAAGAGGTGAGAAAGGAGGTATGCTAAGGTGGTAGCTCTGTCTGATTACGCTGGGCTCAAATCGGCCTGGTGTCCGGGCTGTGGCAATTTCGGCATTTTGAGAGCGATTAACAAAGCGCTGGTTGAGCTCGAGATTAAGCCGCATCAGGTACTAATGGTCTCGGGTATCGGGCAGGCGGGGAAGCTACCCCACTACACCCGGGGTAATGTATTTAACTCCCTTCATGGTAGGCCTATTCCTTCGGCTATTGGTGCCAAAATAGCCAATCCCGAGCTTATAGTTATTGTCGTGAGTGGTGATGGAGATGGCTATGGAGAGGGGGGTAACCACTTCATCCACGCCATGCGCCGTAACCATGATATTACTTATCTGGTACACAATAACCAGGTCTATGGTCTTACCAAAGGACAGGCATCTCCTACCAGTGACCTTGGCTTCGTCACCAAGACTACACCCTACGGGGCGGCGACTCCGGTAAACCCCATTGCTCTGGCAATAGCCACTGGAGACAGCTTTGTCAGCAGGGGATTCGCCGGTGATATCAACCATCTGGTCGGGCTGATCAAGATGGGTATTACGCACAAGGGTTTCGCTCTAATTGACATTCTCCAGCCCTGCGTCGCCTTTAATTTTAAAAATACCTATAGTTGGTATCGGGAGAGAGTGTACAAGCTGGGTGAAGATTACGACCCAAGTAACAAGCTGGCCGCCTTTGAAAAAGCCCAGGAATGGGGAGACAGAATACCTATCGGGGTTATCTATAAAGTAGAGCGCCCTACCTTTGAAGAGCAAATACCAGCTTTGAGCAAAGGGGCATTGGTGAAACAAGCAATCGAGCCGGGGCATGTAGAAAGGCTGCTCGCTGAATTCCTGTAAGTAACTGAAACTTACCGTTCTGACTGGCAATACTCAAGCGGACGATGCAGATTGAGCAGGAAGGACGCGAATTTTACCTGAAAGCAGTGCAGACTACGCAGGATAGAAGTGGAATCATACCTAAGTGAGTAGGAAGGAGGTAAACAAGAATGGCAGAGTAGCTTTGACCACAATGCCGGTTTGCCATAGTGGCGTTGATGCCTATGGGAAGGACAGAGTGCTTGATTGCTGCGAGCCCGGCGCCACTGGCGGACAGTGTGAGTTTGGTTGCTACACCGAAGCGATCTAGTTTATTAAGGGGGTTAATAACAATGGCAAAAGAAGAACTTGTTAAGATGTTGAACCAAGCTTTGGAATTGGAGCATGCCGCAAGAATACAGTATCTATCTCATGCCGAACTAGTTGATGGGTTGAATGCAGAACCGATAATCGCCAGACTGAAAGAGATTGCCGAGGACGAGAAAAAACACGAAGCCGTGTTTAGAGAACTAATTGGTGGATATTTAGACGGAGTCCCTTCTATGAGTATTGCAGATACTCATCCGGCTAAAACCTTAGTGGAAATTATAGAAGTAAACCTCAGAGACGAAAGACATGCGGTTGACGTTTACACGGGAATAATGGAGAAACTGAAAGACATGAGAGCAGAATTGAAGTACGAACATTTTCAGTTAGAGCACGAAATTAGACACGTCATAATGGATGAACAAGAGCATATATCAGAATTGAAGCTTCTTCTGGGAAGGTGATGATCGAGAATGGCAGAGTAACTCTGCCCAGTGGAGGCGTTTACTCTCGAGTGTGAGCGGCCAGAATTAAAGTTCACTGCTGATATCCAGCAATGGGGGCCACCTGATGCCTTAGTTACCATGGGCCGAGTTAATAAGCCGGCGAAGTGGGAACAGGACGAAGGCTTGTACCGGTACCGGGTGAGCTAAACTGTGTTAGCCCCTGATTCTAAGAGGGGTTGAGCGTTTGCCGGTTAAGCCAGCGCTATGACGAAAGGCTGGGGATCAAGAGTGAAAGCAGCTGTCTACAGTTGCTTTTTCCCTGTCTGCGAAGTTGAGAACGGCATCACCGCTATAAACTATGACCCCGGGGAACGTGGCAGACGCATCCCTATATCTCAGTGGCTGAGCATGATGGGCAAGACTAAGCATCTATTAAAACCTGAGTACGACAAAACTCTTCAGGCCCTGAAGGAGGAAGTTGAACGCAGGTAGAGGCGATTAAAGGCGATGCATGAGCACCCTTTGCTATAGCAGATTGAATGTCTAAAAGGAGAGACGCGATGGCATACTATATTACCGATGATTGCATAAGTTGCGGGGCGTGCGAGCCCGAATGTCCTAATCAGGCAATTAGTGAGGGCGACGTCATATTCATCATTAACCCCGAAAGGTGCACCGAGTGTGTTGGTGCCTATGAGTCTTCCCGCTGTGCTGAGGTATGTCCGGTAGATGCCTGCTATCCTGACCCTAATCATCCCGAGATCAAGGAGCAACTTCTTGAGAAATGGCGTGGCCTGCACCCTGGCGAGGAGCCTGCCCCCGGAACTTACTAAACAAGAAACTTTGTGAACGAGTTAATTAAGCTTTATCCCACGCATATTGTAAAAGAAGACAAACACTGCTTCTATCCGTGTAAATATTTCAGCACATAAGTAAAGATGACATGCTTCACGAGTTTGGGGGTTCGATAAACAGCTGATATATGAAAAGTATCAAAAAGCGGTAGAATAACTAAAAGGGAAGAAACTAGGCATCGGAAATTTTGCTGCTCGCAGAAGGCGATCATGAGCGAGATGAAGATTCCTCAAATCCGTAAACGAGATGGCTCTGTGGTCTCCTTTGAGCCCAATAAGATCCAACAAGCCATCTACAAAGCGCTGACGGCTACCAGAGCTGGTGGTCAGGAACTCGCTGCTGACCTCACGCACCGAGTCGTGGAAACCGTGGCGGATAGATTTGGTCAAACCATTCCCAGTGTGGAGGATGTGCAGGATATAGTGGAAGAAGTATTGATGATCCGGGGTTATCCCACTGTGGCCAAAGCCTACGTGCTTTATCGCCAGCAGCGAGCTGACGTGCGAAGGCTTAAGGGAATTATGGGTGTCCGCGATGATCTCAAACTCGGCATAAATGCCATCAAGGTACTGGAACGCCGCTATCTACTAAGGGACGAGGGCGGCAGTGTTGTCGAAACTCCGATGGAGCTATTTCGCCGGGTGGCCCATGCTGTGGCTAGGGTGGAAACTAATTTCAACCCGGCTGCCGACGTAAAAGGGCTAGAACAAGAATTTTTCGGCGTGATGAGCAACCTTGAATTCCTGCCCAATACGCCCACACTCATGAACGCCGGCGCCCCACTGGGACAACTCTCAGCTTGCTTTGTCCTACCTGTCGATGATTCGATCGCTGGCATTTTTGAAACTCTCAAAAACATGGCAATAATACACCAATCGGGAGGCGGCACCGGGTTTTCCTTTAGCCACCTCAGACCCAAGGGGGATATAGTTCGTTCTACCAAGGGTGTTGCCTCGGGACCAGTCTCCTTCATGAAAATCTTTGATGCCGCCACTGGGGTCATGAAACAGGGCGGCAAGCGGCGTGGCGCTAATATGAGCATTCTAAATGCTGACCACCCGGACATTGTAGAATTTGTTGTCGCCAAAAGCGATGAGGTTACCTTGTCAAATTTCAATATCTCGGTGGCAGCTACCGATGAATTCATGGAGACAGCATCGCGAGGAGGAAACTGGCCCCTCATCCACCCAGGAACGGGGAAAGAGGTGCGGTCTATCAATGCCCGTGAGCTCTTCAACATGATAGTTAATAATGCCTGGAGAACCGGTGACCCTGGTCTAATCTTCCTGGATGAGATTAACCGCCATAATCCCACGCCACACCTAGGTCGACTGGAGGCGACCAATCCTTGCGGTGAATTGCCTCTGCTTCCTTACGAAAGTTGCAACCTGGGGTCTATCAATCTAGCTGAGATGGTCTCAGACGGACAAATCAATTGGCAGAAACTGGAGCAAGTGGTTAGCCTTGCCGTGCATTTTCTCGACAACGTCATCGAAGCTAGCATCTTCCCCCTTCCCGCCATTGAGCAAATAACGAAGAAGGGAAACCGGAAAATCGGGCTGGGGTTAATGGGTTTTGCCGATGCCCTGGTCAAGCTAGGTATCCCTTATAACTCTGAAGCAGCGTTAGAAGCTGCCGAACGTATAATGAAATTCATCTCTGAGGAAGCGCACAAAGCCTCGGCTAAGCTGGCTGGCGAGCGGGGTGTTTTCCCCAACTTTCCAGGAAGCATTTATGATCGACCTGATGGCCCTAGGCTACGAAATGCCACGGTCCTTTCCATTGCACCCACTGGAACCATAAGCATCATCGCTGGCTGCTCCAGCGGCATTGAGCCCCTGTTTGCCCTGGCCTTCATTAGAAACGTGATGGAGGGAGCAAGGCTCTTAGAGATTAATCCCTTTTTTGAGCGAGTTGCTCGTCAGCAGGACTTCTTCTCCCCAGAGTTAATGGAGAAAGTGGCTCAAAAAGGAACATTGCAGGGAATTCCAGGAATCCCCGAGGAGGTGCGCCGGGTATTTGTTACCGACTGGGATATCACCCCAGAATGGCATGTTAGGATGCAGGCAGTATTTCAGAAGTACACTGACAATTCTGTCTCTAAGACGGTAAACCTACCCACTGAAGCTACCCCTGAGGATATTCGCCGAGTGTACACTTTGGCTCATGAACTCAAGTGCAAAGGCATAACCATATATCGTTATGGCAGTAAGAAGAACCAGGTACTAACCTTAGCTGGCCATATGCCAGAGGCGGCAGTTGAGACCGTTCCCTACGTGACCGTTGAGTCGGAATATGCCGGCGGCTGTCCATATGGCATCTGTCCATTCTGAGGTGTCATACAAAACTTCTGATTGTTGGGTTGGGGAAGGGACTCTCTACGTATTACCTTGTGCTCTCCGCTGCGGGCATGATTTTCATAATAGCATCCCGGCTCTTCCAGAACCTATGACAGCACGATTGTCGTAATCATACAAAAAACGGGGCCCATTTAAATGGGCCCCGTTATCCTGGTAAAGTACTCTTCGCCCTCAATCCTCTTAGTCCTCCACCACTATCTTCAGGGCCAACAGTAAGCCATCACCATGAACTATAGCTTTGACTTCAGCCATAGCGCCGATTGCCAGCCTGCCCCTGATTTCGGTGTCCAAATTAATGAGGATCTTACGACCATCGATGACTATCTTGCCGGTACCATCTGGATATAGAACTAATTTCTCGATAGTTCCCTCTAGCTCTACTTCGTCCTCTACCACTATCTTCAGGGCCAACAGTGAGCCATCACCTTGAACTATAGCTCTGACTTCAGCCATAGCGCCGACTGCCAGCCTGCCCCTGATTTCGGTGTCCAAATTAATGAGGACCTTATGACCATCGATGAGTATCTTGGCGGTACCATCTGGATATAGAACCAGTTTCTCGATAGTTCCATCTAGGTTTACTTCGTCCCCCACTTCTGGCTCAGAAGCAAAAGCAGGAACACTACCGAGTACTACTGCCAATAAGACCGCTATCGCTAAAGCTCTCACAACCCGTGTAACGTTCATCTCATTCCTCCTTTCGAGTATATTTTGTCTCTATATTGTAAGTATAGACTACAATACGCGGAGAAAAAGCGACTTTTATCACACGTCATTAAGTTAATTTGGCAATTCTGAAGAGCAAGTTTAGAGTTCGTAGCCGGTTCGAATCCGTTTGGCCAGCCACTTTAGAAGCTTCCCTAACTTTTGTTTGAGAAGAAATAACTTTTTCCAGCTTACAAAAGCGGCTCCTAAATGGGGAAACTGTTATCTGACAACAGTTATGGATGACTTCAGCATCAAGTACCGTTTAAGGCGTCTATCGCTCAGTTAATGCCCTTTTTGCTGACGAAGCACAGCTCTTACAATGGCAGTTCGACCGTCAGAGTGGTGCCAGCCCCCACCGCAGATTCCACTGTCAACTTGCCGTCCAACAAGTGAACACGTTCTCGCATTCCCCTAAGGCCAGTTGACGTGCCGCCGGTCAATGCCCCAACGTTGAAGCCTTTGCCTTTATCTTCTATATGCAGCAAAAGCGTGCTGGCGTCAGCCCAGACGCGGACTGTTGCCTCATTGACCCCGGCGTGGCGCACGACGTTAGTCAGCGCTTCCTGTGTAATACGATAGGCGGCGGTGTTGATCTCAGGTGCGAAACGATTCTGCAACTCAGCATGCTTGAAGTTGACGTGCAGGTTAGCCTGGGTTTGATACCGTTCGAAAAGCCAGAGCAGGGCTGGCACCAAACCAAGGTCGTCCAGCATGCTTGGGCGCAGGTCGAGTGCCATATTACGCACGCTGGCTGCCAGTTCGTTTACCAGTTTCTTCGCTTCGTCTAACGAGGGACCAGCTGGTTCAAGTGGTGAGTGTGTGGCCTTGTCCAGTAAGAGCTTGAGGAAAGACACGGATTGACCTATCTGGTCGTGCAGTTCCCGGGCAATGGCGCGGCGTTCATCCTCTTGCATCTCCACAAGCCGATGAGAAAGGGCCCGCAGTTGTTCTTCGACACGCTTGCGTTCCGTAATGTCCTGATATAATACCTGAAATTGTGTTTCTCCGTCCCAGGCTACCTCCTTACCGTACACCTCCAGATGTCGAACCTCGCCATCCTTACGGACAATACTTATTTCATAACGAGTCGGGACAGGTTTTCCCAATTTCCTTCTTTTTCCCCTTTCCTTATGCTCAGCGTAGCTTTGCGGGGGATAAAGCTTCCCAGCAGGTTGGGCTTTCAGTTCCTCGATACTGTTGTAGCCATAAATATCAAGAAGAGCCTGATTAGCATAAAGGAGTTCGCCTCCTGAGCTAACGATGCGAATACCTAAGGGGGAATTATCTAAAGAGTTGCGGAAATTCTGTTCAGTAACCTGCCGAGCCTCTTCTGCCCGCTTGCGCTCCAGAATGATTTGCACGTTGTTCACGAAGGCACTGATCTGCCTAGCATCCTCCTCAGTGTAGTCGGTTGCCTTATTGGCCACAACTGACAGTGCAATGATGTGACCACCACTGAAAATGGGGACCTCCAGTATTCTGGTGATGGGAACATGACCTTCAGGCAGTCCTTTCTTATCGGGGTGATCTGCCTTATAGTCATTAATAATCATCATCTGCCGGTGGCGCACCGCATTAGCCCAGATTCCTGCCGTGGCAATGGGAAACTCAACGGGAGCTTCTCGAACCCGGCAATCTTTCAGTGCCTCCTTCGACCAGGAATGGAATGTCATTATGCTTTCACTCTCATTGAGGAAACCAAAAAAAGCGTAGGGACTTTGGGTCAAAGAAACCAATTCGACTAGAACGTGTTCACACAGGGTCTGGTAATCCGCATCGGTCATGCTGGCGATTGTCCACAGTGCCTCGAGCCGCTGACGCAGGCAAGTTTGTGTCTCCTCGGCTTGTTTGCGTACCCTAACTTCATTAATCAGCTCCTCATTTAATGCTTTTAATTCAGCAGTGCGTTCCGCCACTCTCATTTCCAGTTCCTCTTTTGCCCTTTCCAGCGCTTCATCCGCTAACATGCGTTCAGTCAGTTCTTGCTTAAGCTCCCTCAGCAGCTTTCTGTTCTCCATCATCAAGCGCTGCTTTTCAAGAGTATATCTGACCTTAGTCACCACCTCATCCATGTTCAGGGGTTTGGTGATGTAGGCCGATGCCCCCCCGTTCAGCGCCTGCATTGCAGTCTCCAGAGAAGCATAGCCAGTGATCATAATTGTAACGATGTCTGGGTGCATCCCCTTCAGTGGAGCTAGCAAATCTATACCCGCCACGTCGGGCATCCTGATGTCCAGTAGAACCGCATTAAAGAATCTCCCCTGCGCCTTGCCTAGTGCCTCTCGCCCCGTCTCGGCAGTCTCCACCTCGTACCCTTTCTTGGTAAGTACGAGCGCTAGGCTCCGACGCATACCGTCATCGTCATCAACGATAAGGATGCTATCTTTTTCGTCCATCTCTTCCTTATTGTTGGTCACGTTGTTTTTGTTTCTTCTCTTGGGTTTCCCTTATTAGCATGAACAACTCTTCAATGTTGAAAGGTTTGTAAAGGCAACTGTACGCATTACTGTCCAGGGCCTCTGCCACGAAGTTGGCCATCTCTTGACGGTAGGCGGTCATCATTATCACCACGGCTTCGGGCCTGATTTTCTTAATCCTTCGGTAGGTCTCAACTCCGTTCATGAAGGACATCTTGATGTCCATGAAGATTACATCGAAGGGCGTCTCCCTGACCTTTTTGATAGTCTGCGTTCCATCCTTGGCGGCGGTGACAGTGAAGCCTTTGCGCCGCAGGATGAGCGACATAGTCTTGGCCAGGTTAACGTTGTCATCCACTATTAGGATGTTGGCTGTCTCCCCCACGCTATTTTCCCTCCCCAGCTCGTGTGGGCAACCTGATAGTGAAGGTGCTACCTTTCCCCTCCTCACTCTGGACCTCGATGGTGCCCTCATGTGCCTCCACCAGGTTCTTGGCGAGTGCCAGCCCCAGTCCGATGCCCTTGGCCTTGGTGGTAAAGAGCGGCTCGAAGAGCCGCTGCCGGTCCTCTTCGGGGATGCCAACACCGGTATCGGCAACCGACACCACCACCCAATTCTTGTCCAGGGACTCCGACGTCACGACCAACCGGCCGCCTTCAGGCATAGCTTGGGTAGCGTTCAGAATAATGTTGGCGAAGACCTGACTAAGTTGATCGGGATCGGCGAGAATGGGCGGGAGCCACTCGTCCAATCGGATAATCACCCTCATGTTTTCAGGTAAAGTGGCACCAGAAAGTGTGTCTCGGACGATGTCATTGATATTAACCTTCCGCCGAACCGGGGGCTTGGTACGAGCGAAGTCGAGAAGGCTGCTGATGAACTTCTCTGATGTGACTACTTCCCTCTCCAGTATCTCCAGTGTCTCCTTCACCTCCGGCTCAGGCTTTTCCAGGGCCATTTTGAGGAAGTAGCCGGCATTCTTGATGGCTCCCAGGGGATTGCGCAGCTCATGTCCCACGCCGCTGGCTAGTTGTCCTAAGACGGCCAGCTTCTCGTCGCGAATCAGCTGCTCTTGGGCGGAGTGAAGCTCTCGGGTACGCTCCGCGACTGTCTGTTCCAGTTGCTGCGAGTGGTTCCTCAAGCGCCTAATAATTGGGTTGCTGATGCGAAGGAAGAGTATCGTCCCGGCTGGGATGAGCAAAGCCGCCGAGCTCGTGGCTATTAAGACGGCTCTCAAGAACGGTGCATTAATCTCCGCCAGGTCAATCTTGGCTACAACTCCCCAGTTCAACTCTGACACCGGCTCATATGCCGCCAGAACTGTCTCTCCTCGATAGTCGAGTCCAACTATCGCTCCTGACTGTCCCGAGAGTGCCCGCCGCATCGGCTCGGCCAGTTCTGAGTCGAAGTCTACCGGGATTGGGGTAGTGAGGTCATAATGACGATGCGTGAGCAGGAAAACGATGGAATCCTCTTCACACCGGGCTAGGGTAAACTCTCCGGTATTGCCAAACCCCTTGAATTGCGCCTGTGCGTCGATGATCTGGCTCAAGGTGGCAGCTTCACAACCTTCCGAATAATCTCCGCCATAAGTATTGCTGAAGCGAGCAACAGATTCAATCAGACGGGCCCAGCTTTGGGTAACCTCCACCAGTCGAGCCCGCTCCACCTCAAACGCGGTGCGGTATAGCAAATAGATTGCGATCCCGCTGACAACCACAAAAATAGTTGTCATGATAAGAATCAAGAAAATGACTCTCCCACGTTCACTCATGGTAAGCCCACAGTTCGGTTATAGGTAAGCCTAGGTGATTAATGCAAACCCCCCCATTTTTAGTACCATGCCCTTGTACGTAAAAGCTCCAGCTGTGTGCGTTAAGCATTGTACGGGGCAAAAAGTTGAAAAGTCATAAAATCAGGAAAGAAAAAATTACAAATTTATGACATTTTTAAGTTCTCGCTCGCAACCGTATTGCTGAGGGACTGATAGTGGTAGCATAACGGCACAGCTAAGCCAATTTAGGTTGAACAGTGAACCATGACGTTTCTGTTTCTAGCGCACCTTGACTTAACCCAACATCTTAGTGTGGCCCAACAATGCGCTTCTGGGAAAGAGTAACGCAACTTCTGTTATTCAATTGTTATGTGTTTGCGCTGGATAAGAGTTTCCCCAATCTGTTACCTGTACCACCATTTGAGGTGTGCCCAGTAACTTCCGGCCCGGCGCCCCTTGACCTGAATTATATGCGGTCTTTACAAAAAAATTGTAATATGGTATAAAAATACGTATATATACTTAGAGCAATTTAAGGGTAGATACGTATTGACTTTTCTTAAACAATTCTTATTGGGGGAATACCAAAGTAGAACGATAACCCTAATTAACCGAACAAAGCGCAGGCTATTTCACTTGCTAATATGCCTTTTCCTGTGCGGTTTCACTTTCGTTGCACTTCTACCTGTTCTCACTAAAACGCTGGTTTTTCACATGCCCAGCCCTTCCCCTGCTTTTGATTGTGATGATGGCGCTCTTCTTATGCTTGACCGCTTGTCTAACTTGGGAATTAAGGCTATTCCTATGGTCGGCGACTTGGAAACAACTGGTGAGAAATATCAGGAAATTAAGCACGTTTGGCTATTAGTAGAGATTGGCGGCATAAATGTTGCGTTTGATTGGGGAACTCCCTGGCTTGATAAACAACATTACGAAGGTTACCCAATAACTTATGAACAATTACTACAGTTCGTAGAACAGGATAGGGACAAGGCTATTTATGCGAAGCAGGAAGCCGTCGCTTTGTCCATAATGGAAAGGACGTGATTAGTCCAATCCTATGTAACTAGGAGCCCCCAGAGGTTAGATTTTCTGGGGGCTCCTTTTTCTGGCTAATACGTGAACGGCTCCTCATTCACGGCTAGCTCGGTATCAGGTTTTCCACGATGTGCCCAGCTTTTGCCGTCTAAAGAAGTAGATGCCCAATCCGACAGCTATAGCAGCAACAGCGATAATTCCCCCGATAAACCACCAGTTGGGTGCTGGTTCTGGAGCTGCTGGCTCTGGAGCTGGCATTGGCTCTGGAGCTGGCATTGGCGCCGGAGTAGGAGCTGGTGCTGGAGCCGGCGGTGGTGCCGGAGCTGGTGCTGGGGGTGGCGGTGGCATTGAAACTGGTGCTGGAGCCGGAACTGTGGCCGTAAGCTTGGTAGTGACCGGCGGATCCAGGGGGGTGTGGTCGTTGTTCACCAGTTGCACGCCGAAGGTATGCGTCCC
>SDBT01012003.1_pt1 | contig 13916 bp, 22 predicted proteins | sample 2277101 | NCBI WGS metagenome assembly SDBT01 (sample SAMN10404973, study PRJNA504765) | marine sediment metagenome | isolation source: marine sediment core GS10_PC15, 103 cmbsf | place: Arctic Ocean: Southern Knipovich Ridge | collected 2010 | reverse complement strand
GAATACATATTTGTCTACGAATGCGATTGTGAAATTTATTACTAACTGGATTCTAGAAAAATGATACTTGTGGTTAATGGGCAACCAAACACACCTTCTGTCGCTCCACAGAATCAAGAATTTCTTTGACTATGCGCATACACAATAGACTGCCTATGTTTTGGCTATGCGCAAGAGGTGATTGTTTCGTATAGATGACTGTCTATGTGTAGCGTGTAGCAGAGTGAGAATATATAAAGGGATTGTATAAAGGGTAGATATAAAGGGAGGTATAAAGGGAATCGTTATATGGAAGAGAGTGAGAATATCAGAGGGAATGTAGACTAGATTCGCTTGACATGTACTCTAGATATTGATACAATATGTATATATAAACATTCACTATACAGAAGGAGTACACCACATGGGCCTAAAGAAGAGTATACGTAAACTAAGATCAAAGCTATATAAGGGAGGGAGAATACTGGGGGATGTCAACGCTATACTGAGCGGCCCGACTCATGTAGTCAAGCGTAAGGCGCGGCGCACAATGGGGGGATGGCTAGGAAGAATAATCAACTTAGTAAAATGAAGGAGTCCACAGTGAAAAAGATATTAGCAGTATTAATCCTCATAACTCCATTGTTGATTGTGATTGTATTGGATATACACGTCGGCAAGCTAAACATATGGGGAGATGTAATTTATAATAGCGGCCTCGTTATTTTTGAGGATGGTTCATTCATTCTTGAGAATATATCGGGCTGCATTCCGTTTAATCTGTGTCAATAAAGGAGTCATAAAATGAGTGTAGCAATCGGCAAAAAACGAACGTTATATTTTGACCTCGAGACAAAATTAGAGGCAGAGGGAGTCGCTAAAATCCTCCGCGTATCTCACGTATCAGAGGGATACACTTACGCATTAGTTTTATTCGAGGGCGAGTCAATATCAAAATGGAGGCGTATATATGTTGGATAATCTAAGAAATTTCTATGCGGTCTATAAACCTATCGCATTAATAATAATTACTCTTTATATTCTAAGAATATTTATTATGTGGACGTTCACAATATCTTGATTAGTGTTAGGCCTCATAATTTAGGTTGTGAGGTCTATAGATTAATCAATTCGGATTAATCAAAAAAAAGGAGTACACCGCATGATACAAATTAGACCGCATAAAATAGTAGAATACCAGAGGGAGGACGCGCCAGTTGATAGAGTCGGGAGGAGAGTCATTAATCGCAAGATTGAAAAATATCTAGGGGAGGGGTTTATACTTCCCTCCAATATTCGGACGGATGAATTCGACTGGCGACTCATAACGCGTCAAGGTAAAATCGCGAAGCGTATGAGGAAATTTTTCTTGAAAGTGGAACGCGAAAAATTGTTTTATTTATCACGTGAGAAAATGGATAATGTAATCTCAGATATCGGCCAAGACGCGCGGAATCACGCGGACTCCAGTGAGTTATTTTATTATGATATTGTAGATAATTTTAACTGGAATGCTGGTCAATTCGGAGATTCCGGCTCTTGTTTTTGGGGAGGTAACGATTCCGCCCGCGGTCTAATGGAGGAAAATGGAGGTATGGCAATAAGGTTTTTTCAATTAGATGAAAGTTTGATTATCTCAAAAGAGCATGAACATTGTTGCAAGAGGTATAGACTCCCCGGCCGGGAACATTTTGTAGGAATCGGGCGCGCTTGGCTCATGCCATATGATAATGGCTATACAATCTTTAATGCTTATGGGGATAATATACTAGTCAAGATTGCACGGATTCTAAGTGTACAATTCGGACTAGAGTATACATCTGTGGACGTGAAAAACAATGGCACGGGAGGCGGGACTATATGGATTAATGGAGACACGGGATATCACTTGTATAATCCGAATTCTTACGTATTATCAGAGGTGGATTTTAATATATACGAGGAGGAGCAATATGAGTATTTTTGTGAACAATGCGAAGAGGGTACAAATGAGGGCAATTTTCACAATGACATATGCTATTGTAATCAGTGCTATAGCGAATATATAATAGATTGCGAACGTTGTATGTCATCTATGGAACGCGAAAATGAGTCATATTATCTTGACGGTGAACAGGAATCCGTTTGTGAAGATTGCTGGAATAATCACGTGTCACATTGTGAGAAGTGCCAAGAGGAATATTATGACTCCAATACCCAGCAAGTCGAGGAGGCCGGAGGGGAGGTTACATATTGCGACTCATGTGCAAATTATCACGCGACTCATTGTGAAGATTGCGCGTGTTTATACGCGACGGATTTTATAATCGAACACAACGAAGAGGAGCATACAGAAGAGGTCCAAAATGAAACAGCATAAAACAAAAAAATGGCAACCTTATTTTAAAAAGAATGAGGATAAAAAAGAAGAGGTTAAATTGACTCTCAAGACTGATACGCTTAAGACCGTTTGCCTCATGAGTGAGGACGATTTTACCCGCCTCAAAATTGACGGTAAACTTCCCGAGGTGATTGACTCGCCAGATGGGAATATATTATTTTGGAATAGAGGCGGAAAGGTTTTAGGAGTCGCACATTTAGATACATACGGGCAAAATAAAAAACACTTTCACAAAATTGGAGGCCGGATTTATAATGCAAGTTTGGATGATAGACTCGGCGCGTTTACAATCTTGAGTCAATTGGTAGATTATGGCTATGACATTCTGCTAACTACAGGTGAGGAGTCGGGAAGATCGACCGCACAATATTTTGATTCCGCGAAGCAATACAATTGGATATTCAGTTTCGACCGCGGAGGAGTCGACTCTGTACTGTATGATTATTCAACTAAAAAGATGCGAAAATTATTAACTAAGCATAAATGGAATATTGGCCGCGGTTCATTCTCAGATATATCTTACCTGGAACATCTTGGCTGCAAGGGATTCAATCTTGCGACCGCGTATTTTGATTATCACGGGGATTATGCATATATGGATATTCAAAAATATTTTGCTAGTATCAGGAAATTTATGAGTCTGTGGGAGGATATCAAGAATGAATATCTAGAACATGAGGAGGTAAAATATTCTTATCCTGTAGGCCAACATTATCAATGGGATAGCTATCCATATGAGGGCAAGTTTGCGACCTCCGCGACCTCTACAAAATGGGAGGAGGCCGACTCTATGGATTGCGCATATTGCGACTCCACCTCAAAAGATTGCGGTTGTGAGGTTACACAAGATTGTGCCTCATGCGGTTATGAAATGTTTGATTATGAAATTGACTCTAATGGCTGGTGCGAATATTGCTTAGATGCATTATCAAAAAGCGATAGCATAAAATTACAACAATGGGAGGATAGTAATACGCCATAGACTCCCCCCTCCCCGCCTCATAGCGACGTTCTAATGCATTTATGAGGCGGGGAGGTAGTTTGGCCTCATAGCTTGAGTAGAATTGAAATTCGAGCTATGAGGCTAGATTGCTTATAATCTAGATTGCACTTTAACAATAGAATAGAATACATGCCAGAGGACAAAAAAACGGCCTCCCACGCGATTCTACAATCAAAATGTATATTTATACATAAACACAGTGGAATCAAATGGCGATAGCAGATTTTACCATCTAGGCATAAATGGCATATATTGCACTAGTCTAATTTTGCTCAAAATTGACAAAATTATGGCTATGCGCATTAACTATATCTATACGCATAGACCGCGCCAGTTAGAATTTATGGCTATGCGCAGTTTTCAGTCTGACTCCGCGCTTGCCTTAAAATAGCGATTGCGCATAGCTACATCTATTTTTCGATGGCTATACGCATAGACTACTCTTACTCCGCGGGAGAAAATTGACCTCTTGCGCATAGTCTACCAACTCAAAATATGACTATGCGCATATGTCAGACAACCTGGCGCGGACTCTAAAACATGTCTATGCGCATACGACTATCTACACGCACGCATAGACACGGATTCTGATATTCCATTTCTACTATTCCATTTTGTCAAATTCCATTTCTGATATTCCATTTTGGGCACGTCAAAAAAAGGCTACAGAAATACCTTACAGAAAAGGCTACAGAATATCCCTCTATAAAAACGTCACACAGATATTCCATTTCCATCTGACACACGTATTCCATTTTCGATATTCCATTTTGAGATAGATAGATATTCCATTTTCATTTTGGATATTTTTTGGCTATACGAAAGCAAACTGAAAAGGCTCGTAGACAGACACCTGTATTTTCCCACAATATCCCACATTCTTATGGTTTTATCCCACATTTTCTACTAAATATATCCCTGTCCGATAATATACACCTTAGTTTTAGGTTTTCGAACGATTTTATTCCCGGTTAGTGCTTGTAAGACTGAGTCGGCTCGGTCGGTAGATCGTTTAATCCTTTTCCTAATATCGAGTTTAGATTCCACCTGTAATACTGCGTTTGAGAGAATGGGTTTCATTCGAGTTCGGGTTAGTTCTCCCGTTAGGTCTGAATTACGAGGTAATCCGATGTTATTATCAGATTCGGGATTAAGCATTTCCTTTCCTAATACCCACATTGCTGCTCGTTTATTCCTAAATGTATATTCTCCGGTTTCATCCTTTAATCTGGTAGAGGTCTTTTGAGACGCTACAAAAGCGGTTGCGAGTTTTATTCCCTGTTCGCGTAGTCGGTTGTAGACTCCAGCACCAATAGAGATTGTATCGATGTACATTGGGACGTTATATCGTGCGATTAATGCTTTTGCTCTTCCTGCAATTTCCATGGTTTGTCTATCAGAGGTAGTTGTCTTGAATGTTTCGATTTCCACAATACTTTCATCATAGACCAATGTGAATATTGGTAAATCGCCCTTGGATGTTCCTAATGCTACGTCGAGACCCATAGAGGTAACAACACCTTTTTGACCTCCTGCTTTCACATCTGCGACCCATTGGTCATGTCGCCTATGCGCAGCTTCGACCCAAGCAAGAGGGATAATTACATCCTCGTCATCAGCCGCGAAATTGCCTAATACTTGATTTTGATAGAGCGCAGAGTCTTGTCCCCATTGACGAAATCTAGCTTCTGCCCATTCCGCAGACATTCTTCCCGCATTAATCGCTTGCTCCATGGTAATATGAACAGGTTCCCAATCCTCGTACCCTGGCTTACGTTTGTGGATGTCATAAAATCTACCTGCTGGTGCTCCTGGGGAAGAAATAGCAAGCACTTTGGCAACGTCTCCTGCTTTGCCAGCGTTTGACAATGCACCTTCTAAACTGTCCCAAGTCGCCTCAGGAATAATCTTGGCTTCGTCAAAAATGACCTTGAGATATTGAGCGTGTAATCCTTCAATCGTCTCACTGTCGTCTGAGGAAATAGCAGCCGCGCGCGATTTATGTTGACCGATAAGTCTGAGAGTTAGCAGTTCTGTTCTTTCGTTGAATGGCCCTCTTCCTATTTTATCCCACTTCAATCTAGCTGCCCATTTGTGAATTTCAGGCCAGAGATATTCCTCCAACTGTCTCCAAACAGATGCAGTCGTTCCTACTTTCCAGTCTTCCCCATCGTATACCAATGCCCAACATAATGTGATTAGTGCAGCCATTGCGGTCTTCCCCAATCCTCTTGGCCCTCGAACCGCTTGCCTATCGTAAATTTGGAAATCACCAATAATCTGTTCTTGATAATTCGTCAATCCCCCATCATTTTTCCAATCAATACAATCATAAATAAGTGCAATCCAGTCGTTGCGATATTGATTTTGAAACTTGGCATACTCTGTATTCTTGAGAAGACTAGGAGTATTTTTGACATGCTCTTTTAGTTTATCGGCTTTCTCATTCTGTAGAGCTATCCATGCCCGCTTTGGCAAATAATCTTCTAGCGTCTTCTTCTCCGATTCCTTCGGCAATGACATCGAAATCTACTCCTTGCTTAATTAATTCTATTACATCTGAACGCCAATCACTTATTTCAACTTTAGTTCTTTTTCCATATTCTTCTGGATATGTTCGTTCTAATATCCATGCCAACGGTTGCCAACTTCTCTCTCCATGCGCTGCAATTCTCATCAATAATGTTTCTTTCCTATGCGGAATTGCTTTGGTCAACGCATTATAGAAATCGTAGTAATTGAGTTCGGCTGGCAGAACATTAGTTCTTTCGCCATCAACTCGCTCAAATTCTTCTCGCCCCCGTTTCATGTATCGATAAATTGCGCTAATGTCAATGCCGACAATTGCTGCCGCGTCTTTTTGAGTCAGTCCTCCTACAGCAATATGGTAAGAAATTTCTTCAATGAGTTCGGGCGTGCATTTTGAACGTCTACCTTTCTTAGATGTTATTACTTCCATAATATCGGTAGGGGGTTTATAGTCTTGCGTCTGTTCGTTTGTTACTTCCATGAAATAAATATATCAGATGAGAGGATATTGGTCAAATGAGTTCCTTGACATATTTGTACATTCTGGTATCATATATTTATTCATAAACAAACAGACAGGAGAATACACCATGTTTTTACCCTCAGTAAATCACCCGACCGACAAAGCCAATTTCTACAATATTGAAACTGCACGCGGCATATTCTGGTTCAGCTACGATACTTGCATTGCGTTTGAGTCTAATGGCAAATTAGTCATTCGTGAAAACGAATGGAATGTTACCACTGGCAAGCACCTAAACTGGATTAATTCTGACCACAGTATTCGAGTGACTGGTCAAGAATTTGAAGAACTTGTTAACTCGCTCTAGGAAATTGAGATATGGCACGCAAAAGACACAAGAAACAACCAGTTGATCGATTGAATAAATCCCGCAATCTAGTATATAACGATGCCGTAGATATCACGAAAGAGGATAAATCAGGTCGCGTGATAAATGCGTTCGTTCCTGGTTCACGAGCGAAGACCTATGAGGTCATTGTCAGACGTGATGTGAACCGTAGCCTAATTACCACTGAATGCTTTCTGCAAACTGGTGGTGGAAATGTGGAATGCAAGGGCGGATTCAATGCCGTGTGCTATCACGGGGTCGCGGTGCTTTTGCAATCCTGCAAGAACCATGATTTAGATGCCGCGATTTGCCATACGGAAGATGCAGCTAATCGACTTCTACGCTTTGGGGGTGCTGTGTATAGGGTTGAGTCCGTACATAACAGTGGCAACCCCTTATGGTTCGTTATAAACGGTGTTCCAGTGCATGTCGAGGAAGATGTAGTAGAGGATGCAGAGGAAACCTCTAAGCAGTCAGCAAAGGATGCCATGCGCGATTTAGGATATGATATCGATGACTAATCCTATTACTAGCTTCCAAAACGAATATCGATTTCTCTCTAACTTCTATGATGTACCTGTGAGGTATAGAGGTCTAGAATTCCAGACTGCCGAGCACGCATACCAAGCGATGAAGATGACAAACATTTTTAATTTCCTTGCCATCGCAGAATGTAGAACTCCTGGCATAGCAAAGAGACTCGCCAAGACGTTCAAACATCGGGGTGCATGGCCTGCTGTTGCAATGTCTACTATGACAAGCATTGTAACCGCTAAGTTTTCCAATCCCATCTTAGGTGATATGCTACTACTCACAGGTGACGCATATATTGAGGAAGGCAATAATTGGGGCGATAGATTTTGGGGTACTGTAGATGGAGAAGGTCAAAATCATCTTGGTAAGATATTGATGAATATTAGAGAGGAGTTACAAAAGGAAATGCAAAATGGATAAAATATTTGATTATTTTATTGTATATTCATGGAATTCCTCTTCTGGTAGTGGATTTGGCAATACAAGCTTTGCTGCCAAGAAAACAATTCTTACTCTTGAACACATAAGAGAAATTGAAAAAAGAATAGAAGAAAGACAGACAGGTAAAAATATAGTAATTATGAGTTTTCAATTACTATCTACTACAAAGGATGGCATCTACTATGAATAATCACCAATCCCACGAAGACCGCGACCTAGACGAACACATGAGCAAATGGACATATTACATCGCTGCGATTGCGTTTCCAGTTATTCTATTCGCGAGATGGATGGGATGGATATGAGAACATTCAAAGTAACATCTCAACTTGACCAAGTAACTCTCAAAGAAAAAGTCATTCCTGACAACAACGACCTTCCTAGAACTTGGTATTCGACCCCCGAAAAGGCGATTGAAGTCTTCCGAGAAAACCAACAGAGAAAAATTAGTATTCTGCGTAGCGACATGGCAAATTACATCGACCGCAAAGAACGCAGAATAAGTGCCTTAAACTGGCTATCACACTCAGCAAATCAAATCAAAATATAGGAGTCATTATGACCTTCGAAAACAAATGTCACCATCGAGATAAAAATACAAATCAACAATGTCGGCGTACTCTGGTCGCTGAGACCAATATTATATTCAAGGGTCGCAAGAACCAACAGGTTTTGAAGTTCCGATATTGTCCAACTCTAGAAAATAAACACGTTTATGAGTTAGATTACCAGAATAGAGGCATAAAATGATAACCAGAGAAGCAACCGCGGATTTACGCAACAACTGGAACGAAATAATATTCTATAAAGGAGAAATGGTATCAGTTAATAGTCGAGAAGCTGACATTATCTTTATTACATGTTTATCTGGCCCTCGTGCCTTACCTGCTTCTTGGTTAGTACCTTGTGGGATATTGAAAACAGCAGATGAGGAGATAAAATAACAGGTCGCGCGTCGGATTTTCCGTATGTAGTTAACGATAGAGGTTGACTAGATTCCTCTACACGGAAAATCCGACGCGAACTATAGAAAGTTGTGTAAAACTATGCAAAGTTTATATTTATTTATAAAGGAGAATATCTAAAATGAGTAAACACACACCAGGCCCCTGGAAAATAGAAGATAATGCGAATGCAGGGTATGACATTTTGTCTCCGTACGACAATGGTTGGGTGGCAATTGTTCATGGCGGGATTGGTAACGTTGAAGATAATGCCACTCTCATAGCCTCTGCTCCTCAGACTTACGATGAGAATATAGAACTCAAGGTTATTAATACAGAACTAATAAAGTCCCTCAGGGAAATACATTTACTTGCTCTTTTTGTGTTACCTATAGATGGCTATAATATCACTGACCCTGTTCTTTCTGCACTAGATGAAATTGCCACCAAAGCCGACGCAACTATCGCAAAAGTTGCCGACTCTATTCCTCTTTGACAAATACATATTCTATGCTATAATTCCTTGACTAACGTAAACAACAGTGACAGGAGGCGCAGACTATCGACAAGAAATCCCCTATTATTTTTAATATAGTACAACATAACCGCGCGCAATCGCGCACAAGGAGTCATATCTATGACAGAAGAAAAAACCTTTTGGGATGATGTCGATGAACAGGCAGAAAAGTCCCAATCAGCGTTGTCTAATTTTGGACAACTCGCAGTAACCGTAGCTCGGCGTATCCACTGGTCTGATGATGGAGTTCTAGACGTTACCGAAGAAATCTACAATGCGCTTCCGGCAAGTGACAAATCACTGGAACTGTTATTCAGTGTAACTATCAGTGAGTTTAATCCCGATTTAGATTGGGTTCACGAGCGTAAAGTCCGAATTGGTGATAAGGATTGGCATAAAGCTCTTGTGCCATCTTTGCGAGCAATCTTGGGCAACGACACCATGTCTAAGGGTAACTTCTCTGAAACTTTGCAATCCATCGATGGCAAGTACGTAGAGGTTACAGATGTTCCTCAGGCAAGCAATCCCGAATACGGTACAATCAAATTCCTGACAATCTTCAACAGTCGAGATGAGGCGTTTGCCGCGTACTCTGCGCGTCTAGGTGGTGGCGAAGTAGCCGAGGTTGCCGTTGCCGCGCCTACCGATAGTGGATTACCTATTCCTCCAGGCTACGGGGCTGAGGCTTGGTTAGGAATGGTCGCAGATATTCAAACAGCACTTGCTGGCGGTCAGGCTGTACCTATCGTTGCTAAAGAATATGAAGTTGGTATTCCTTTTATTGCCGCGATAGCCGCGCTGTAAGATTTTCTAGAAGTTTCAACTATCAGGGGTGGGTTTAGGCTCACCCCTACGCAATTATATTACAATGAAAAAGATTATTTGGTACTGTAGCTTTTATACTACTCGAAAAGGCACTGAGGTTTGGTCATCTTGGGATGAACTTCCCGAATGCAATACGGAATTTACAACAATGGTAAGCAAAGAGGATTGGGATAACAATTCTGCAAACGCTATTTGTCCAGCTTGCGGTAATACACTATGGCAAATGGATGATGAACCAGTAATGGAAAATTTATGATTATCATTGACCAATCCGAACTTCGCTCCAACTCTACTATGCCGAATATCGCAGGGTCAGTAGCGTCGCCTAACCTAGAAGAACGCACTGGCGCAGACTTCATGATAAGCCCATTGCAGATGCCAATAGGAACTGATGCGCTATTGAAGAAACATATAGAAGAAGGTGCATTGCTGATACAGAGAAAACACGGTCGGGATTTATCAGCTAGTATCCGTGATGGGAGATTGAATAGTTCCCTAGCGAAGATGCACGACTGGACTCACAGACCTGCGCAGTGTGTTTTGCTGTTCACTGGATTTCTAACGAGTAGCAGCGGTGGAAAGGCAGTCGTGAGCAAACAACAAACCAGTCTACCTTACTGGACAGTAATGGGAGCGATTGAGAAGTGGAAGGATAGGGGTGGGTCTTATACACAATTGTCTCAACCGACTCTATTAGAAGAATGGGCGAATAGACGAATGCAGCATTTGAAAGAGTATCAGGTTCAAGGTATACGTGAGATATGGCCTACTAAACCAGTAGTACAGGCGAAGAATTTCTTGCAGACCCTAGTGCCCGTAAGCGATGCGAGAGTATTGCTGGCAACCTTGCCGGGTATTGGTGAGAAGACCGCCAATCTGCTGTGGAAAGCGTTCAACGGAAATATTATCAACGCACTGTGTTGGCTGACTATGCCTCATCATAAGAAATACCCAAAGTCACCAAAAATCAAGGGGATTGGACATAAGACAATCGAGAACGTAAGGAAGTATTTTCAGTTAGACGACGTGATGGCATTAGATGTAAACGTGATGCCACCGGAACTATGGCAGGGAGAGGCCAAAGGAAGACAATAGGAGAAAAAGATGAAGAAGAAATTGATTTTAATAGTTGTAATTTTGTTGGTTATTTTAGTGGGATGTGGTGCTAACTTTACGAGTAGTGACAGTGACCAGTTGCCAGATATTTTGGTGGGTATATCCGACAACTCAAACTTTAATGTTACTATAGTTCGCGACGATGGATACACAGGGTTTTCTGTGTTGGAAGATTATAATCGCCAAATTACTTGTTGGGCGTTTCGTACAGGAGGAGGTAGTGGCGGTGCGGCAATTCAATGTATTCCCAACTGGCAACTTGTTCCACCGACACAATAAAATAGGAGTGTATCAATGACAAACCAAAGTATATTACCACCAGAGATGAACGGGGTTATGTCGATTACAGGATTCCGCGGCATCGGAAAGTCGTTCCTTGCGGCTCAAGCTGATTTACCAGAGAACATTCTATTCTTGGATTTCGAGTCCAAGGGAGCAGGGATTGACGCGCAGCTGAAGTTCGGATCATACCGCGCTCTAACTCAGGAAGCAGGAGAAGACCCACAAGAGTTATATCGAGCCACCATGGAGGCTATTGATAGCATTCCAGATATAGGGACAGACATTCCAACAAGAGGAAAATTCACAGTCGCGATACTAGATAACGTGTCTCCCTTTGAACTCGCCCTGAATGCAGAGGCCGCGAACAATGCAGAGATGTATTCCAAGAGGTACGGACTAAATCTAAAGAACGTAAAGGCTGGTAGATTTGGGGGAACAAAAGCGATTGTCAATTTTATGATTAGTGACATCTGCGCCAAGTTGCACAGTAAGGGCGTGAGGCTGATTATCACGACTGCTCATATATCCGCGCGCTGGTCTACCGGAGGGCCGATTCCTAACAAGTACAATGTAAAGGGTGCGGATAGATGGCAAGAGCTTTCCATTCTTTCACTGATACTAATACCAGGGGATAAACCACCTGTGCCCTCTGCGTTGGTTCAAAAGGAACAGTTGGGTACGATTTCTATTGACAGAGAATATGATGTAGATGCAATTATGCGCGGAGAAAAGGGTCATATTATCGCAAGAAGATTGCCACCGAAAATGTCAGAGTGTACATTTCAGAAGTTGCGATGGTATCTGTACAATCCTGCCGACTTTGACAATTTGAAGGATGAAGAAATCCCAAGTCTAGAAGAACGTGACCCGTTTGATAAGGGGTTGAATAAAGAGCAATTAGGATACGTCACTGCTATGCTGGACGCGAAAGAACGTGAAGCAAAGGAAGAAGATGCACTGGCAAAGGCATTGGGAGAACTAGAAGTCTCTACCATAACCAGTGCGATAATTGCGCAAATCAAAGATGTCGATGGGTGGGATACCATGACACCACCCGCGATTGCAAAGGCAATCAATGGAACAATCCCTGATGTCGCAAAGGCGTTACAGGCGATAAAAAATGGTGCATAGATTAAAAACGATAAGGGAACAAGTTGAGCGTGCACAATATTCATATCCGATTGGTAATAGAAGTTTAGATTTGCGCGATAAGATATATCTGTTGGAAGTGATTGATAAATTGAGTGTGGATGCAGGAGTGATGCAGGTGGCACTCAAGGCAATTACTCAAATAAGAACAGGAGAAAGTTTTCTTCCAAATGCATTGGTGAAATATATTAGTAGTGTATATACGATTACAACGAATGCTCTAGAAGAAATAGGAGAATAATATGAAAGGATTACAAATTCGTTTCATGCTAATAGTAATCGAAATGCTTGCTGTGAACATTGATTTCTCGCATAACCAGAAGTTCGAATTGAGAATAAATACACTGTTGATGGACTTGAATAACTCACCGTATAATGAAGGATAAGTTATGAATGAAATTGGATTAGATTTAGGATACGCGAACGTCAAAGTAGTAACCGAAGGCAAGAATGTAATATTCCCATCCCTCGTCGGAACACCAGAGGCATCTGCTTTCCAGGTAGTCGGAGGGAGCAGCCTACGCGTGACAGTAGCAAATCAATTGTACAATGTCGGTCATTCCGCGGTAGAGCAATCAAGGTTTGTAGTCCGTCACGAAAATCGTGATTGGTATACCAGTGTGGAGTATCTGGCGTTGTTTCATGGGGCATTAGCATCACTATGGGCTAATACTGTACCGAGACAGGCTGTTATCGTTACCGGGCTTCCTGTGGCGTTTTACGAAAGTGATAAGGAATCGCTGCGGGTTTTATTAGAGGAAACTGTTCATCAAATTCGACCTGATGGACGCGATAACTTTTCTGTCAATGTAGAAAAATGCATCGTGCTTCCGCAAGTAATGGGAACACTGTTGAACGAAGCCATGAATGATGAAGGTCAGATTTCAAATCCAACGATTGCTCAAGGCAGAATTGGCGTGATTGATATTGGGGGAAATACAACTAATTTCCTGCACGCGCACAAGATGGGCGATGTCAAGACCGAAACTGCTTCTATCAACTTGGGTGGGTGGGACGCGGTTAGGGCTATCAAGCCTCTAGTCGAGGAACGATGCCCCGATGCAGAATACTCAGACTTTGAGATTGCAGAGATTATCAAGGTCGGGGGAGTAAAATATAGAGGCACGTTTATTCAATTGGCCTCCGAGATACAAGATTTACTGACACCCATGGCAAGAGAAATCCTAGCGAACGCTATGCAACTATGGCCTGGAGGTGGGGCGAGGTTAGACAAGATACTTCTGTCCGGTGGTGGGGCTAACATGTTGGGGAATTGGTTAGTAGAGCATATCGAACATAACGAGGTAGAGATTGTAAATAATAGTGTATTTGCCAATGCGAACGGGTTTTATAAGTTCGCGAAATA
>SDBT01012002.1_pt1 | contig 13916 bp, 16 predicted proteins | sample 2277101 | NCBI WGS metagenome assembly SDBT01 (sample SAMN10404973, study PRJNA504765) | marine sediment metagenome | isolation source: marine sediment core GS10_PC15, 103 cmbsf | place: Arctic Ocean: Southern Knipovich Ridge | collected 2010 | reverse complement strand
AAAATATTATTCCGACTGCAACAGCAGCTATCGCACCTAAGGACTGAGTTAAGAATATCATCACCACGATGGGAAGGATAAATAGCCACCACTTCCGGCGGAAAAATAAAGGCAAGGTCATAGCCAGGAAAGCTGAGGATAAGTTGGTATGGCCCCAGAACCCCTGGACCCAATGCTTAATATACTGAGTATGCACTCCGTTGTCTTTAAAAAGAGGATCAATACCAAAGGCCTGAAAGTACATATAGATTGTCTGTAGAATGACAGCTACGCAGATACCATTAAGCAATAAAGTCAAGTGTTTTCTTTTGACCTTATCATAGACGATCTGGTAAAAGACTAAGAACAAAAGGATATAGTGAAAGGCAACGAATGAGCCTATGTTCATGGTCGGATCCCGGGTAATAATAAAATCAGCGCTTAGGTACATGCACCACAGCAAGAAAGCCTTGAGCCACCAATCTTTAATGAAGATGAGAGCGATTAAGGCGATGATAACCCCCTCAGATACCCAACACCTCATCCAAAAAAACTCTTTGTGAGGCAAGGATCCAAAGGCAATGGCAGTCATACCTAGAAAAAGCAGAGAGGCAGCCCCGAAGGACTGCCCTCTGCCTATCATAATCTCTCCAATACCTCGAAGCTTATTCTTTAGAGTTGTAGTAAAATTCAAGATAGTAACTCTCCAAGCTTGCCGTGACGCCGGCTTCCTGATCACTTCGAACAAATTCAAAAGTAACTATTTCACCCGCAGCTAAGGAATCGAAATCGGTAGTCAGCGGCAAATTAGTCAACTCTGGGAGACCGGCTGTACCACCAGGATCAACCGCAGACTGAACTGTCGAACCTGTGTCCCAAGCTACACCATCAGAGTTAACTCTCACCCTATAATTGATCTGAGGGTGATCGCTTCCACTATTATAATCAGTGAAGATCCTGAAAGCTCCGCCGGATAAGTAATCATCAGGCACTTTAAATGTAACCTGAGCGTAACTCTCATTCCCATCACCCCAAACAAGAGCAATCACATTATTCTGTAATTGCAACTGCGGCCAGGTCGAAGCAGTAGGAATAATCAGAGTTGAGCCACCACCACTAGCTACTGCTATAAAATCCGCCGGCAAAAACTTAAGCACATTACTTTGCTTCGACTGCGCTACAAGCAAGAGCCTATGAGGAGTGACAGTCGTCATCCCGGAGATCATTTTAGACCTCACTCCGTCAGTAGCCACAACATCAACGCTAGTCGCCGCGGTGTAGAACTCAAAGGTGCCATCATCGATACCGGTAACGATAGGGTTCGTAAGAGAGGTCCCCTGATCGTCAGCAAAAATCGTCGCAACAGTAGTCGTATTAACATCGTAGACAGTAACAGAGGTGATATCCGTGCGGACATTACCTTCGGTGTCGTAGATCGCAGCCCAGTATTTGGCCAAGCCAAATAAAGCGTGCGCCTTTTCAGCCGTTCCTATTGAAATGGCAAGCATAAACACAACCATAACAAGAAGAACGGCGGTCTTAAAAGAAAATAGTTTTTTAAACATACTTGAACCTCCAGTTAAATTAACACTATTTACTTACCTTACCGTTTCTTCTTATGCATCAGGAACGTAATATGTATCAATCGCTATCGTTGCAAAATCTTCGCTGTTAAACAATGTCTTAGCTGCTTTCCAAACTACATCAACAGCTGTACCAGGGATACGGTGATAGTCAAACATCTTCTCATACCACTTAGGAAACTGGCCGTAAGCGTGGATGCCAGCTTGACGTCCGAGAAGAAGTCCCCGTGCTCCGGTCAAGTTGCCAGTTGATCCCCAGGTGTTGAAAGTCTGGATCCGCTCGTACTCATGGATAACCACGTTATCCCACATACCCAAAGCGCCGGAGAACAGGGCATTTTTCTTACCCCTTAAACCACCTTCACGCTGGGCCTGTTGCCATGCTGCTTCAGCCTTAAGAGCTTTAGTCTGGAAATCATGCACAACCAGGACGAAGGTCTCATTACCCTCAATTACCACGCCCCGGATCTTAGGAGAAGCCAGGCGTGCTTTTCTCTTGGCTCTTGAGATCAACGATGTAGAAAGTACATCAGCTGCTTCGATAGTCGCGGTAGATACTGCGTCGCCGCCAAAGATGCGACGATTCGTAGTCGGAGAGGTTGATAGTGCGGTAAGGGTCGTGCGATCGATGTACTCAGTCAACCAATCCCTAAGGCCTTCTTTAAACTCAGTTCTCAAATCGAAAGCCGGCCTTTGGATATCAAGCTTCGATTTTGCTCTTACTGCATTGCCTCGTTCTTCGAGAGTGACCGTGAAGTCATGAAAAGTAATCTCTTCTTCGTTATCCTCTAAGTAGTCATTATCAGTGTTGACACCGTCGCCAGTCATACGGGCGCGGAGACCGAACGTAATAGCATCGCCTTTTTTCTTCGTGAGCTCAGTCTTGGTCTGGATAATGCTACTAGTAGATTTACCGGTCCATTTAGCGAAAAAGATATCCTTTATCGACTCTCGGAAAAGTTTGGCCGACCACAGCTTAGCGGTTAATGCATCACCAGTCGCAAAGCGGGTTTCCATAATGAACCTCCTAGAATGTTAAATCCTCAGCGTTAACCCGTCGCTTGAAGCAATTTATCGAGTTCGGCCTCCGGCATATTCATCAGATCTTCTTCCGTCAGCATATTCGGATCTGTTGGAGTACCGCCGGGGCTACCGCCGGGAACATGTGTGATTTTTAACTTACCCTTCGATTGCAATTCCTTCACAAGATCTTCTCTGGCTGCTTTAGCGATCACATTACTGAATTTAGGAGAGGTCAAGGCTATAGTATAAGCAAGCTCCGCCGGCTTACCACTAGTTGCTCTCGCTTCGGTGTTTACGGCTAACATAAGGGCTGGTTTCTTTCTAGCCATAATATTAAACTCAACCATGGCGTCTTTGTAGGCTACCTTACCTAACTTACCTTCGGACTCCTTCTCCTGTAAACGAGTTTCATCGGTGTTATAATTATTAACTGCTCTTGTCCGTGCATCGTTCTCTTCAGTAGTGGAGGCTGCATTGGCAGAATCTTTCTGGAGACCAGATACTAGCTTCTTTACATCCCCGACAGTCATAACGTCGGCATCGTCCTTATCTGCAAAGGGATCAGCTTTTCCTTTATCCGCTAATTGCACTTGGAGCTGATCAACGGCGGTCTCAAGTTTCTGTCTCAAGCGCCTCTCAGACTGTAAATCACTTATCATGCCAGATTTTTGCTCCTCATTTTCTGCGAGTTGAGTGTTCAACTTCTTGATATCTACAGTCAACTCTTCTATCGTCTTTGGAGCATCAGAGCCTTTTTCACCTGAGAGCTCATCAGGTTTTTCGTCAATGCGAATGATCTGATCCGCTTCGTCTAACTCATTCCATTGATCTACTGTAAGTTTGTCCATATTAACGAAACCTCCTATTTCCGCCGGAGTAACGGCATCCTGCTTAAACCCTAAGCAGTAAGGGTATCCTCGATGTACGAGTATTTTTCTTGAAGATCTATCGACCTTATACCTTTAGATATTATATTTTATCCTTTCCTCATGTAGCACCACCTCCCCCAACCACAGGTTTGGGCTGATTCTTAATAGCTTCCATTAACTGTTCTTTATTAGGTAGATCAGAAGCATCAAGCAGCATTTCCGGCGGGATCTGTACTCCGCCCTTAGTTGCAAGCTCTACCATGATCTGGAAGTTGCGGGCCCTGACTGTAGGTGAGTTTGCTGCTCGGCCAACAACTACTTTATATTTACCAATGCTTAGATCCTTCTTTATCTGCTCTATACCTCTCTTTTCCAACTCGGCTTTTAGATTTGGCTCCATGCCCTGATCATCTACTACCATATTAAGCATTTCCTCCTGAGAGTAGGCGTCTGTCTTTTGGATCATGTCCACATACAGATTGCCCAGGATTTGCTTAGTATGCCTGAAATTATCGAAGATACTCTCCAAGGCAGTTAAACCTTGAGCCCGCCTTAATTCGGCTAGTACGCCTGATTCTTGCTTAGATGAGGGTACTCCCGCTAGGTCTGGGTTAACTCCTGAGATATCCCGGATATTCTGCTTGCCGGACTGGGCCAAGACAAGGTGGCCGTCGGATATTGGAGAAGGATGCATCCTTTCAAGTTTAGTGCCTTTCTTTAGCTTGAGTATAGTACCTGGCTTAGCACCAAAATTCTCTAACTGATCCCAACCGTCAGGAGGTAAAGCATCTTCGTCACCGACCCACCCGGAGTTAGCTGATTGATTAAGATGATGTAAGGCTTGAGATAGCCGTTTGTTGATCTCGCGCTGAGCGTCTTTAAGCTGTGTGATTATCCCGAAGTTCTCATGCTCGACCTTATAAGCATAGAACGGTATGATCGGCAACTGGATAATACCGTTGAGAGGATCTTCTTGATGTTCAAGTTCAACATTACCGACATAGGTAGTAAGGTTAAGCACCGGCCTTACCCGCTTCATGAATCTAAGACTTTGGTTTTGCTCGATCAACTTCTTTATTTTGGCTTCAGGCATATCAACCCGTCTGACCTTACCTGATTCAATCCCTATAAGAAACTTCTGAGTCTCAAACTTTTTCCACCAACACTGCTTAACCCGGTATCTGTACTTCTCAATCTGAGAGATAGCTGAGTTTGTTCCGTCAGCGTCATGATATTTGTCACCTTCACTGATAGTCAATATTTCTCTTTCAGCTCCTCCGACACTACCTAAAGCTTCCAACTCTTTGACCTTCTCCGGGAAGGCCAGCTCTATCCTTGATTTAGGCAGCCATGATGTATTAAAGATAAACATGGCGTCCCGGTTATCATAGCGTTCAGCGTGGGGATCCGGGTAGACTCTAAAGGGAGAGTGACTTTGGACGATTATATCGCCATTAAGTACATCATCATCGAAATCGAGGTTAGGAGCTATAAAGCCCCGGCCGGTTATAATACCCATTAAGAAAGCCATTGAGCTCTCATAGTCGCCGTAGCTGTTGTCCTCAATATGTTTGATGATCTTGGTCAAGATATCGGCTATGAGTCTTGTGCCGCCCTTACGGTTGAATATTTTGATATCTGCCCGGTTCTGGCGTTGGAAGCCGGAGACTAGATTGACAAGAGCTAATAGGTGGTTGAATGTCAAAGCTGGGCGATTTTGAGCTTTCAAGGTCTCCAAATCTGTAGCACTCCACTGGTTCTCACCGCCAAGATAGAAGTTAAAATCTTCCTTAGCCTGGATAGCCCATTGATTGTAGGCGTGCTCGGCTGGAATCCAGAAGTGCTGCATCCTTTGTAAACGCTTCTCTACTGGTGTCCCGGTAAATTTCTCACTTTCAGCCATATATCAACTCCTACATTTTTTTGATTCTATTGAATATGTTATCTGATTTACCATGGTCAGAATCATGGCTTGAACCTTTGCTAAAGTTTTTGACGATATTACTTAAGATGCCAGACTTACCTTTGATCTTTACTTTTCTAGCTTTATTTATTGTACCGGCCATAGTATTCTACCCTCCTCAAGTTCTGCTGTGTATCTGTTCCATTGACGCCAACCGGCTACTCGCACGGCCAACCACATTGTTCTACGGCGCCACCAGGCTACTCCTAGCACGCCCATAGCTTCTAGGAATATACGATCGGCTTCTTGCCTGGTCCTTGTTTGATACTTATAAATCCAATCATGAACAACTGCTGCCGGGGCGTATGGTCCTAAAGGACCGCCGATCAACGTCCAGAAAATCTGATATATAGAAGCTCCGTCAGTAATGAAATCTTCCGATACATAGATTATATCAAGAGACGATTCATGCCCAACATGGTACTCAAAGGCATTAGGCACCTTAAAGAGTTTGTAGCTCGGTGGTTGAGCGATCAGTGCTGGTAATTTGGTAAAACTACTCACTTTTCATAGCCTCGTTAATCATAGCCCGGCCGTATGCGATCACAGCTTCTTTTATCAACATCTTGATCAAGTCCTTTTGCTCATCAGGGACAAGATCTGGTATTTTTAAAACATCTTTTTTTATTTCACCAATAGCTGACGTAAGTTTATCAAATAATATCATCACTCCTCCTCATCTTAAAAGCACTTGGTCCGGTATGGGTAATGGCTTACCCCTGGATAGATTACGCTTCTCTCCGTCTTTTTCCCAATTTGCGTTTAATGGACCCCAACCTTTGACCTTCATTGTTCTCCAATCCTCTGATATCGTAGCCGTTGCTACACAGCCGGCTAAGCAAAATACCGCTATCAATATAATCATTAAGTTTTTCATAGCACCGCCTTCATTAAAATGATTGTTAATAATATACCTACCAAAGAAGTCAACGAGGTTATGATCCAAAGAACAGGCCAACTCGGCCGACGACTTGACATTTTAGCCACTATCTTTTTTATCTCAGTGTCAATATGAACAAGATGATTATTTTTTATCTCATTAACGCTACCCTCAATTCCTTTTATGGCCGCCTCAGTAGCACCTTGGAATTTTACTAACTCTTTTATCGTTTCTGCTTGATCACAAGGGTGCATGAGTTAACTCCTCATGGTGTTAGGTCTGCTATTATTACCCCTAAAGTATCATCATCCCCTGTAGACGGATGAGCCGAATGTCCCCTAAAATTTCCGCTTGTATCTACCCAGAAATAATATGGCGTCCCGTCATCGGTAGACAGAGTCAATACTCCGGGTTGATTATCCGTTCCCCCGTCAAAAATAGTAAGTGTATTGCTCCCGGTATCACCAGCATCTCCGATATAATATTCAAATCCGGTTGCATCTATCTGTAACTGGCCATCGGAGTTTACGGTAAAGTCGCATTCATCTACCCCGTCTGTATGGGTAATGCGAAATTGTGGGTCTGTTGTAGAGGTTATATCTACTGTAGTTGAATTAATAAGAAGTGCCGCATCTGTATCTATTACACCATTTGTTCCATCTGAATATATGGCAAGGTCTGTGATAGTCGTTCCAAAATATGTTTTAGAACCATCTGCACCTAACCAATTATTAACAACATTAGCCACGCTTGCATTATTATAAATACCCCAAGCAGTATCAGCAGTTATTGTATCAAGATAAATTCCATATGCTGTTGAAGTTCCTAAAGACGACAAAGGCATTGTTACAAAATCACCGTATGCCGTTATATTAGCAGAAGAAGATTGACTACCATCAATAACAGAAGTAACCCCCATTCTATTCCCATAAAGAGTTATTGGACGAGTGTTTGCTACATTATATGTAAAACGAGGGGCGGTATTTGTATCATTTCCTACCCATTCAAAAACAGAACTAGAAGGAACAGCATCAAAAATTTGAGTACCAAAGACAGTATTAAGAACTCCAATAATTTCAATGGGGAGTCCCGAATACGAACCAGCGTTCCACGTTCCATCCCATTTAGCAAAATTTTGCATACCCGTTATAAATACAGCACCTTCAGCAGAACCAGTTAAATCAAACTCTCCATTAGCTTGATTTTTTGCACCTATCATATTGACTAAATCTTCATCAAAATTAAAACTTCCTGTTTGTGTAACTTCAATATCTGCACCAATCCATGTGCTAAGACCAGCTTCTACCTTATTAACTACTATTCCATCATCAAATGTTCCTAAGCCTGTTGTTGTAATGTTCCCAGAACCCATATCAAGGTTATCGTTGGCATTAGCAGGGTTTAGGGTGTCCGTACCATCATCCCTAGTCCAGTGACCAAGTATTCCGCTTGTCGGGGGAGTTGAGGTTAGCTGTTTGTTGATGTCTGTATAGACCCCCTTGGAAGCTGTAAGACCGCTTATAATTATATCTGTTATATTTGATGTGCCAGTAATGCCGTCTATTGTGCCAGAGTCTATATTGAGATTAGTGATAATGCCTGAGTTCATATCCCAAGCACCTGTCATTGCAAGGTCGTCTATTGTGTTTGTGCCTAAGTCTATAAGTCCGAGGAAGGCTGTGCCTAATGTTGTGATATTACCTGAACCATTATCTAAATCTCCACTATGCCCTGCAGCACTCCAAGCAAGATTGGTTAAGGTAGCGTGGTCATTAGAGGGCAATGCTCCCATTACTCCATCAATTCTATGCTCTAAGAGAATACCAAATGTGGCATTGGTTGTTAAATCAGTATCGCCTTGTTTGTAAATTAAAAATGAAGTCCAAGGAAAATTATCTAATCCAGGAGGGCTATCAGGCAAAATCCCAGCTAAAACAGCAGCTAACGCTTGAGCAGAATTAGGATAATCGGTATCAGAATAAATCCAATGTATCTGGGTTGTAGAAGTTTTGAACGCACTTAATACATATTGATTGTTAGGGATATTCTCAAGCCCTGAGCCACTATTCCTTTGAGCGGTATCTATATTAGAATTAACTGTATTAACCCAAGCTGTCGTTCCGTCTTGATACCAGCGAACCATAGGTGTATCTTCGGAATTGATTTGAGACACATCGTGTTCTTCGTGTAGGTCGTGATAAAACTCACCAGCACTCATAACAACATCTAAATCGCTTGTAATATCTACATAATTTGTTACCGCCAATCCTCCAATAGTAGGAGAAATCGCAACAGGGAAAAACTCCTCTAACCCATGTTGAATATCTCTTACTCTTGTAGAATGTAAAACTTCATTGTGTAATTCCAATATATCGCCATCCTCGCAAGCCATGTGAGCTACTAATACATCCGTAAGTAAAGGGTGTGTTGTGATTAACTGTAAAGTGATGCCTGTTCGCCAAATAAGGTGACTGATAGCTGAGTCCGCGCAAGTATCACTTCCGTCAGTTATCGCTACAATATCCCCAGCAGGAGTATAAATCTCTATTCCCGACCAAGAGATATTAAGTCCGCCTGTGTCGTTTACACCGTCTGAATCTAATACGCCCTGATTTATAGTATCGGTAAGGATTTCTTCTATGGTTTCTGTGGCATCGAAGTCGGTGAGAATTATATCTGCGAATGTTCCTAAACCTGTAGTGGTTAGGTTATTATCACTAAAAGAAATATTACCTGATAAGTCTGTTATGATTCCACTATCGATTGTTAAATTTCCGGCAGTAACGCTTCCTGAAACATCAAGTAAAGCATCAATATTTACAGCAGCATCATCAACAATATGTAGATTAGTGTTATTATGATAGATAAAGCTATTAGAATCACCAAAGGAAGCAAAGGCATTACCTATAAAATGTAACTCCCCGAAGTCATCGTCATAAGTGAGATTTGTGGTATTCCAATCGTGTAATCCGGTGATATTACTATTGGCCATAATAATATCATTGACGGTTATATTTCCGGTAGTTGTGAGGTTGAAAGTGCCGTTGGTAATGTCAGTAGCTTCACCGTCAAGGCTAACGTAAACAGTATCTAAAGCGTCCTCGAAGCTAACGGTGACTGTATTCTGAGCTGTAGCACTTAATGAACTATTAGGGAATATAGACTTCCATGGCAAGTTGATCACCGGGTCACCGTCAAGCTCAGTCCAAATAACAGGAAGGCCAGGGGATGTATCCTGGCATAGACTACACACCGGGGCCATAACTAGAAAAGCAATAAGTAAAATATGTTTCTTAATCATGATTTACTGGGCTTATTGTACTTGAATCTCCGGCCTCGCATTTAAAATATATAACAAACCGGTTGCTGACATTCTTATAAACTAATGATTGATTCGGAAACAATTTATTACCTCTTACATTCGCAGGATCAACAGTTGATCCGCCATACCAGACTATGCTGCTGCCGGTGTTCTGGAAGCTAATACCTTTCTTGCCGGCTTCGATGGTGTATGCTGTTGCCCCGGCTGAGTCAACACTGATCTTAGCCTCATCGTTAATTAAACCTATGTTGTTAAATTCTATAAAAGATATCATTTTTCTTTACTCTTTTGTGTTTTCTGCCACTTTTTAAAATCTTCAACAGTCATAGGCTTATCCCGGATAATAGGGTTGATGATCTCTGTATCTACAAAGATTGGGTTCGGTACAGCATAGTCTTGCAAGATAGGATTAAGTACATCTACGTTTTTAAACACCGGCTTCTCATAGCTCTCGATCATCTTCTTCATTTCGTTAAACTTCTGGATCACCATAGGGATCTGCTTAGCTGCTTCGATGACAACCTTCAAATCTTTGATGAGGTTAGGTAAAAACTTAATAACTTCAATGATCGATGAGATAGAGTTTTTGATCAGAGTGAGCGAGGTTTCAGAGGGTACGCTGCACTTGACCTCTTTACGGATATATTCGATCGTAGGGCGTTGCTCCCGCATATACTCGATCGTCGGCCGGGTTTGCCGGATAAACTCAGTAGTGAATACCTGTCTAGGAATGAACTCAATAGTCGGCTTGACCTCGACCTTATACTTTATAGTATCGACTATCTCCGTCTTTAGCTCGTACTTAGGCAGGATAATAGTCTTAAGCTCGACCTCAAAATCATATTGTTTGCCCTTCTTATCAAAAAGCTTGATGATTGCCATTATTAACCTCCGCTATTCTAACCTTTCCAGTATTTGACTTCGAGAACTTCTCCGCTCTTTTCACCCTGGACGTAGAACTTGATAGGGCCTTCTGAAAAGATATCGTCCTCGCTCTCAGCATTGCCGGACGGATAAGTGATGAAGGTGGCCAAGTCCGGAACAAACCCTATCTTAAACTCAGTATTACCCCTGGTCTTGATAGTGTATGAGCGTACGCCTTGAGGCAGGGTTACGGGGTAAATTTCAGCCTTATCTACTAAATCTACATTAGCAATGAATCCGTATCTTTTACTCATAGGTAGACCTCCTTAGTCTTTTACAACCTTAGAACTATCTTTTAGAACATCTAACACTTGCTGCCTTTGCTGCTCGTTTAATTTCTTTGTCTTTATACTCTTGAATACATCTAAGGCAGCACATTGATTATCACTTAAAGTGCCGGCTACACGGCGAAACTTTAAAATCTGCTGGGCTCTCCGGATATCCTTGTCTGAGGTGGTAAGAAAGTCGTACTTCTTCTTAGTGAACATTTGATCCTTAGACTTTCCGTTATCCTGGCGCCAGGGATGTGATTTCTTTCTCTTGTTATATTTGCGCTTCTTCCGGCCGGCGGGAGTTAATTCAGCTGCGGGAAGAAAAGTGCCTTCTTCTTTTATTAAGACTGGTGTGAAATGCTTACAAACCTCATCTAACTCACAATGACCATCGATCGCATGAACAGCATGCTTACAAACTACCTTATTCCTACAACTATCCATAACCCTCCTGTTTTATCGCCAGACTATAATTTCAACTACCACCCCGGCCGTAGATGAAGCAAGATAAAGAGTAGTGACTGTATCTTTAGTGGACAAACCATCTTCCCAATATGCTGCACCGGCCTTTATAGTAAAGTATGGGGCCGTTGGAGTCGCTACCTTACCGGTCTCATACGCACCCCGGACAGCAAAGGCGGTCCTACACTGTACCGTCACCTTCTTGGTCCTCGGGGATATAACCTGTGAGTATTCAGTATTCGCAGAAGTCAGAGTTAAATTGTAAGTTGTAGGGTTCTGAGCGTTCTGAGCGAATATGGGCTCACAACCAGATAACATCAATACTAAGCAAATTGCTACTACAAGTCTTTTCATCGGATACCTCCTCTAGTTTACATTAACTCCACTAAGATTTATTTTTCTAAAACTTACGGTACTTCCAAATTCATAAGCCCCGATATCGTATGCACTTCCTCGTGGTCTGCGTAATCTTCTGAAGTCGTATAATACATCGCTTAAGGCTACCCCGGCATCTTTAGCCGGTGAGTTTGTTGGTATGCTAAAATTGTCGCTTAGGAGAGGATCAGAGGTTATGGAGTTTGAGCCTATAGTTATTTCAGCCGAGGTTGTAGCATCATAAAATTTGAACATAGAATTATCATAATAACTATTGTAATCTTCTGTTGGAATAACTCCATTACTTTCTACCCTAACACCATAAGTTCCACCTTTGAATATATTGTTTTTCAAATTACAGATAGGAGCAGAAGACCTTATAGTCATACAATAACTAATAATATCAGAAGTAGTATTATTAAAAAAAGAATTACCAGAACTTTGAGAATTAACAAGTTGCATACCTCTACTACAAAGAATAATAATATTATTATACACTTTGCTATTGATTGCCTTAAATATCTCTACACCAGAGGATGAACTTCCAGCCAAACAATTAGATAAACGATTTCTCCTAACTACCGCATCCTCAGTAAGATGATCATTGCTTGTATAACCCCAATCCAAAATTATGGCGTGTCCGTCAGGAACAGAAGTCTTTACATTATTGATATTATTATCTTCAATTAAAAGTGTTTTTATATTATTCATTTGGAAAGCATTGATATTAGCAATACTATCATCCCCTATGTCATCGCAATCATTTCTTGCAAGCGTTACATTTTTACCACTATCAAATATTATTGCTACTCTATCTATGTCATTCATTGTATTATCTTCAATGTCAATATATTGGGGCGCTTGTCCCGCATCAGTATATGTTTGAGTTATAAAAAAACGTATCGCTGTCGCAGGCAAGTCGGTAAAATCACAGTCACTTATTTTAATATTTCGAGTATTGCCAACAGTACTGAAAGTAGCAAATCTAATAGCATCATTTGAGGCTGTTGTTTCAAATTCACAGCTATTTATGGTTATATTAAAAACATCAACAGCCGGGTTGCTATCGTGGTAAGAATATATAGCAAACTGCGGGTCTATTCCTGTAAAATAAGAATTATTTATCTGAACATTGTTACAAGAATCAAGAAATATAAATTTTTGGTCTGTTTTTCCTCCAGAAAATTGAATATTATCTATGATAAAATATTCTTTTAGAAAAGCATAGATTCCTTGATCTTTAGTATTAGCTACATTGAATTTAGGCTTTGCTCCTGTTCCGTATTGAGTGTAAGTTACATCAGCAATCCAAGTTCCACTATCGGGTTCAAGTTGCTCATCAGCCCCTATTTCCCAAGTATCACCTTGGTTGAAAGCTATTCTATCTGCGGCAGAAAAAGTCTGAGCATTTACCTTTGCGATAGTCGCCCAAGCTTGTGCGTCTGATAATCCGGTGTTGCTATCACTACCACCATTTTTAACAAAGTAGTCTGTAGCAAAAGCATTGAAACAGAGGAATATCATCGCCCAAAGGAATACCCCGCAAGGTATGCCAAACTTCAAAAATCCTCGATAAAATTCGTAGCCTTCAAATTTCATATTAACTTCTTATGGTTTTGAAGCTGAAACGAGTATCCCATCTTGAGTTGCATTAGGATATACATAACAAACCTCTCCGTCTGCGTTATACATCAACCAATAAGTTATATCGACGTCTGAATCGCCCTGATTTATCTCCCCTAAAATATCAGCAGCTTTTCCTAAAGTTGTTGCTCCCAAAGTTCCACCACCATCTATCGTGGCATTAGCTAAACCTTCTGTAAAAGTTATGGAATTACCTGCTGTACCTGCTGTCCGCCATTCTACTACTACGGTATCGCCTGCTCCATCAAGAGCAAAGACATTGGCGGTCTCTGAGCCCTCGTTTATCGTAGCCACCATATTCGTTACGGCAGCCGATGCGCTTCCCCCGATAGTAAACCAATCAACATTTCCCGAACCATCTGCCTTTGCCGTAATGGTCGTGCTATTAACAACAAATGTTTGGTCGGCAGTCGCAATTCCGGTAACAGTTATCGTTCCTCTTGCGGCTTGTGCATCAATCTCAAAAACGTGTCCGCCCCTACCGGTAGAATATATAGCATCGTCTTGGTCGTGGGTTATTGATAAATATTGAGTATTCTGGTCATCAGGGTCAGTGTCAGAATGGATGAATAATGTAGGGTTGGTTGTAAGACCGTGATCGTGGTCTTTACCATCATTAT
>SDBT01012001.1_pt1 | contig 13917 bp, 16 predicted proteins | sample 2277101 | NCBI WGS metagenome assembly SDBT01 (sample SAMN10404973, study PRJNA504765) | marine sediment metagenome | isolation source: marine sediment core GS10_PC15, 103 cmbsf | place: Arctic Ocean: Southern Knipovich Ridge | collected 2010 | reverse complement strand
ACGTCTTCCACCCATTGTTTGAACGTAGTGTGAAAATCGAATAGCTCAAACTCAGGACGCTTAAGCCTTTGGCTGGCCTCCCGTATCTCCTTTTCCTTCAGCCCTCTCTCTTTTCTCATTTCTTCAATCATTTCACTGGTAACGAGGTGCAGATGGGCGTCAACGATTCTCATTTTTTTGTTTACTCCCGAAAGTATAGTGGAAAATAGCTTTTTACATAGAATGAGTACTGCCTAGATATGCCTTTCTCATCTTGAGGACCTCTCCTCATGAAGAACCTTCAGAATATCCTTCAGGGGGAGGGTATTAACAACATCGTCTGATTCCAACCACCCCCGCCGGGCGGTGATCACCCCAAGTGGGACAAGGTCGAGCCCCCCGATATTGTGAGCATCGGTAGAGATGACCATCTTTACCCTTCTTTTTTTTGCCTCCCGGACCCAAATATCAGTCAAATCCAATCGATCCGGCTGTGCGCTTATCTCCAACCAGATATTTTCCTCTTTTGCTACCTCCAGCACCTTGTCCAGATCAATGGCGTAAGGGTCCCTTTTTCCTAACAGACGACCCGTAGGATGAGCGAAGATACGAACGAAAGGATTTTGCATGGCCTTAATCACTCGAGTAGTCATAGCTTCCCTGTTCTGTTTGAAACCTGTATGCACAGCAGCTATAACAATATCCAGCTCTTTCAGAACCTCGTTCGAATAATCGAGAGTTCCGTCCTTCTTGATGTCCACCTCACTTCCAGCCAGAACCCTGAAATCCTCAAGATGAGAATTCATCCGTCTTATTTCTTCTGTTCGGGCCAAGAGGCTCTCCTCGCTCAAACCTCCCGCCACCCTGAGGGAAACCGAATGTTCGGTAACGGCCAGATACTCGTATCCTTTTCCCCTGGCCTTTTCCACCAGCTCGCCGATGGAGGCACTGCCGTCACTGGCCCGGCTGTGCACGTGAAAATCCCCCCGGATCTCCTCCTCCTCTAAGAGATTGGGGAGTTGTCCCTCCTCTGCTGCCTTCATTTCTCCTCTGTCCTCCCTCAGCTCAGGAGGTATAAGGGGAAGATCCAGGCAGACGTATACTTCCTCCTCATTCCTACCCCCTATTCTTCTCCCGTCCTGGGTAAATACGCCGTATTCATTAATCTTCAAGCCCTTTTTTATAGCTCTCTCCCTTAAGGCTATATTGTGTGCTTTGGAGCCGGTGAAATACTGCAGAGCTGCCCCAAAAGAGTCTGGGGAGACTACCCTCAGATCCATCTGAAGTCCTTGATGAGTCAAAATGCTGGATTTGGTTTCTCCTTTGGCCAGAACCTCCCTCACATAGGACAGGGTTGTGAACACATCCATGACGGCATGAGAACTGGCGGAGGAAACCAGAATGTCTATATCCCCTATGGTCTCTTTGCCTCGTCTCAGACTACCTGCCGGTGAAATTCTCTCAACCCAAGAAGAAGCCTTCTCTCTCAACTCGTCCATTACCTCCTCTACCAAAGGTAAGGCTTTCCCCAGAAGAATCCTGGCTCGGGAGGTGCGATATAGCCCTATCCCCCGCAGGATATTCTCCTCCGTCTTGGCTCCCATGCCTGGCAGATGCTGCAGCTTGTGAGACCCAACAAGTTCCTCTAGCTCTTCAATGCTCTTGACCCCCACCTCCTCATGGAGAAGACTAACTGTCTTTGGACCCACTTCAGGAATCCAAAGAAGTTCTCTCACTCCAGCTGGGATCTCTTTCTTCAACTCCTCATAGGCGGGAAGCCTCCCTGTACTAAGGATGGTGACAATCTTTTCACGCATTCCTTTTCCCAGGTCAGGGATCTGTTCTAGCTTACCCTCATGGCGAAGATCCTGAAGGTTACCAGAGGCTTGTTCCAGGGCATCAGCAGCTTTCTCGTAAGCTCTTATCCGGAACGGGTTCTCCCCTTTGATGGCCAAAAGATCGGCCATTTCCCTGAATATTTCGACTATCTTAGCTGAATCAACACTCAACAGAGTTCCTCATTTTTGGGTATCAAAAGATCCAAGATTTGGTAGGTCCCTCAGGAAGATAAGACCAAGCTTTGGGAGAGCCCAAAAACAAATGGACCTTACGGGGAGAATGCTATTACTTAACTCCACAGTCCTCTTTTTCCAGTTCTTCCCACACCTTCATTACCTGCTCTCGGGTTTCCTCTTCCCCGCCATCATTTCTAATAATAAAGTCTGCCTGGCGGATTTTGTCGGTCTGGGGAAGCTGAGCCCCTATCACCCCTCTAATTTCTCGAGGTGTGAAATCAGTCCCTTTCCTTATCCTTTTCAGTTGTACCTGCCGAGAGGAGGTCACCACCAAGATCTTGTCCACCAGGCATTCCCATCCCGCTTCCAAAAGCAGAGCCGCTTCCAGCACGATAATGCCACCATCATAGGCCTGAATACTCTTCTTTACCTCTTTCAAAATGAGAGGATGGAGAAGCGATCCAAGCTGCGCTAGATTTTTCTTATCACTAAAGGCTATCTCTCGCAAGTTCTTTCTCTTAATACAGCCGCCTTTGTCAAGGATGGACGAGCCAAAGATTCCAGTAAGCCTCTTTTTCACTTTTTCCTCTTGCAGAATCAGATGCCCCACCTCATCAGCAGAGATAAGCCTCGCTCCTGCAGCCTCAAACATCTTGGCAACTGTAGTCTTTCCGCATCCGATATTCCCCGTGATGCCCACAACTCTTTTCTTCTCCCATTCCTGAAGAACACGCTTTGCTTTCTCCAGCGCTATAGCCCGATGACTGATCTCATTTTTCATGCCGGGCGACATCTCAGCAAAGGTTTTATCCTGCCCCAGAGGCTGGAAAATTGGATCGTAGCCAAATCCTTCCCCACCCCTAATTTCCTGAGTAATCACTCCTTCGCAAATTCCCTCCATCACCTTCCGTTTTCCATAGGCATTGCTGATAGCTATAACGCAGCGAAATCTTGCCTTACGTCCTTGGGGAGGGACCTTCTTGAGTAGAGAAAGGACTTTGCGATTATTTTCCTCATAGGAAGCGCCTTCACCGGAAAAGCGGGAAGACAGGACCCCGGGAGCTCCTTGCAGGGCCTCTATCTCCAGTCCGGAGTCATCGGCCAGAGCCGGCTTCCTGCTGAAACGGGCCAGCGTGCAGGCCTTGGTCAGAGCATTGCCCCGCAGGGTGTATTTGTCTTCGACCACCTCAGGAAACTCAGAGAAGTCTTCAAAGGTTAGCATTCTCATCCTTAGGCTTTTCAGAACCTGCTTGATTTCCCTTATCTTATCCTGGTTTCGGGTAGCTAGGACCAGTTCCATTCTTCTTGCCCTATGACTTTCCTTTGTATTTCGGTGAGCTTCTTCACTCCTGTCTCGGCCAGATCAAGGAGTTCGTCCAGAATTTTGCGAGAGAAGGTTTCTTCTTCACCGGTTACCTGAATCTCAACCAGCTCTCCCTTACCGCTCATGACCACATTCATATCCACACTGGCCTGCGAGTCCTCCTGAAAAGATAGGTCCAGTAGCTCTTCCCCTTCTTTGAGACCGGTACTTATGGCGGCCAAGGAGTCTTTGATGATCGACTCTTTCAGTATACCCTTTTTCCGGAGCCACCTGTCCGCATCCACCAGAGCGATAAAAGACCCGGTAATAGACGCGCACCGAGTACCCCCATCGGCCTGAATAACATCACAATCAACCCAGATGGTTCGCTCTCCCAATTTTGCAAGGTCCACTACTGCCCTCAAAGATCGACCTATTAATCTCCGTATTTCATGGGACCTCGCACGTTGCCTTTCTATGTCCCGGGGGATGCGCGTAGGAGTGCAGTAGGGAAGCATACTATACTCGGCAGTAACCCATCCTTTGCTGCTTCCCCTCAAGAATGGGGGAATCTTTTCCTCCACCATAGCCGCACAGACCACCTTTGTATCCCCCAGTGATATGAGAGCGGATCCCTGGGCGTACTTCACAAAATTTCTTTCTATGTTCACCTTCCGAAGTCCATCCGCTGCTCTGCCATCTCTTCTCAACTAGTTCTCCCTTCGACACATATCTCTAGACTCTTCCCACATCCCCTGCTATAGCAACTTTAGATTGCTTGGGCAGATGAGTCAAGGCTTTTGGGATCTACTCCTGGTGGATTCTCTTTCTGGAAAAACTCGATCAAACAAACGCCCTAGCCGTCTTCCCGCATCGAAAACGCCGCCCACAAAAGCTCCGAACATGACCAGAAAAAGAATTAGAAGCAGAGGCCAGGCGAAAATCAAGAGCAATGCCACCACCAGCCCCGTCATACCCCCTACAACTTTCCCCCGGTTGCGCTGGAAAAAAACCCTCATCAAGCACCTCTCACTAGTTCTTTCCCTTCCTTAGGAAGGCAGGAATATCCAGATCTTCTCCCTCGTAAATCTTGAGATCTAATTCCTTTTGATAAGCCTGACTCTTTCTTCTTACTTCCCCTTCGGCTCTGGCCTCACCTCCCGATGCAATAAGGGTCAAGACTACGTCTTCGGACAAATCCTCATCCACACTCACTCCAAAAATGATCTCTGTTCGAGGGGACGCATCTTCTCGAACCGCCAGAGTAGCTTCTTCCACTCCTGATAGCTTCAATCCTTTGCCCCCCCGGATATTGAACAGGATACACTGGGCCTCTTTGAGCGAAACCCTGCCCACCAGGGGTGATGCAACAGCCTGTCTGGCAGCTTCTCGAGCCGCTCCCTCGCCAGTACCTCTCCCCTGGCTTATTTGAATGCGGCCTTTCTTCCGAAAAAAGCCTCTGATGTCAGCAAAATCCAAACTTATCAGGCCAGGGTATAGCAGCAAATCCCCCACCGCCTGAATAGCCTCTCCAAAAACCCTGTCTACCTTTACCAACTCAGCTTCAAGAGAGCCCGTTTTGTCCGGGTCCTCCAGAAGGATATCGTTGGGAACCACCAACAGGCTACTGAGGATCTCTTCCAACTGGGCCAGTGCATTTTCGGCTTGATTTCCTCTTTTTTCACCTTCAAAATGAAAGGGCAGTACAACCAGACCCAAAGTTAGGATGCCCATCTCCTTGGCCAACTGAGCTACGACAGGAGAAATTCCTGTGCCGGTTCCTTTCCCCAATCCGCAAACCAAAAACAGTAGATCCGTACCTTTCAAAACTTCCCTTACCCGGTCTTTTTCCTCCAGGACTATTCTTCTTCCCATCTCGGGATCTCCACCCGTTCCCCACCCTCCGGTGACGGATTCTCCCAGCTGGAGTCTCTTTCTCACTTTGCATCTTTCCAGGTCTTGCCTGCTGGTGCTAATGGCAACGAACTCTACGCCAGGCGAGAGGGGGCCCAATCGCGAGAGAATGTTGCACCCCGCTCCTCCTATCCCCATTGTCCTCATACACACCGAAGTAGGACCAGGAGCGCTCTTGGCCTCAGGAGAATCAGATTCAAGCTCAATCATAGATACCTCCCGGCTTCACTCGAGCTAATCCCTCAGTACAAAAGAAAACGCAGAACTCACGCACAAAGCGCTAGAACTGTCTCAAGAATCTAAGATCATTCTGGAAGAAAAGACGAATATCGTCAATTCCATATTTCAGCATGCATATCCGCTCTACCCCCATGCCGAAAGCAAACCCTTGGTACCGTTCCGGATCATAGTTCACCTTTTTGAAGACCTCAGGATCGACCATTCCCGCCCCCAGGATTTCCAGCCACCCTTTTCCAGAGCAGACAGTACATCCGGAGCCCCCGCAGATAATACAGCTAATATCCACCTCGGCACTAGGTTCAGTAAAGGGGAAAAAACTGGGGCGAAAACGCAGCTTTGTCCTCTTGCCGAACATCTGATAGACAAAACAGGTGAGAGAGCCCTTAAGGTCCGAGAAGGCAATGTCTCGATCCACGGCTAAACCCTCCACCTGGTGAAACATGGGAAAATGAGAGGCATCAATGGCATCACGCCTGTAGCATCTCCCGGGAGCAATAATGCGGATGGGAGGAGAAGTCTTCTCCATTATCCTGATCTGAACAGGAGAAGTCTGAGTTCTTAGGAGACGGCCGTCTTCAAGATAGAAAGAGTCTTGCTCATCTCTGGCCGGATGGTATTGAGGCATATTTAAAGCCTCAAAGTTGTAGTATTCTGTTTCTATTTCCGGACCTCTTACCACACAAAAGCCCAAACCAATAAAGATTCTCTTTATTTCGTCCATGGTCTGGGTGATAGGATGGAGTCTGCCCAGAGGGGGTTTTTCCCCGGGAAGAGTAACATCGATATATTCCCCTGGCTCTTCTTTTCCAAGGTGTTCTTTCTTCTCCAGAATTCTTTCGCCAATCTCCTTCTTTAGCCTATTGCCCAGCTCACCCATCTTGGGTCTATCTTCAGGAGGGAGAGTCCTGATACCCTTCAAAAAAAGAGTTATTTTCCCCTTTTTCCTCCCCAAGAGATCAACGCGTACCTCATCTAGCTCTCTTTCATTTTTGGCTTGGCCAATCTGTCTTCTGGCTTCCTCGCCCAATTTTCTTAGATCTAACTTCATCTTATAGGCATTCCTTCCGGCAAAAGAATCTCAGTACCTTATTCTAGCTCTTGTGCCCGCCCTCGGCGCACCCAGACACCCTACCCTTGACGAGGTCAAGAGCGTGGGGAAGGGCAGGGAGTATCACGGTTAGACATTCCCTAACCCCTTTAGGACTTCCCGGCAAATTGATAACCAGGCTATCTCCCCTCATTCCCGCGATAGCCCGGGAAAGAATAGCATGAGGAGTGACCTTGAAGCTTTCCTTTCTCATTATTTCCCCGAAGCCGGGTATCTCCTTATCTATGACTTCTTCCGTCGCCTCCGGAGTAACATCCCGCGGAGAAATCCCTGTACCCCCGGTGGTCAAAACCAAATCAACGTCCCTCTCGTCGATCATGCTCTTAAGAGTGCGCGATATGATGTCTATTTCATCGGGAACAACTTCATATGCCACCACTTCTCCCAAATCCTTTACCATATTCCTAATGGTGGGGCCACTAGTATCTTCTCTCTCATCTCTGGATGAAGCATCACTTACCGTAATTATCCCGATCTTTGTCAATCCCTATCACCTCTATCTCGTCGCCCACTTCTATGTGGCCGCCCTCAAGGACCCTGGTGAATACACCTTCCTTGGGCATAATGCATTTTCCTATTTTCTTGTAGACCGCGCAATAAGTATGGCACTTCTTGCCTATCTGAGTTACCTTTAGCTCTACTTCTTTCCCGATCCGGATTTGTTGCCCTATTTCAAGACAGGCAAGATCCAGGCCCTGGGTGGTAATGTTCTCAGCGAAGTCACCGGGCTCCAGCGTATCCTTTCCTGAGCCTTTGAGCTCGGGACAGAATTTCTGCTCTTTGATCCTTTCCAACGGAAGAAGACTCACCTGACGATGCCACCTTCCCGCATGAGCATCTCCTGAAAGACCCCATCCCTTCCTTATGTGCCCTTTGGCAATAGACTTCTTGGACACTCCCTTCTTGCCACTTGTATTAATGGAGAAAACCTTACCCGACATCCACTCTTCCTATTATCCCACTTCTGCCACCCTTCTTCATTACCACTCGGATATTAGAAATGGAAATCCCCTTGTCCACCCCCTTACACATGTCATAGATAGTGAGAGCGGCAATCACGACACCCGTCAGTGCCTCCATTTCCACACCGGTCCTATCCTTCGCCTTGGTATGTGAGATAATCTCGATCAAGTTCTCCTTGACCTCAAAATCTACTTTAGCTTGAGTAATAGATAAAGGATGGCACATTGGAATAAGCTGGGGGGTTCTTTTTACGGCCAGGATTCCTGCTACCCGAGCACAGGCCAGCACATCTCCTTTAGGAATCCTTCCTTCCCGAATCATACGGATGGTCCCCGAAGAAAGTAGAACCTCACCCCTAGCCACTGCCTCCCTGGCGGTAATCCCCTTTCCTCCTACATCAACCATGTCCAGTCTAGTCAAGCTCATCCCCCTATTTCAAACATAAATCTACCTGAGTATGGAAAGTCAAAACGGTGGTGTTTGGGTTTGTTTCGAATAACCTTCCGATAGAGCTCCTTCATTGTTTCCCTGAGGAGCTCTTCTCGAAGAGCTCCTTTTAAGTCCACTTCAAAACCTGATAGAAGGCAGGATCTGAGTTTACCATCGGCGGTGAGGCGCAGTCGGTTACAGGAATCGCAAAAAGGCTCAGAGAGGGGAGAGATAAATCCCAAAGTAGGCTGACCCTTATTGACCCTAAAATAGTGCGCGGGCCCCTTGCCAGGCGAAGAATCCAACGGCTCCAGAGGACCCCATTTTTCCTGGATCCTCTCTCTCACTTCAGTATTCGGGATATACCACTTTTTCCCACCTATTTCATTGATAGGCATATGTTCAATAAAACGCACGAGGAGACAATTCTCCAGAGCAAAGCTAACAAAATTAAGAATTTCCTCCTCATTCACCCCCTTGAGCAAAACCATGTTGACCTTAATAGGGTCTAGTCCGACCTTTTTGGCTGCGGCAATTCCTCTTAGCACCTCTCCTAATTCATCGTACCCGGTAATCTCGGAAAACTTTCTCCTATCCAAACTATCCAGACTCACATTGACACGAGAAAGCCCAGCCTCTTTCAAGGGCAGAGCAAACTCAGCCAGGCGCAGCCCATTGGTTGTCATGCTAAGCTCTTCGATCCCCGGTACAGAGGAGAGCATTTTCACCAGGCTTACTATGTTCTTTCTGACCAGGGGCTCTCCTCCCGTGACTCTCACGTGCTTGATTCCCCAATGAGTGGCGAGATTCAAGAATTTCACAATCTCCTCGAAACTCAAGATTGCTTTAGGAGGAAGTTGAACAAGATTCCTCTCGGGTCGGCAGTAAAAGCAGTTGAGGTTGCAGCGATCTGTCACCGAAAGACGGAGATAGTCTATTTCATTCATCCCAATGGCCTACCTGGGGAACTCCTTCCTTGACCAAAACGAACTTCTCATCCAACACTATGGTAGGTTTCTGGATAATCATATCCATATGCAGGGGGGCCTCATTTACTCCTCCGAGGCCAACATTGCTTCCCACCCCGATGTGCCCTGTCCTCCAGGCACTCTCATCTTCAGTCAGGATCCCGATAACTTCACTTTTGGGATTTAGCCCTACAGCTATCTCTGCTATTTGATAAGCGTTAGGGTCTTTAGCTTCCTCCAAAAGACACCGAAACTCATCAGCCTGTCTTCCCCCACTAATTTCAACAATCTTCCCCTTTTTCACGATGAACTTTATGGGTTCGTCTATTAGGCCCATAAGAGAGGCACTTCCATCAACCACAACCGTGCCCCGCACCGTATCTTCAAGAGGGGGAACGTTTGCCTCAATTAGCGGCATTCCCATGCACTGGCCTGGCTTGTGGCAAAGTCCCGTATCGGCGTTGGCTCCTCTTCCATCAATATCCGCCTTAAGATTTGTCCCCGAGGGGGAGGAGAATTCTATTGACCTGGCCCGGGTAAACTTCTCCGCCACCTTTTCCACTCCGGGGGCCAGTTTCCTAAAATCCACCCTCATAGCTTTCCGCATAAGGGTCTCTTCGTTTGCGCCACTCAAAGTCAAGACCCGTGCCCCGCTCTGGCAGGCCTGTACCCTAGCCCTGGTATGATACATGGTTACCTGGGTAGGAGTAAATATAACGTCAGCGCTCCTCATGGCTTCGGCCACCGGCCTGGGAGGCTCCTGGCCAAGTTCTCGCACGCCCATAACAGCTACGGTTACCTCTGCCCCTCTTTCCTGGCAAGCTATTGCCAGAACCTCAGCCAGGGATGTTTTGAGATTATCAGTAACAATCAAAACATCCTCTCCTGACTGAATATTGGCGGCAATGGTGGCAATATTTCTAGCTCCTTTTAGCATTTCCAGGTATTTCATATTCACAATCTTGACCCCTTAGCACCCCAAAGGACGAGTCTATCTAACTTTCGAGAGCCATACTAGTAGAAGTTCACTTTTTGTCAAGAATATATTTCTCCTTATCTCCAACGGTGGCGTGAGCTTTCTGGGAAAGGATTATGGCAGGAGGGCAGTGTGGGATGTCTGCCCAATCGCTCACATCTTTCTAACTCCAGAAACTACCGGCACTCCCCACGGATTTCCTTCGAGATCCAAATATCGGCCAGCTTCTTCCAAGAGTATCTTGATATTGAAATCCTGCTTCTAGACCCACGATTGATCTTGCCCCATTGATGGCTTCTCTCGGCAGGAAGTCACTGTTTTCATGTATTGGGCGCGTATAAATCCCCAGCAATCCCGTTGAATTCTCGCTTTTCATTTGCTCATCTCCATCTGGATTCTATCAGACGCGTACCGGTAACCTCAATGATCTCTTCTAATTCCGACTTTCAGAGTGAGTTGATTGGGAAGACCTCTTGGAACACTGGTGGCTTTGCTTCAACTTTATGATGTGGTTCCCAGGATAATAACCTCGCAACGAAATATTGGCATAAACACCGGTTCTTTTTCCCACCATTGTTCCTGGATTAAGGACACAGTTGCACCCTACGTGCACCCCATCCCCAACGATTGCACCAAACTTGACGAGTTCAGTGTCATACTCCTCACCGCCAATAGTAACGCTTATATTACCTCCGCTTATCTTAACATTAGCAGTTTTTGCTCCTGCTCCCAGGAGCACATTCGAACCAATGATGCTATCACCTACGTAATTGAAATGAGAAAGTTCGGTATCATTCAATACGATGGTCCCTTTCACCTCTGTTGCGTGCCCGATAATACAGCTATTCCCTACGATAACATTACCTCTAATATATGCTCCGTGGCGTATGAGAGTATTCTCACCAATTATTGTTGGACCAATAATCATCGCCCCTGCCTCGATAGTACTACCCTTGCCGATGGATACTTCCCCTCTAATGATTGCTTGCTGACTAATATTACCCAGTAAAGAAGGTTTTATGATTTCTTGTATGTACGCATCACGTCTCTTAAGAGTATCCCACACATACTCTGTATGATCAAACAGGTCCCCATATCTAAATGAAGAGAGGTCAAAGAAATCTTCTGGTTGCAGCATCTTACCTTCTCTCCCGGATCTTTCTTTCTTCCACGGCAAAGCGTGAAAAACGCAGTCTTTCCACCGGAATCAAGGTAGGAACATGAGTTATGAGTTGCGCAATCAGTTTTCCTGTAAGGGGAGCGAGCCCAATCCCGTCCCCCTCATGACCAGCGGCAATATAGAAATCGTCTATCTCATCTACCCTGGAAATAATGGAGAGGTGGTCCGGTGTATACGGCCTCAGTCCCGCGTAAGTTCTAATTATGTGGACATCCTTTAGTACTGGGAGAAATCTTATGGCTCTTCTTATGATAGCACTAATTACCGGGTAGCTTGTTCCAGTATTGTAACCAACAAATTCCCGGCTGCTTCCAATAAGAATATTGCCGTCCGGTCTGGGCTCAAGGGTAAAAGCAACCCCGTACTTGTGTATGTCGGTCCCGGCATTCGTGGCTAGCTCTGGATGAAATTTGGCAGCAATGTAGCGGGCTTCGGACATCTTTCGGCTGGCGATCGGGGCTACTTTCTCGGTGACGGCCAACTGACCTCTTCGCGGAACAATAGGAATATCAAGACCAACCATCTTTCCAATGTGAGGCGCCCAAGCTCCTGCGGCGTTGACCACTATAGAGGTTCTTATTTCCCCCTCGGAGGTGATGACTGATCTAATCTTGTGCCGGCTGTCTAGCTTAATCTGTCTCACCTCAGTAAAGATTTTAATGTGAGCACCAGCTTTCTTTGCTGCCCGAACAAGCGCTAGTGCCAAATACATGGGATGAACCGAGGCGGTGAAGGTAGATTCCACCGCTCCTAAAAGATTTGAAGCCAGGTTGGGTTCCCGCTCCTTGAGTTCATCTCCACCTATCATTCTTACCGGTAGGCCTGCCGCCTTTTGTTTCTCTACCCTGCTCTGCATAAAATTCCATTCTTCTTCACTCTCCATAAGAAAAATACTACCCGGCTGGTGGTACTGAAAATCATCATCAAGCTCTCTCATCAGCTCTTGGTAAAGTTTATTACTCTCAACCGTCATATTTGAATCAAAACCGGGCTCATGGTCCTGAGCCATGACGTTGCCTTCACAACCACCAGAAGTCCCCGAGGCAATATCCCCTCTTTCCACTAAGGTAACATCCATTCCTTCCTTGGAGAGATAATAGGCAATTGAGGTACCGCTCACTCCCCCTCCGATCACTACCACCTCTGCTTTCTCCGGTATGCTCATTCCCTTTCCCTTGCCAGGTTTTCTAGATTAAGGACTCTAACAGGAGGGCGAAAAGTAGGCGGTGAAAGCTCATTCGGTTTCTGGCCCGTTTTGTCAACAAGAATCTTTCTCACCAATTGATGACAACTTCTCCCTTGGCATAACCCCATTCCGGCTCTAGTTCTAATCTTTACACCCTTGATAGTCCGGGCTCCGTCTTCAATGGCTTCCTCTATCTCTTTCTTGGTAACCTCCTCGCACCGACAAATAACTAAATCATCCTTTTCCATCTTCCCCTATCTCCTCTTAGGACTAGGACGCAACAGTCCGAATAGATGTACCCTTTAAGGCCCTTCAGGATTGTCTGTTTTTCCAGTAAAGAAGCCTAGACTACATAAACCCCTCGTATCCCCTTTTGACTACCCCTAGATACACCATCTTGATGAAGGTGATAAAATCAAAGATGGGGAGATTAACAGCCTCCTGAACAGCTCGAGCATAGGGAGGCATATCACTACACTCAAGAACTATGGCTCCTATATCTGGATTTTCCTTTACCAGTCTTGTGGCAACCTCAACTACCTCCCTCTCCAGTCTTTTCACATCCAAGGCTGCCTTTTCTTGAGTAACATGAATCTTGGTAAACTCCTCCTTTTCTTCCATACCCGCTATCGCTATAGGGACCGACTCATCTATCCCTGCATTTTTCAAGAATGGACCCTTCAGGACTCCTGCTCCAGCAGCAAGAATACCCACCTTCTTGTCTTTTCCGATCATCCGAGAAATTAGAGGCACCAAGAGAAGAGGAGAGGTAAAGAGGGGAACCCTTAAAGCCTTGCTAGCTTCTTCCTGGAAAATAGCAAAGAAGCCACAACCAGTTGTTATAGCCCTTACACCTTCTTCTTCTAACTTTCTTGCTGTCTCAATAAACTTTTTCTGTCTTCCTAGTGACGGTCCCTCCTCATCACACCACCAGTCACTGGGCGTATCTTTGAGTACCTTGAACCTCACTGGGAAATCATAGGTGGATGCGTTACCCACATTACCGGGGATAAGAGGAGCCTTCATATCTAACATAAGTATCCCTATGGCCTCACCGTAAAATGGTCTTCCTCCCTTTACTATCATTTTGATTCTCCCTTTTTCTGAGCGCAATTTTCAATTAATCCATAACTGATCCACCGTTTACATCTAAGATTTCACCGGTTATGTAGTTCGCTCTTTCTGAGACCAAAAAGAGCACCACCTCAGCAACATCTTCCGGCCTACCCAACCCCCGGGGAGTTGATTTGGCCAAGATTTCTTTCTTTCCCGGACCATAGAAGTCTAACATCGGAGTGTCAATACCTCCCGGCGCTACTGCATTAACATTTATGTTATAGGGGAGGACTTCTTTGGCTAAGTGTATAGTAAAACAGGAAACTCCAGCTTTAGCAGCAGAATAACTGGCCGCTGCGTTAATACCACCAATTTTGGCTGCAGCAGAAGATATATTCACAATCTTTCCTGTTCTACGTTTCTTCATACTTCTAATTACAGCTCTACAACAAAGAAAGGTTCCTTTGAGGATAACGCCTATTACCTCATCCCAATCCTCTTCCCTTATTTCCTCAACCTTGCCCATATTGGTAATTCCAGCGTTATTAACAAATATGTCTATTCCTCAAAAGTTCCTTATTACCATCTGCCCCATTTCCT
>SDBT01012000.1_pt1 | contig 13917 bp, 15 predicted proteins | sample 2277101 | NCBI WGS metagenome assembly SDBT01 (sample SAMN10404973, study PRJNA504765) | marine sediment metagenome | isolation source: marine sediment core GS10_PC15, 103 cmbsf | place: Arctic Ocean: Southern Knipovich Ridge | collected 2010 | reverse complement strand
GCCAGAACAGAAAAAGCACTGATAAATGCAATTGCCAAAGCCCTTGAAGCAGTAACTGCTAGCGATGCAAAAGGCTGGTTTGAATCCTGTGGCTATCGGAGCACAATATGTTAAAATGCTCTAGTAACACAGTAAGTTAGTAGATTAGTAACACAGAACATTAGTCCCGGCGGAGTGAAATTGGGTTCGTTTTGCATATTTTCGTCTCTCGTGACTCGTGGTTCGCTGGTTGAAATTGGGTTTGTTTTGCATTTTTTTCCTCCAGAAAGACGGCGGGTAAATTCCTCTCTTTAAGGGTATATTGGGGTAAAACTGCCTTAGGCAGGTATAAGAGTTTATGTAAGTCTTTATTGTACATGGAGTTAAGTACCTTTTGGTCTGAAAGTTGTGAAAAGTGAAGAAAGTTGAGCGCTTTCTGCGGGAAAATGAGTAAAAGTGCTGAAGAGTTGATGAGAAACAGATACTTTTTGGTTGTAAAAATTGGGAAAAGTGAGCGTTTTTTTTGGTGAATTCTGAGGAAAAGTCCGCCTTAGGGGGGTAAATAAGTGCAAAACTGCGCGGTTTTTTGCAATTTCTTTTGCATTCTTTTGGATTATTTTGGATTTTTTTGCAATTTTTCGTAATTTTTTTAGCATATATCACGCCAGAATCGCCTACGGGGACGGGTAAAATTGGGTTCGTTTTGCATATTCTCGATGCACGATTCTTGATACTCGATTTGCTTTTGATCGATATATTCTGGTTTGTTGTAATTTTGCCTGTCTCTTTCCGCATTATGTTCTACCTAGGACCTAAGGCCCAGGGGCACAGGTTGATGTTCATTGTTTATTTAGTTTGATGAATAGTTTATTCTATGGATTGTTAAATGTCAAGGTTTATTTTGGGTTATTTGGAAATATTATTAGATATGGATATCTAGGGCGCAGGCTTACATTTATTTCTTGGGGAGAACCCCGGCCGAAGACCTGGGCTATATACACCCGTCGCTGGAGCGATGGGTTTGGGGTTCTACAAATACAAGAGAAAAGCAAGAATTAAGGAAAGGCTTATTTTATTTTTTTTACCACGAAGAACACGATGAGCACGAAGAAAAAAACAGGATAAAGTATAGACACAGATTTACACTGATTTACACGGATATCTTTAGCCACAGAGCACACCGAGGACACAGAGAGAAGTAAAAAGCTGCATTAGGTAGATAAGATATAAAAAAAAAATGTTATCCCGCAGAGGCGCTGAGGCGCAAAGGGAACAGAAAGAATGAAGGAAAGGCTTATTTTATTTTTTTTAACACGAAGAAAAGAAAAATGGAACCACGGATTTACACGGATTATCACGGATTTATAAAAGAAGAAAAAAGGTATCCCGCCAAGGCGCCAAGGCGCAAAGAAAAGACGAAAAACTTTGTTTAGCCACAGAGCACACCGAGGGCACAGAGGTGCTCCGACATGGGCGGATCTACGACTTAGGCAGGTAAGATAAAAAGGAAAAAGATTAAACACTGATTAACACAGATTTACACTGTAATAATTTTGAATTCTCCGTAAGGAGTCGCTATTACTTAGTTGCTTCGACTTGTCGTCTTTGTCTATGAATATCGGCCTAAAGAGCCACATTTGGATCACCGCTTTTCAATTATTTGGGCCTTTTTAGTTTTGGACTTCTTTTCTTCATTAACTTGCGTTTTTAATATCTGACTAGTCGTAATCGCGATTTTAGTATAAGAAGAACGAATGTTGGAAAGCACGATTGACATATTAGTATCTTTGTATTCGTTTGGATAGACCAAGCCGAATATTGATAGAACGCGCAATCCCACATCCGCACATAGTACGAGACTGCCTCTCATAAAACCATCATCACAATTTAATAACTGTAGTTGTAGAGTCCGCCTTCCCCCTTTTTGGGCAAGTTTCCAGTTTAATACGTTTGACAATTCTGTGGGGTGAGCTCCATAGTCGATGCAGTTTTGGTATAAAACGTCTGCGTCATTACCGATTGTTGGATTATCTTTCTTTAACCTTCCAACAACTTTCTTGTGCTGAAAAAGTTTGCGACATTCCTTTCTGGCCTCTTCGCTTTTCTGCCGGTCTGTCCAGGCCTTAATGAGGGCATCTTCACCGTGCATGTAATAGGCATATAAAGCGCTCTCTATACAAGCCCGCAATTGCGGATACCCTTCAGTCAATTGCCCACTGCTTATAAGGCGTACACTTGCAAGGTAATTGCCGCAAGAGCGGCCAAACAGAGATGCAATCATCGCTTCGCCCTCGTTAGTATAACCAAGTGTAGTGATGATTTTCCGAAAAGCGTCAACCAGGTCTCTTGAAAGCCCCATATAAGCTCTCAGATTAAACGAAGACATCAAGCTATTCCTATGAGCGTCTGATATAAATTTGTGCAACTCAGTATTACCCCATCTTGTTTTATTCAATTTGGTTTGTAACTCTTCGTATGTTGGAGTAAATCCTTGCGGTTTTTGAGGTTCACGTTTTTTTCTCATTTTTTTCTTTGCCATTTATACTTTTTTTATTACATCCAATAATAATTATACAGCCTATATAAAACGCCAAACATAGACTGTTTCTTCCTGTATAACAAGTTCCCGTTGGTTCTTCAATACTATTTAGGGTTTACTGTCTTTTCTTTGCGCCTTGGCGACTTTGCGGGATTCGATATTTTCAGAAGAACAGCATGGGCAACAAGTTGCCCATCCTACCGTTGCTAGATATATGAAAGAAAACCCACAGGATAAACCTGTGGGCTAAACGTTAGACAAAAGATTCAATCTTCTCCTTACAAATCTTTTTGGTTAGTCGCTGTAATATTTTCACACGTTTGTCAAGATACTCCAGTTGTTTTTTTGTGATTTTGTAGTCCTTTTTATATCTGGCGTCGATGTAGGCTTTTTTTAGTAGTTTGAATGTTTCGTCCTGCTGTTTTGTTGCTCGGGGGAATACCTTTAAGAAAGCAGTGTCGTAGCCGGAGACCTGTCGGCCTATTCTTTCGATGTTGTGGCGCTTGCCCTTGTAGCCGGTGAAGACCAAAAGAACAGTAGAATAAAAACGCTCAACGGCTTGGTGGAGTTGGAAAGCAGCTTCCTTGTATTTTCGTCTCTTGAGATGAAAGTCATAAGCAGCAAAGAACTCCTTTGCACTTGAAAACCACATTTTGAAATCTTCTTGCGCTATTTTTTTTCTTTTGGCTGGGGATGGTTTTCGGATTCTTTCAAGTTTCATCTGGCCTGAATCGTAGAGTAGGATTCCTTCTTTTTTTATGTCTGAGAAGAAGTATCGGCCTTCTTTTAGTTTGTAGTTTATTTGGCCTACGCTGTGGTAGATGACGCTTACGGGTGTTTTTATGGCTTTGTGCTGGAGGATCAGATCGTCAACAGAATTTTGTTTTCTGCGATTCTCTGCGGTTTTCTTTAGGCGGGGCAGGACGAGGATGTCGAAATCGGAGATGTATTCGTAAGTGATATGGTCTTGTGTGTAGGTATCCTCGACCCATTCTCCGCGTGCGTATGAGCCGAAGAGTATAATCATGTGTGAGGTTGGGAACTGCTTGCGGATGATTTTGACGATGAGGTTCAGTTCTTCGCGTTTGTATTGCGGTAAATGTGCTAAGGACTTTTTCATAAGTGGGTATTATGGCATAAGAAGGGTAAAAGTAAAAGCTAAAAGTGCATTATGCACATAAAATAGGCCTTAGCCAGATAAGATATAAAAACTGCCTTAGGCAGATAAAATCGTTGAAGTGTGGAAACCGCTTTTGGTGAATAAGATTCAAAGGGAAAACTGGCTTAGCCAGATAAGATATAAAAAGAGCCTTAGGCAGGTAAGATTAAAAGGTAAAAGGTGCGAATTTCGATTTGCTATGAGTTGAGATTGCCGTCCCGGCGCGCCGGGACTTCGCTCCTTCGCAATGACAAGGATGTAAAGTTAGTGCCGTGTGGTTATTTTTTGTTTGCGAGGTATGTTGTTGCGTTTTGGATTATTTTTAGTTGTTCTTTCTGGAAGAAGACGTTGAAGTTTTCGTGGCCCGGGCGGAAGTAGAATAGTTTTGCTTTTCCTATTTTCCAGATCATTCCGGCTCGGAAGAATTTTGAGTCTTCCCATTTTTCTTCGAAGATTACTTCGTCTGGTGCGGGGACGTGGAAAGGTTCTCCGTACATTTCGGTTTGGGGGATTGTGAATTCTTTTGGGATTCCTGCGGCGATTGGGTGCTTGGGGAGCAATGTTGTTACCTTACTTGGTTTTCCGTGGGCTTTGTAGTATGGGAAGCAGCAGTTTGGGCGTGTGATTTTTATGATAGTCGAGCCGTCCGGGGATTTTTGATAGGATGCCGAAGGTGTTAGTGGGGCGTCTGGTTTTGGGGCCTTTCGTTTTAGTTGGCCTATCCATTGGATTTTTGCTTTTGCGCGTTCGGCTTTGGGGAGTTTTGCGAGCGCGTCCTGCTTTGCGCGTTCGTGCATTGCGTAAATGAATGGGTTTGAAAAGTGTGCGGAATGTAGGATGATCAGGTTTAGTTTGCCGGATTTTATTCGGTCTATGATGCGGTATGAAGTTTCTTTTGAGACTTCGCCCTGTCGGACGTGTCCCCACCAGATCAATACGTCGGTGTTATCGAGGATGTTTTCGGAGAGGCCCTGGTTCGGGTCGTCGAGGCCTACTGAGCGAACGCTGAAGCGGTTGTTCTTTTTTAGATAATCTGCGATGTGGTTTCCGAGGAAGTTTTTGTATATCTGCTTTTGCTTGGGTTGTCGCTCGTCCCAGACGAGTACGTTGATCGGTTTTGGCTGGGCGGCTTGGATGTTGTTATGGGTCATTATTGTAACTGCCATTATTATTGTTGTGATAGTTTTCATAATTACCTCGTATATCGTATGTCGTATGTCGTATGTCGTATTGCGTATGTCGTATTATTGGTAAAGGGTGGTGCTTTTGCAAGGGTTTGTTTTGTTTTAGGAATAATGTTAGTCGGAGGCCAGATCCTTCGCTTCGCTCAGGATGACATGGGGGTACTCAGGATGATCCCGGCGCGCCGGGACTTCGCCTTTGGCTCAGCATAGCGAGTGGGGAAGTATGTCTTGTGAGAAAATAGGTATGGTGTGATTTGTTTGGTGGTGGTATAATTTTGGCTTGTTTGGCGCAGAAGTTATTTTAGATATGCTCTTTTTGGTTTTGAAAGGCAGGTTTTTTATGAAGGTTCGTGTTTTTGTTTGTGTTTTGGCGGTTTTATTAACGGGTGTTAGTCGAGAAGCTATTGGTCAGGTTGAGGGTGATATAACGTGGATGGCGGATTATTTTCCTGGTTTTTCGGATGAGCATACGGTTGGGCTTTGGTTGTTCGATGAGGTTGAATATTCGTTGAATACGCTGACTGACGCGGGGATTTATGAATATGATTTGCGTTTGTTCGAGGGTAAGTTGCCGCAGGGTAAATTTGGTACCGCGCTTCAGACGGTACCTGGTGCTCAATATAATGTTTATTATGCTGAGTGGATGGGTAAGGTTTGCAAGGTGCGTATGCGTCGGCCTAAGGGTGAGCCGAGCGGGGTTTGGGGGCCTACGGTTGCTCCTAAGATGATACTTGCGGCGCTATCCGAAGGGGACTGGACTATTGAATTTTGGTTTAAAGGTGCTTCCAAGCCTGATGGGCAGGCGGTGGTTCTTGATTTGGGTCATGCTTATGATCCTGGATTTAAGATTGGACTTGTTGCTTCGAAGTCGCTGCTGTCGGTTGATAATGTTTATGCGGGATATGGAGTCATTTTTCAGACTGATATCAATAAATGGTTTGATGGTAAATGGCGGCATGTCGCGTTTACGTGGTCAAAGTCGGATCGGCAGATGAAGCATTATCTGGACGGTAGTGAACAGAAGAATTTGGGTCTTGCTGAAACGGCAGTTAAGGCGGTGCCTGAGACGATTATTCCGTCGTCATTTGTTCGGCCTGATGGTTATGAGGTTTTTGATAAGACGGCGAATGCTGCTAAGTATCGTTTTCATCGGTTTAATTTGTCGATGGGTGAGGACCGGCATGGTGAGAAGGAAGTCGATTGTATGTTGGATGAGTTTCGGATTTCCAGCGTTGTTCGGTATGAAAAGGATTTTGCGGTGCCGGGGACATTTTCTCGCAATAATGGCGCCGATGCGCCGAGGGTGGCGGTTGTCGATGGGCCGAAGTTGTTGTTTGGTGCGGATTCTGGTAAGGGTGTTGTTGAGTTGGGTGCGCGGAAGTATTTGTTTATTGACGATGCGCTGCTGGAATCGCATGATAATTTGAAGTTTGTTTGTAATCCGCCTGTCGATAGGACGGAGTTGAATTTCTGGCCTGACCGGTCGGCTTGGCGGCCTTCGGTTGTGGATGTCGATGGTAAGATTTATTTGTATGCTCCGGAGAGTTATGGGTCGGATAATGGTAATACTAATCTTCGGATTTCTGAGGATGGAGTTAAATTTAGTAAGCCGAATCTTGGTTTGTATGAGTTCGACGGTACGACGGATAATCCATTTATTATTAGTCGTCGGCCTATGTATGCTACGTATTTTAAGGATTTGCGTACTGGTGTGCGGGCCGAAGCGAAGTATAAGATGACGGCTTGGCTTTCGAATCGCGGGATTTATTTGTATGTGTCACCGGACGGGATTCACTGGCGGCGGAATGAGACGGCGATGCTTCCGATTCTTAGCGGTGGTGACGCGGAGACTTACTGGGACGATCAGCGGGGATTGTATTGTACTTTTTTGCGGCGCGATACGGGTCATTATACGAAGGAGAATCCGGGGCATGGTCGCGCGGAGGTTTATTTCGAGACTCGTGAGGTTTTTAAGACGTGGGGATTTAAGAAGCTTGCGAAGCCTTATTTTCATACTTTTTCGCTTCCTTGTCCGACAGGTGAGGGTCCGACGTATTTTAAGGAGAATCCGACGGGGCAGGTTTATCGAAGTCGTGCGATTAAGTACCCGTGGGCGCCGGATGTTTATCTTTCATTTCCGTGGCGATTTAAGCCTGACGATGAGACTCGGCGGGTCGATCTTGGGATAAGCCGCGACGGTTTGAACTGGAAATTTTTCGCTCATGAGCAGTGGTATGCCGAGCCGCCTGAAGGAGCTGAAGAGGTTGTTTCGATGTATGGTTTGATTCGTCGCGGTGACGAGATATGGCAGTATATCGATGAGGGCGGTGCGCATGGTAGTACGCGGGGACGTAAGACTACTCGGATTTACGCTCGTGTTAAACAGCGGCTCGATGGGTTTGTGTCACTGGATGCGAGTGAGAAATCGGGGACGGCATTGACGCGAGCTTTAAAGTTCGAAGGTGGTAAGCTGTATTTGAATGTTAAGGCCGCGGGGAAAGTTTTGGTTGAGATTTGCGATGAGGACGGTAAGGGGATAGAGGGTTTTTCGATGTCCGATTGCGATCCTGTTAGTACGGATTCTGTTCGGCATCAGGTTACGTGGGGAGGTAAGAGTAATATTGCTAAACTTTCGGGGAGGACGGTTCGTTTGAGATTTAGTATGCAGGGCGCGAAGTTGTATGCGCTGCAGTTTGTGAAGTAGTAGATTAGCGTATAGGAGATAGAAGTAAATTCTAAGCACTAATTTCTAAATCCTCCCTATGGGATGTCCAAGCCATAAACAAATTTAAAGCACGAAATTCAAATGTTCAAAAGGTAGCAAAACGCAAGACTCAAGATGCAAGACTCAGGACTCAAGATGCAAGACTCAGGACTCAAGACGCAAGACTCAGGACGCAAGACTCAGGACTCAAGATGCAAGACTCAGGACTCAAGACACAAGACTCAGGATTGGGCGAGGGTTTGTTTGGCGGTTTCGAGGGCCTTTTTGTAGGAGTGTGGGGGGCCGTCGCAGTAGGCGTAGTCTTTGGCGATCTTGGCGTGTTTGCGGGCGGTTGGTTTGTCGCTGGCGGCAAGGGCCATTTGGGCGAGGAAGTTGTGGATATCGGCTTGCTTTAACCGGAACTCGCAGCGGTTGGCAATATCGAGGGCCTCTGCGGTCAGGGTCTTGGCGTGGGCGATCAGGGCGGCGTCTTTGCCTTTTGCCTTTTGCCAGGCGAGCCTGGCCATATCGAGCAGGATATCGGCCTCGAGTTCTACGAGCCTGATCCTGCGACAGCGGGAAAGGGCGTCGTTTAGGTCCACCTCACCAGCAACTCAAAAAAAAATGGGCCACTCATAACTTACCTATTTTAACACTCCGAGTCACGTTTTCGACGCTTAGATGCTGCTTAGGAATATAGCAGTGGCTGAAATGCACCGTCAGAAAAGATTTTTTAAAAAATTTTTATTTTTCCTGAAACAAAAGAGGCCTATCTGCCACTATAAGGGTATAGAGTAATTCCTAACTCTTTCGTACTCGTGGGTTAGGTGTGTACATCGAGAAGGTTGATGAAAACGCGAATGAATATTTATAAGGAGGAGTGATCAAATGTCGCCTGTTTTTCTTTCCGACCGAGAATGCGTTGAACTTTGTCTCGAAGGAGATTTGGGAACTTTCGAGGAATTATTCGACCGGTATTACGGGGAACTATTTAGATTTGTCCGAAAACGTACGGATTTCCAAATAGCTGACATAGAAGATATAGTCGCAGAGACCTTTTTCGTTGCTTTCATGAAGCTACAAGAACTTCGAGATCCATCTTTGTTTTCCCATTGGCTCTTTGGTATTGCACACAAAAAGATAAATAAGAGGAAGAAGAAACCCAAGAAATGGAGCCTCAGCGACGAGATGTCGCGAAATTTGCCGGCAGGAGATCATATTGGAACGTGCGACAAACTCGCAGTACATGAGGCATTCGAGAGGTTGCCGAAAGATCTCCGAGAGATTGTCAGCTTGAGGTTGCTGGACGGTTTAACACTTAAGATAATAGCTAATAAGCGTAAAACTAGCATCTCAACGGCATACAGGCAATACAGTATGGCTATGAGTTGCCTCCGCCGATATATGTCTGGCCCCGTCGATTCAAAACAACCTAAACGCAAGCATACCAGAAGGAAACACAACAGCAGAAAACGTCAGGAAAGCAAGGTTAAATATGACTTGCCCCAGTGATGAAAAACTAGTTGGGTACATAGAAAAATTCGTTAACGAGCACATTTGGGAAGATGTTGACGAGCACATTAAGGTCTGCGCGAAGTGCAAGGATGAAGTGGGGAAATTGGGTGATCTGAGAAAAGAGTTGCTCGCAAGCAATCACTGCAATGCAAACAGAGAACAGGTTAAGAGAAGAGTAATGCAGCGGATTTGCACACAGGGAAAACGTCGCCTGCTCAGTAACAGGACGAAAAAGGAACTCTTTGAGAAATATCAGAATATAGCTCGCCTTATTCGCAGCAACAAACCTGATGTCGCCAATAAAGGCTTGTGCGAGCTTGTCAAATGTGAAAGCCACTATGGAGAGGATTTTTATATATTCTTACTTTGGCTGCTTGCTATTAGTCGTATCGCCAGACATAAGATAGAGGATTACATTCAGCTTATGAAGAAATCCAGGAGATGGTCCATCGTGTATTGCAACCAAAGGGACAGCATATCGCGTGCCGATGCACTCAGTTGGCTGGAAGACCATAGCACGCAAGTATCTGAATTAGTTGCCTCTCCGCACCGGAGCATTTGTATAGCGTCAGTGGATGATGCGAGGGCCGTACCACGCAAGCGTTTCGAGAGTTGCTTAATTAGCCTGGATAATAAGGTACATATTATCGTCTGTTCTGGCAATCTAACGGGCTACGAGAGGACGAGGAGAATTTGCCACGAACTATTGCACCTTGTTACCGCTGAGTCCACTGAGGATAGAGGCCACAGTTATGCGCCAAAACAAGTCGATGATGAAAATAATAAACAGTTTATTAGGAGCAAACCTATGGAGCAAATAAACCAAAACAAGCAGGTTAACGACAGGCCCCACGAAGGTCCGTCCGTGGCTTTGTTTGCGCTGGACCAAAGCCATGTTGAACCAGAAGACAAAGAAATCTTGGCAAATTGGGTTACTCATGAGTTGCCTCTCAGTTCTGGAGGAGGGATTATTGTAGATGCGGGGACTTCATGCAGGGAAGTATGGAGGCAAATTATTGGCCAAATCGAAATGAAAAAGTGTCTTCATATGACTGTTTACACTAATTCACTGCTCGTACTTGAGGACTGGCTGAAGAATGTGGACAATCCACACGTTAGTGGAACCTGCGTGGAACTGTATGGTTCCAGGTTGGACGCCCATCGTCTGGCCTTTTACGGTTCAGAATATAATCGAGGCGACGTGAGAGAAAAGATTATGTCACAGGGTTTTCAGCCAATGCATGTGTATATAGGAACCAGCGGAATACGATTTGACGATAAGGGACGTATTCTATTCGGCTATCATGGCGGAGGGGCAGAACGAGTAGTCAAGGAACTACTATTCCAACGTCCAACAGAGAAACGTATTATCTTGGCAAGTCCTTCTAAGATCGACTTTACCAGTGGAAGCAGCTTCGATTTGTTAAAGGTGAAGAATCTAAACACTGCTCCGATCTATTTGGTCACTACGAATGCGCCGGAAAACCGCCCAGCACTTAAGAAAAAATATAAGAAGGCAATAGAAGGGTTTACGAGCCCCGCTATGGAGAAGGCTATTAGGGCGCACGAGGGGCTGGAGTTTCACTGGATTATCATCGACCAAAATGATAGCGGGCTGCCAAAAATGGAGAAACATCTCGTGGTTCCAAAGGGCGCAGACAGAACCCTCGAGCTTTATTGATGTGCCACAAACGTGGTGGGCAGAAAAGAATGCTGCACCTCCATCAACGGGCTTCGCGCGATCGGTAACCATCAGTTATCGGAAAACAGTAAGGAGAAAAAAATGGCTGTTCAGGTTTTTCACAAAGGCAATAGGGTGTGTTTGACAAGAGACTACCTTGATGAAACATATAGTTTTAGAGCAGGGGATGAAGGGACGGTTAACAATTACGATGCTTTTCTTGTTGTTGTTTCCATGTCGAATTATAGGAACTATAGGATTGCTGTTCTTCCAGACCTTATAGAACCTGTTAATAGCAAAGTCAAGCATAAAATCCGAGAATATTGTTGAATTCGCAAAGTATTTAAAGGTGGAGCAATATTTTCGAAGAGTTTAGATTGCCGCGTCGCTGCCTTCAGGCAGGTAAGTATTCGCTCCTTCGTAATGACCGCAGAACCACTTTGGATTCAGGGCAGGTGTATTTGTTGTTTTTTAGACGATGTTTGTGTCGAGTTGGCCGTCTTCTTTTCCGTCTTCTGCGTCTACTGATTTCACCATTGCTTCGAGCTCCTGTTGGGTTATGTTGCCCTTGGCCATTAGTAGGCGGATTAGTGATGCGAGGTATAGTTTTAGCTCGGCGTTTTCGTTTATTAGTGCCTCTATTTTCTGGTCCTGTGACATGTCTTTGTTGAAGTTTCCGGCGATTTTTCGTTTTAGTTGGGCGATGTCTCGTTCTGTGTCTTCAATGTCGAGTCGATTGCCGATGTCACCGAGTAATAAAGTTCTTCCCCAGCCCATGTTTTGGTCCTTTCAATGGTTAAGTTTATTTATATTCCTTCAATATAGCATTCAAAATAAGGTCTCTCTCTGAAGACCTTCATGTTGAAATTACGTGGAGTTCCTCGTTTGGCAGGGATGATTTTGACGATGTCTCTGGCGGTATAGTTATCCGGCATGTAAAAAAACTGTTCATAGTATGTAGTACCGAACTGGAACTCGTTGCTATCCTTCATTCTGGCAGTGAATTGGGTCCAGCTCATAGAAGTTTCACCTGCGGTTTCTTTCATGCGCTCCGGGAGAATTGCAAAAGGACTTTCGGTAAGGCTTTCGATGTCGTAGTAATTCAAACGGTTGCCACTGCATGTGAAAGTTTCGACGATGTAAGGATAATCTAAATATAAATTCGTTGGTTTAGACTTTTCAATGAGTTTTTTGATTAGTCCAGGTTTGGCTTTTCGACATTGCTCAAAACGTTGGATTACCCGCTCAACGCGTGCTTGTTTGCTCATGATCGAAACGCAAGGTAATCGTAGTCCATCCGTTAGTGTGGCCGAACATCGATAAATGGGGGAGTTTCTGCTGGAATCGGGCAGTGGTTCAATATTGTTTTTGACAAATTCTACAATTTCGGGTTGTTTCATATTTTTCTAAGCCTAACATAACAATACTAACCTCTTTCTAACGTGAGAATATGTTAACAGAAAAGAGTGTCGTTGAAAATATATAAAAAATGGAGTAAAGTTTTAGGAGTTAAGTTGTAAGAGTTAAGTAAAGAAGGGGTAGATATGTATTTACGGGCGATTTGTATTAGGTTTGTGGTTGTTTGTTTTTTATTGGGTTGTTTTTTTGGCTGCCCGGGGCGGTTGGAGGGTGGTCAGCGTTATGAGGGGGATTGGGAGTCTCTTAAGAGGCATAAGGCGGTTCCGGATTGGTTTCGGGATGCGAAGTTCGGGATATATTTTCACTGGGGAGTTTATACGGTTCCGGCTTTTGGCACTGAGTGGTACCCGCGTGAGATGCATCTTAAGGACAAGTCTGAGTATAAGCATCATATCGAGAAGTATGGGGATCCTTCGGAGTTTGGGTATCATGATTTTGTGCCGATGTTTAAGGCCGAGAAGTTCGATGCTGAGAAGTGGGCGGATCTTTTCGAGCGTGCGGGTGCTCGTTTTGTAGGTCCTGTGGCAGAACACCATGACGGGTTTTCCATGTGGGCCAGTCGGGTTAATCCGTGGAACGCAAAAGAGATGGGGCCGAAGCGCGATATTACGGGTGAATTGGCGGCGGCTATACGCAAGAGGCGGATGCGGTTTGTTACGACGTTTCACCATACGCGGAATCGGACTTGGTATCCTCGTGTCGAAGGTTGGCCTACGACGAGTGAGGATGCGATGTTGAGGATACTTTACGGCAATATTCCGGAGGATGAGTTTCGTGAGCTTTGGAAGGGGAAACTTTATGAGGTGATCGATGGGTATCGGCCTGATCTTATATGGTTCGATAGTAAGTTGGAGGCTGTGGGTGAAGAATACATTACGGATTTTTTGGCGTATTATTTTAATCGGGCGGATGAATGGGGCAGGGAGGTTGTTGTGGCTTGTAAGGGGCTTGATCTTCCGCGGGAGATTGGTGTTGAAGATTTCGAGAAGGGTCGGATGAATCAGATTACGGATTATGTGTGGCTGACGGATGATATGATCAGTTTTCGAAGCTGGAGTTATGTTGAGGGGATGAAAATTAAGAGTACTCGTTATGTGTTGGGTGTGCTTATCGATATTGTTAGTAAGAACGGGTGTCTGATGCTGAATATTTCACCGAAATCGGATGGTACGATTCCGAAAAATCAGGAGGAGGTGCTGCTTGGTATTGGCGCGTGGCTGAAAAAAAATGGCGAGGCTGTCTATGGGACTCGTCCTTTTGTTGTTTTGGGTGAAGGGCCGACTCGGCTTAAAAAAGGAGGTGAGTACGCGAGGGAGAAGCTGCATTATAAGGCGGAGGATATTCGGTTTACGACTAATGGTAATGTTGTTTATGCGATACAGTTGGGCTGGCCTGGTGCTAATCATGAGACGCTGTTGAAGTCGTTCTCTAAGCAAATGTGCAAAGACAGTTTGGTGGTCAAGAGTGTTAAGATGTTGGGATCGGAGGAGGAAATCGACTGGTCACTGGGTGAAGAGGGCTTGATGGTTACATCACCTACATTAGCACCGCACGATATGGCTGTTGTTTATAAGATTGAAACGAATGGTTTGGAACATTTTCGAAAATGAGTTTTTTTATTGGGCGCATTTTAATTTGAAGCGGAACGCTTTGCTGTTTTTATCAGCCCGCTTGGGGCGGGCTGGAGTTTATCGCTTTTAGCTACCTGGATAGATAAGAAGAAAAGGCGGTGGTTAA
>SDBT01011999.1_pt1 | contig 13918 bp, 7 predicted proteins | sample 2277101 | NCBI WGS metagenome assembly SDBT01 (sample SAMN10404973, study PRJNA504765) | marine sediment metagenome | isolation source: marine sediment core GS10_PC15, 103 cmbsf | place: Arctic Ocean: Southern Knipovich Ridge | collected 2010 | reverse complement strand
CCGCGGACACCGTTTCTGCTGATTCTGATTCATCGTAATCCTTTCTACACGCTTTTGTTGCCTTCCGCCAATTACGGGATCTCGTACGTGATATCGTCGATTCTGGAGTCCTACCCTCTCGAAAGCACCACCGTGATCGTCGAGGGCGGCATCGACCGACCTCTCATCATCTGCGTCGGGGCGTCGACGGTGACTAACCCGAATATGTTCGCATTGACACCATCTGCGATGACGTACGTCCCCCCGCTGGTCACGGTGGATTCGGCGGCGATGGAGATCAGCTTGAGTGCGTTGAGGAAGTTCGTCGGGTTGGCCCGCGCGATCAATCGATCGGCCGCGTTGACGTTCTTGTCGCGGTTAAAGTCGTACACGTCGTCGATGAGGGCGGGATCGAGGAAATTCCTCGGATGGGCGCGGACGCCCAGGCGGTCGGAAGCGTTGACATACGTGTTGTCCGCTCTGTTGCCCGTATCTGCGATAGCGTTCCCGAAGTAGAACACGTCATCCTCGCCGAGCCCGGTGTTCGCAGTCGCGAGGACCGTCACCTCGACCCACTGGTTCTTGATGGCGTTGTCCGCCCAGATGATCGTGATGCGATCGGAACCGCCCGCACCCGCGCCCGCTCGCAAGGTCACGCTTACAGGGCCCGGTGCGACGGTCCACCCGTCGGTGTTATTGTCGTTCCCGATGCGGAACGCGAAGTCGCTTAGAGTCGGTGTCGCTGGGAGTTCAGCTATGTCCACCATGATTCCGTTGATCCCGCGGGAATATGAGGTGTAGTTGGCGAAGGTCGCCGTGTCACCCGCAAGCAGCGCCGTCTTGTCCGTGGCGATTGCGTTATCGTCTGCTGCCGTTGCGTTGGGATCGTTATCGTCCCATGCCGAGTTGTTGTAGAATACGTACCGCCCCATAACTTCGCTCCCCTGGACGAACTCATGCGCCCCTATGTCATAGGCTGACCCCTGCGGTCGCAAAGTGCCTTTATAGTCCACCGTCGTCGCCCCTACGCTCGTCCCCTTATCGTACGCCGTCCCGCCAGCGGAGAGTATCTCCAGCGAAGCCGCGGGTCCGGAAAGGTCGATGTTGGGGTTCCCGTAGTGGGAATTAGGATCGAGGCTGGTGACCTGGGCGGGAGAGTAGTTCGTCCCTTTGAAGTTGATTAGCGTTGAGGGGTTTGGATCGTTGGGTGAATAGTACGCGCAATTGCGCGGGATCTGGACCCCGGAGACGTCCCCGGTGAAGTAGACCAGGTAATCGGGCGTTGTACCGACCGCGCTGAAGATATTGTTGATGAACTTGACGGTTCCGTGGATGTAACCGTCCTCCTTCCAAATCCCCCTCCAGGACGGATCGCTGAAGGTGTTGTTGCGAAGAATAATCGTATCGGATGCACCAATCCCCACCCCGAAGTCGAAGAAGACACTCAGGTCGGTGTTGTGAATGCGGTTGTTTTGAAGAATGAGCCCGTCGTAGCTTTGACCGGAATTAGCGGTTATGGCGATACCGTGTCCTGCCCTGGTTCCGGCCAGTCCGAGATTCAGGTTGTAAATGTGATTGTTCTCGACCAGGACACCGGAATTGCCGTTTTCCAGATCAATGGCGTAGCATTTTCCGTGGGATCCCCCGCCCATATCATGAATGGTATTGCCCCTGACCGTCCCGTTATCGGAGACGACGCGGATACCCGTTCCGTTGTCGGTGAAATTGGGAAGGTGGTTGAATCTGGAGCGTTCGAAGACCGGTTCCGATTGGACGTGATGGATGTGGTTGTTGGCGATCAGGGAATTAGGGGACGTGTCTGAATCCCACCGGACCCCTTCCTGCCCGCAGTAGTAGACGTGGCAGTTCAGGATCTTGTAATCGGCCACCAGATCCGTTCCCCCCGATTGGTTGATCCCGCGATCCATCACCCACCCGATGTTAAGCCCATCGTAGGTAATCCCCACGTCAACCGTTGTTGATGTGATCCCGTGGGCCTTGTATCGTTCGATGGTGAAGCTCCCGCCCGCCGGGTTGGAGCGAATTGTCAGGTAATCCGCGTCCACATTGTTCAATTGCATCCCACTGGAAACGTAGGGGATTCTGAAGTACGTGGCAGCGGCGGGGCTCGAACTGTCGGACAGGTGAGCGACGACCTTGTTGTCAGTGGTATACCGCATGTACCCCGCCGCGAGCGTATCATCCGCAGCTCGATTGGTCTGGATCAGGTTCAGCCGCTCCTCACCTGCTCCGCGATCGTACCACGCCGTGAACGGAAACTTGTTCGTGGTTCCCGTCGTACCACCCGAGCACAGGTACACCCCGTTTCCAAGATGCGTCCAGGTGCTCGATTTGATATCGATGGTCCCCTCGAAGACAACATCGTGTCCCGGATAGTTTTGAATGATAATTCGTTGAGAGGATGTACCGGAAAACCTGGGGTGCCACCCCCCCTCCCTATACACCCCGGTCCCTTCGCGGATTTCCATTATGTCTCCGGGGGACATCCCAGTGCCCCATTGTGCGGCGTTTAGGGAGTTCCAGGCCCCGACGCCTCCCGGAGTTGATGCGGGCGTGGGCGCCGTCCCGTCACCGTTGTTGGCGTAGGAATTGTCGACGTAGAAGGTCGCCCCCAGGGACCCTCCCGCGTGGATCAGTGTCATCGCACACGCCAGCGTGAACAAAAGCGTCCATCCGCTGCGGTATCGCATTATCCTGCTCCTCTCGATTCCCATCGCCCGAAACCGGGACGCATATTGGCGGGGCTGATGCTCCCTGATACCAGAAGGCAATAATCTTCCGTACGTTACCTCTCTTGCTTTTTAAATTATACAGCATACGAGGCGATTTATTGCGCGAAACCTCAGATAGAATCACCTCTCCTGAGTGTTCTCCAGTACTCATGTCCCCACATCGGGGCTGCTTCGGGCGCCACCGAGCTGAATATTCACGTTCTCAGTTGCCCCTTACGGTGCGGTGATGAGCTTGAGGCAGTTCAGGAAGTGAACGGGGTGCGATCTGGCGATCAGGCGATCCGAGGCGTTCACGTTCTTGTCGCGGTTGAAATCGTACTCATCCGTGACCGGGGCGGGGTCCAGGAAGTGGTGTGGGTTAGCGCGACAACCCAGGCGGTCGGAGGCGTTGACGTACGTATTGGCGGCGCTGTTGCCCGTCTCACCGACCGCGAGGCCAAAGTAGAACACATACGGACTCGTCAGGCCCGTGTTCGCGTTGGCCTTGACGGTGATTCGCATCCATTTGGAGTTATGTGCGTCGGTATCGGGGAATATCAGCATGACGCGAGAGGACCCGCCGACGCCGGCGCCTGGGCGGACGGCGACGCTTGTCGGTCCTGCCGCTGTGCTGTAATTACCGATAACTCCGCCGTCGGACACGCCACTGCGCTCGATGATGAAGTCAGATGCGGTCACGGTACCACCGATGTTCTGGATGTCGACCATGATACCGTTGATGCCCTTGACGTTCGGGATGTAGTTAGCGAAGGTCGCCGTGTTACCGGGCAGCAAGGCGGATTTGCTCGTGTCGATGGCGTTGTCGTCATTGACGTTCGCCGTCGCGTCGTTCCCATCCCAACTCGAGTTGTTGTGGAACACGTGACAGGCGACAACCGTCGCCCAAGTGTGTTCGGCCTCAAACGCCCCCAGGTCGGGCGCAGGTCCGAACAGGACGACCGTTCCATCGGAGAGCTTATACAACCAGACGGGATCGTCGAGAGAGCGTGCAATGGAACCGGCGAGTGTGATGGTGGCGGTATCGTAATCGACCGAGACGATCTGGACGACGTTGTCCACTGTCCCGACCGCGATCCAGTCGGGGTCCACCCCAGGTACGCCCATCCCATCCGAGAAGAACCGCGCATCGTCCACCTTGAGCGTGGTCCCAGTCCCCGAATCGGAGGCATCCACGTTCGTCAGGGGGATTCCCGCGTCTACCAGTGCGCTGCTGACGTCCAGTTCGTAATCTCCGGCGTCGTAATCGACGAAGCAGGGATCGACCTGGAGAATGTCTGAAAACTCCGGCTGGTTCGGGGCGACCAGCGTCAGCGCCCCCGCCGGAGTATATCTATCGTCCGAGAAGACCGTCGGGGAGGGATTGCGATAGACGAGCGCCAGGATCTCCGTATTCGGGTCGGGGACGGGATCTCCACCTCCTGTGGGCTCCCCGATCATGTTGTTCCACCAGAAATCGTCATACCCATCGGCCGGCCAGGACTCGTCGCGGACGTACATGATCTGGCAGTACGGGAATGCGACGTTGTTCCCGTAGATGATGTTATTGATGAAGCGGGATTCCCCGACGTCGGCGTTGGGGTCACCGTGGGGCCAGAACATCACACCAACCCCTACCGGGGCGTTCTTGACGATCGTGTTGTTGTAAAAACGATTGTGCAGGGAGATCATGTACCGTTCATTGTTCGCGTCTATCTTTCCGACCATCTGAAGCCCACCGCTTGGCCTCCCCGGTCCGGTGTCTGATCGGCGCCCCCCCTTGGTGATCACGTTATATCGCACGATTCCCTTGGCCTGGGCGTATTGGATGCTGTTCCCCGGGTAGTCACTCCTGTTGGGCCACGAAGATCGCAGATAACTCGCCTCAGTGAGATTCCCCTCCAGCAGGCACCGGTCGATCTGATCGCGGTAAAAGGACATCGCGGTGTGCCAAGTATTGCGAACGATATTGTTGCGGATCACGTTGTGATGTGGAGAACCGCGGGAGACGGAGCCCGTAAAGATGTTCATGACGACGTGGCCGGCCTGGTCGAGGATATTGTCCTCCACGAGGTTGTGGTGGGAGTTGCATCCAAGCACGAGCAGGTCTTCGGTCTCCGCGGTTCCGTCGCCGTCCTCATAAGTGATTCCATGCATGACGTTGTTTCGGAAGATGTTGTACTGGCTCTCGATATTTCCAGGGATGGACCATTCCGCCACCCACGACCCCATGACGAAACCCCAGAAGGTCGAGCCCTCGAAGCGACAGTTCTCGACGATGCAGTGGTCCGCATCCTGCATGCTCCCCATGCACCTTTCCGTCCCATGGTTGAGGTCCGGGGACCATCCGGGTAAGACGTATATCCCGTCAACCGTAACATAGGACTTACCGTTGAGTGCGACCGCCCCGGCGGTGGAGCCGTAGGACGAGATATTCGGGATATCGTCCAGGACCACGTCCCCGTCTCCATACGCGCGATAGGTTATCCGCGAGACATCCGACGCACCGTTATTTGCGGGGCGAATCTGCTCGCTGTACGTACCGGCGTGGATCAGGACCGTATCACCGGCGATCAGCGTTGAGTTCGCCTTGGCGATCGTCTCCCACGGTGCTCCCAGTGTACCCGGACCGCTGTCATTCCCCCCGGGAGAGACGTGATAGGTCCCCGCGAATGTGGACCCCGAGAGGCAAAGGACCAGGATAAGGGAGCATGAGAGAAGATGATTCCGTCGATTGAGTGAGTCGCTGCGCATTTTCTTCTCCTCGCGTTGTGCGGTCGCGGCTGGAAGGCTACTAAACATCCAAGCCTACGTCATTTCAGATGGACACCGAGAGATCGCCCCTAAAGAACATCCCGCCGTTCCAGAGAGAGGATCTTCGGTAAGTCCCTTTACTTCAAAGATTATACAACATACCAGACCACCTGTCACGCAGAACCTACCGAAATACCTATCCCCTTCCGTTCGCTACTGGTGCGGCCCCAGAAGCTTGATGCCTCTTTCAGCATCCTCGCGGCGCGTCATGTTCAGGCCGTTGCACTTGAGGATCGCGATCTCGGCGAGGTAGGCCACCTCGGAACCAGCCTCGAGGTGCCCCGCCCAGGTCCGCTCCTGACCGCACCCCACGGTTATGTGCAGATGCGGTACCCCGTCCGCGATGATCCCGCTGACGTTGCTCAACTCCAGGGGCTTATCGAGCGTGTAGAAAACATCCGTCGGTGGAAACTCGGTGTCCTTGATGTGGTGCATGTGGGCGGTCTTGAGCGCACCGATCCCCGAGATCACCACTCCGTTGCGAATGTCGTGGTCCTTGCATATCTGACGGACGCTTTCGAGAAGCATCTCACCGGGTTGGAGACCGATGGTGATGATCTCGACGGGCCCTGTGTATTTCATGACGTTCATGCGCTTTGGCTTTCTTGCGAAGAGAGCGGATCCTGAGATCCGCTAGTCCAGGTGAATCATTGCCTTGACGACGTTGTCGTCGTAATTGGAGACGATATCGAAGGCTTTTTGCGAGTCGGTGAGCGGGAAATGATGCGTCACCATCGCGTCAAGATTGATCTTTCCTTCCTGAAGCATCTCGATCCCCGCCTCAGTGCAGTGGTTTTGCCGGCGGACGTTCTGGACGCGAAGCTCCTTGCGCCGCATCGCGTTCATCTCGAAGCTCAGGCGGTCGGTCTCCGGGATTCCCACCAGCATCAGCGTACCACCGGGCGTGAGAAGCTCCAGAGACTGATCGACGGTTTCCTGTTCGCCCGCGCATTCGTAGACGAAGTCCATCCCGTGCGGTTCGCGGCGGTGAATCTCCGCGACGATGTCCTGCTCGCTGGGGTTTCCGATCCAATCAGCCCCGAAGTTTCGAGCGATCTCCGCGCGATATGAGCGGATGTCGGTCATGTAGACCGTGCAGGGCCCCTGCGACTTCAGGGCGACGAGCACGCTGAGCCCTATCGGGCCCGACCCGAGGATGGCGATTTTCTTGCCCGTAACGTCGCCAGCGAGTCTCTGCGCGTGGATACCGATCGCGAGCGGTTCGGTCAGCCCCGCCTGCACCGCCGTCATCGGTTCCGGTGCACGGTAGCAGCAGCGAGCGGGTAGGACGACGAACTCCACCATCGCCCCGGGCAGTTGGTTCGGGCAGCCCATGAACTTCTGGTTGCGGCAGGTATGGAGGCGGGCGGAGAGGCACTGATCGCATTCACCGCACGTTACGAGCGGATCGACCGCCACCCGATCCCCCACGCGTACGTTGTCGACGGCTGAGCCCGCTTCCACCACCGTGGCGCTGAACTCGTGCCCCACCGTCCACGGAAACTGCACCACCTGATCCCCGATCCGCCCGGTGCGATAATAGTGCATGTCCGACCCGCAGACGCCCACCACCTCGACGCGCAGCTTCACCTCGTCTGGCGCCTGGATTTGCGGTTCGGGCGCCTCGCGAATCTCCATCCGCCCAATGCCTCTCATATACGCAGCTTTCAACGTCCGCTCCCGAATAAGCATTTTTAGTCTGGCGTCTTACATTTAACGTTCGTGGCTCGCATGTCAACTTATCTTCCAATAGCTCCTGCGAAACCCCGCTTCAATTCCAACTATATCCTCAACGCGGGTGAGATATTTGATGTATAATTCGCTGTCTTTCCGTCCTCCATCCTCCGTCGGTGCGGGCGGAGAGCAGGTGCGATGCGATGCGAAGGTCGGTGATCATCATGAGAGAACATGGGAAGGGATCGGCGCTGGATCGGATCGGTGCATTGATTTCCGGAATACTGGCAGCTGTGGTGGGGGCCGTCCTGTTGATCCTCCTTCTACCTCTGATAAGCCTCCTCCTGGCGATTGCACTGGGGGTGGGGGTCGGGGTGGCGTTGGTAGTAAGCATGTGGGCCTATCTGTTCAGGAGAAAGGTCTCGCGCTTGATGCGAGAGACTCGCGAGTCCACTGAGGACGACGATGATGCGCCTCGCCCAAGCAAGATAATAGACGTCACGATCCGGAAGGACGAATAGAATCCCCCCCCAGCAGTCGTTTCCGTCAGGGGAGTAGTCCACCTTGGATCAGGTACTCGCAGAAAGGAATCGATCCATGCCGTATTTCGACGACTTGAAAGAGAGCTTAGAGGAGACACTGGCGTGGGCGGACGTGCGCCACGAGCAGGGCGTAAAGGTGACCGGGAGGGTGAGCAACCTGAAGAGGCAGATCGCGGGGCTTTCCCGCGAATTGCAACGGGGCGGACCGAGCCGCCAGATGGCGAGGCGAGAACCGAACACGCTCAAAGACATTCTCGCGGGAAGACCCCGCGGACCCCGCAAGATCTGGACTGAGTTCCGGCCCGGCGAGCACGCGCGAAGGGTCAAAGGCGCCTGGTTAGCCCGGGCGGCCGGTTGCACGCTCGGGGCGATCGTCGAGCTCTGGTCGGTCGAGCGAATGCAGAGGATGGCGCGATATTGCAAGATGAAGTTCCCCCCAACCGATTACTGGACGCAGGCGGCCACGCCCCCCGAGACGCGATACGGGACGTCCCGCTGCGAAGAATACACAAAGGGCGGGATGAGGCACGTACCGGCTGACTACGATCTGATCTACACGATACTGGGTCTGCTCATACTCGAAGATTACGGTCCGCACTTCACGATCGCGGATGTCGGGAAGGCGTGGGTGAAGTACCTCCCGATGGCGTGTACGGCTGAGAAGGTGGCGCTCGATAATCTCAAGGCGGGGGTTTCGTGGCGGAAGGCCGGTGAGAGGGACAACCCGTGGATGGAAGTGATCGGGGCAGACATTCGCAGCGACCCGTGGGGATACGCCGCGGCGGGCTGGCCGGAGAAGGCGGCGATGATGGCGTACCGAGATGCGTATATCTCACACCGCTACAACGGGATCTACGGGTCGATGTTCTTCGCAGCCACCATCGCGGCGGCGTTTACGGTTGACGATCCGCTCGACGCCGTCCGCATCGGGCTTACCGAAATCCCGCGCACCTCTCGCCTCTATAGAGATGTGCAATGGGCGCTGAGGTGGGCCCCGCGGGTCAAAGACTATCTCCACGCCCGCAAGCTCGTGGATAAGCGATTCGCCGGGATGAGCCCCGTCCACACCAACAATAACGCAGCGCTGGTGATCTTCGGGCTCGCGCTCGGTGGGCGGGACGTGACGAAGGTTATCGGGAACACGGTGGCGATGGGCCTGGACAACGATTGCACGGGGGCGACGGCGGGGAGCATCGTCGGGGCGGTCGTAGGCGCCGACGGAATCCCGGAGCACTGGACCAAACCGTTCCGCAACAAGGTGCGGACGTACATCAAGAAGAAGGAGTGGTTCACTAATACGGACATCGCCCGGCGATTCACATGTGTCGCCAGGTCAGTCTGGGAATCGTGACGGGCTCGCAACAACGGAAGGAAAATGGAACCGACGACGATCTCCGTGCACACGCAGTTTGTGATCGGTGAGGTAGATCCGCGGATCTTCGGGGGGTTCCTGGAGCACATGGGCAGAGCGGTCTATCAGGGCCTGTACGATCCGGACTCTGCGCACGCCGATGAAAACGGTTTCCGCACTGACGTTTGCGAGGCGCTTCGTCGATTGAAGATGACCGTGGTGCGGTATCCGGGCGGAAACTTCGCCTCCGGGTATCACTGGGAAGACGGTGTAGGACCGCGCGAGAAACGACCAACGGTTCGCGAACTGGCGTGGAACAGCATCGAGCCCAACCACTTCGGAACGGACGAATTTATCGCGCTCGCTCGTAAGATGGACTGGACTCCCATGCTCACTGTGAACCTGGGTACGGGGACGCCCGAAGAGGCGCGAAATTGGCTCGAGTACTGCAACTGTCCGCCCGGAACTCGCTACTCCGACATGCGCGCCGCCAACGGTTCGGTAGATCCGCACGGGGTCAAGCTGTGGTGTCTCGGAAATGAGATGGACGGAGAGTGGCAGTTGGGACACGTACCACCCGAGCAGTACGCCATCCGCGCCCAACAGGCCGCCAGGATGGTGAAGGATACCGACCCATGCATCGAACTCGTTGCCTGCGGATCGTGCGGGATACACATGCCCACCTACATGGAATGGGACCGCAAGGTCCTCGGACACCTGGGAAATTTGGTTGACTATGTCTCACTGCACCGCTACGTCGGGAACAAGGCGGATGATACGTCTGATTATCTCGCGGTGGGCAATTCCATAGACCGGCAGATCGAGGAGATGGACGCCGCCTGCCGCTTCGTCCAGGCTGCGCGAGGCAGCGATAAGCGCGCGTATCTGTGCTTCGACGAGTGGAACGTATGCTACAACGCCGGGTCAAGCGACGGTGGCGGACAGTTCGCACCGCATCTGATCGAGCAGGTCTACAACCTTGAAGATGCGCTGGTGGTGGGTGAGTTCCTCAACAGCTTCATCCGACACGCCGACGTCCTCAAGATCGCCAACCTCGCCCAGATCGTCAACGTGATCGCCCCGATCCTCACGCGCGGAGATGAGATGCTCATCCAGTAGATCTTCTATCCGTTCGAGATGTTCTCGGCGCGGCGAGACGGGGTCTCGCTGCGCGTACTCATCGACGGACCTTCGTACGAATCGGGGAGCTACGGAACGGGGAGATTCGTCGATTGCAGCGCGATCCACACCGAGGGAAGGTTGAGCGTCTTCGCTATAAACCGTAGCGAGAGCGAACGGGCGCCGCTCGCAATCCGCGTCCTGGATAAACAGTTACTCTCTCTGGAATCGGCCGAGCTGCTCACGGGACCGGATCCGAAGGCTCACAATTCATTCGAGCGCCCTGAAGTCATTCGCCCGGTACCCCTAAGCGATGTGGAGATCTCCGACCACATCGCCGCGCTCGAGCTCCCCCCCCTTTCACTCGCCGCCATGACGTTCAAGCTTGCGTGAGGAAAGGTTTCCCGAGGGGCTGTTGAAAAGCGAGCCTAGCGAACTTGAACCTTGCAGGTTCAGCGAACCAGTGCGCCTCCCACCACCAATCCCGTAACAAGGAGAAACGCCCAAAGGCAAATGAACGGGCAGGTTTTGCTGCCCAAGAAGGAGGAAGCTCTTTTCCTCGCTCGTTGCGCGCGGTATCCATCTCGGGATCCGAACGCAATACGCGAAACTGGTCGCTGTATCCGAGCAAAATCCTTCGGAGTCAGCGTAGGGACGTCAGTGGTAACCGGGCGCAGTCGAATGTGGGAGATCGACGACCGGGAAATCGCATGGTAGGCCTCGCAGATCTCATGGAACCTGCGCGCAGAGAGACTCGGATTGAGAGGATGGGTATCGGGGTGATACTTGAGTGCAGCTCCCCGGTATGCCAACCTAACCTCTTCCGGGCTCGCTCCCGGCCCGACCCCCAACAACCCGTAGGCGTCACCCCGTCCCACCATCGGCCCTGGTTTCCCCAACGGCGTGCATATTCCCCTCCGGTCCGATTACGACACACCCCAAGGATCCACCCTGAGGCTTTCAATTAATGGTAGCGCCAGTGAGGTACAATTACAGATCCCCGTCTCCTGAGGTCCACGATCTACTGATACACAGACAACAGGGGAACTACTCCCCCCGGAGTCTACCCCTGATAAGTCGGTTCAGTTCTCGTCGCTGCGGGGCAGCAGCGCGAGCTTGCCCGTCCCGAGGCGTGCCTCGGAAATCCCTTCAGGCCAGACGCTGATCATCAGCGTGATCTCGTTGGTTGAATTGTCGTAACTGAAGGTGAAGGCGGTGTACCAGCGCGGGAACTTTCGCGTGATTGTCAGGCTCGTCGAGAGGTTCCGCCCGTCGCGGAAGGCGAAGTCGTACTGCTCGAACGCGCTGATGGAGTACTTGCGATTGATCTCGTAATCCACACCGAATGTACCGACAGCGGAGTTCAGATCGTCGATGTAGCGGACACCCGCGTAGTAGCGCAGGCGCGGATCGCGCCGCACCGCCAAACCGATGTTGCCCCTTCCCAACCGCCTGTCATCGATATCGTAATTGAAGTCCGAGAGCAGCGTCGTCGCATCGGAGATGGACCAGAAGTACTCCCCGTTGAAATGGTTTCTGCTCAGGGAATATTCCGGGCGATACCCGAAGAACCTTCCATCCGACCTCACGCCGTCTATCCCGTTATTGTAGACACCGAGTGAGAGATTCAGCCGCATCCAGTCCACGTTCTTCTCGCGACGTTTGGTCTGCAAGCGCTGATACAGGTTGACCGCGAACCCGCTGGTGCGCCTCAGATCCCTCTCGATGTCCGGGTCCAGTGGGAAGAGGTTCTCCGGGCGCACGCCGGTGGACCCTAACCATCCGACAACCTCCGGTGTAATGATATGCCTAAGGCGCCGCAGGTCCCACAGGCGGGAGACGACATTGTCATACACGCCCCAGATATGCGTGTTGGCCCGCAGACCGACCTGCCCGTAAGGTCTGCACTTTTTCCCCTCCTCGTCTTCGGTGTTCTCGAGATCGTCATCCCAGTAGGTCGCCCGGCCGACAGCGTACGGAACGATATTGATGGGTCCCGCGCGCAGGGGGAAATCGACTTGCTCGCGAGTGTCCAGACGCACGAAGTGGCCCGATCCGTCTCGCGGGAAGCGGTCTTGGGGAAGGCGCTCGCCAACGGGACGGTTATCCGTGCGGTAGCGCTTTATACCCGCATGCGATTCGTGGAAGAACGTCAACCTGTCGCCCAGCAGCGGTTCACCCAACAGATACAGGCCCAGGTCCGGATACGATTCCGCCTCGTTCTGGAAGCGTATCAACTGGGTCTTCAACAGCGAGGTGAAGGCCCAGTTGTCTGTCTGCTTTTTGGCGTAGAGGAGCGTTTCCTGCTCTTTCCCGGCGAAGAAGTCGTCCGGGAAGAACTGCTCGAGGAAGTTGCGGTCGCAGTAGTAGCTCAACTCGAACTGCAATTGCCAATCTTTCGAGAGGAACTGCTTGTGCCTCATCAGCACTCTCCCGCGCTGGCGTGGTGCGTCGATGTTGTCGCGCTCGGTCCCGAAATCGTCGTCCTGATCAACGTCCATCACACCGTAGAAAATATGATACCCGCTGAAGGCCTTGCGCGCGTAGTCAAGCCGCACACCTCCCGAGACCCCGCGCTCACCATAGTTCAGATCGAACCTGCCCTTGAACCCTTTCGGTTTGACCAGCCCGAGTAAGCGGAACAGATGCCACTCAGTATCCACCCCCCATCCGAACTTCCCCCTCCTCCCGATCTTGACCCTTCGCAGGGCGGTGTTGCCCTGCTCCAAATCGCCCTGGGCGAACGGGGAGTAGAATATGGGCACTCCGCGGACGTTGAAGGTGACGTTTTTCAATCTGGCGTTCCATGCGCGTTCGCCGATGCGCTTCCCCTCCGGATCGTAGGGAGTATTGTCCATGACGTAGGCGCGCTGCGCACCGACGTGATATGTGGGCGTGTAGAACTCGCTCGTGGAGATCCTGGCGTCCGTGAACCAGGTTTCGCGAGCGGACAGTGCGCGGGCTTCGCTGGCGCGGATGTAAATCGGGATGTTGCGCTGCTTCTGGAGAGTCCGAAAGACCGGTTCGATGACGATGGCGCGATCCGTCGTGAAATCGTAGAACGCCGCCGGTCCCCTGAAGCTTCGCTCACCGCGGGCGATGAGCACGTCACCTTCCAGGTACACACCGGTAATCGCCTCCCCGTCGGTTCCCATGCGTGGCAGTGCCGGAGAGTACGGGGAGCTAACGTCCTGTTTCGCCCTCGCTCCTTTCTTGCTGAAGACGACGGCTGCCTGGGAGCGAAGCTCCATGAACAGGTCCGAGTCCGGATCGCCCTGGGAGAGATAGACGTTACCCCGCGCAACCGTCACCCATCGCTTACCGATCATCTCGTGCGTGAACTTATCGGCCCGAAAGCTCACCGGGCGCGCGGTGCGCGTGGAAGGCGCTTTGGGGGGGCGCGCGGGGGACGCTTCGGGGACGCGTTTTTGAGGCGCTTCGGGTGCGCGTTCCGGAGGGGCCTGGGCTACACGGACAGGAGCTTCCTTGGGAGCTTCGGTGAGGCTTTCCACGGATCGGGGCCGCTCAAGCAACCCGGGAGCAACCGCAGCGGGTCTGGGAGCAGGTTTGCCTCTTGGAGGCGCCTTCGCTCTGACCAGCGGTGGAGCCGAACGTCTTGTGATCTTCCTTTTCTTCGCTCTCACCGGGTTGCGCCGCGCCATCGACGCCCTCTTGAAGAGGGGAAAATCGCTGAGTGCCCGCTCCGAGAG
>SDBT01011998.1_pt1 | contig 13918 bp, 11 predicted proteins | sample 2277101 | NCBI WGS metagenome assembly SDBT01 (sample SAMN10404973, study PRJNA504765) | marine sediment metagenome | isolation source: marine sediment core GS10_PC15, 103 cmbsf | place: Arctic Ocean: Southern Knipovich Ridge | collected 2010 | reverse complement strand
ATCAAGAGCACGAATGCCACCACGACAAATGGCCTCAGTCTGCTGGCGCGCGCTCCGAGCCAGGCGTAAAGTGAATGTCCACCATCAAGCTGGCCAGCTGGGATGAGATTGATGCCGGTGACCAGGAGACCCGCCCAGGCTGCAAAAGCCATTGGGTGAAGGTGAACGTCCCGTCCCCCATATGGAAACGGAACCCCGAATTGTCCGCCCGCACCCGCAGCGACATTTCGAAGCCAGTAGATAATTTGATTCTGGGTTCCGAAGTCTGCCGGTGCTGGGAGAAGCTCGCCAGAGACAAGGTATTTCGCAGCCAGGTAGAGAAGAGAATTCCCTTCCAATGTGATGGCAGCGCCCCGCGGAATCAATACCTCGGTGACGGTGGATAGATTGAGCCCGATGATTAATAATGGCAGCGCAACAACCAGTCCCGCGTATGGCCCTGCCAGACCCATATCGAGTAGGTGTCTTCGATTCTTAGGACGGCGCTTGAGTTGGATAAAGGCTCCGAACGTTCCAAGAAACCCACCCGGGAACGGGATAAAGAAAGGCAGCGAGACTGCAATTTTATGGAACCGTCCCGCCCAGTAATGGCCAAACTCGTGCGCTGCCAAGATCCCAAGCAAAGTCCCAGCGTATATCAGTCCCAGGGCAAGCGGCTGGCCAAGCAGATTCTGAGTCGGGTTTTGAAAGGCATACGATCTGCCGTAGCCCAGTCCGGTGTACAACACCGCCAGAAAGGTCGCCACCGCGAGCAATGCGTGCAGCCAGAGCCTGTCTGGCTTCACCTCCTGAGCCTCGTCCACGGCCAGGAATACATGCGCCTCTCCATCCTGGCGAAGGAATAGGCCCACTCCGTGCTCTGCAAACTTAGGCTCCAGCCGATCGAATGCCTCGGAGGAATCGAGGCGTAGACGGCCATTAAATCGCGCCCGGAAGGATCGCCCATCGGCTCCCGGCTGCCATCTGGTGACATCCATGACCTCTCTGACAGACGGCAAGAGTCGGGTAACCAGATCGTCCAAACGTTCAATCGACGATTCCACTAAGCCTCCGCTGATAGTAGGCAGGAGTGGATGGGAGTCGAACCCACCGCGGCCCGCATAACGACCCGCCACCGATTTTGAAGACCGGGGAGCCCACCGGGGCCCAACCACCCCCAAGATTGGCAAGGATACCTTACGCGTGTAAGGCCTGACAAGAATGCTGAGCACCATGATCGGAACTTCCTATCGATCATCCGTGGGTACTCCTTGCTACAATCTTGCGGAAGTGTATCGATGCATCAGACCCTGCCTTCGGAACTGACACCGCCTTCTGGATCCGCCTCGCCAAAGCGAGACAATTGGGACTATGTCCTCATTGTTTCTGGTTCCCTCGGACTGGGGCTAAGTCTGGCAATTGCAGCCGCCCTCGGCCTGCTCTCTATCTTTGCCAGACAGCCCATTGCTCTGGGAGTAGAAGCGGCTTCGATCTTTGCCCTTGGGGTGCTGGCGGCACCGGCGATTTACTGGGGCTTCAAGGGCTCGACAGATCGAGCCGTTCGAAGACCGGGCCAGGCATGGATCCTGGCGATGCTGCTTTATCCGTTGGCGCTGGTGCTCGGAATACTCGCCTTTGAGGTCGGAACGCTACCCAGAGTCTTGGGCCCCATTGCCCACATCATTGCAGCTGGGGCGCCAGTTTTATTCGTGGCCTCGATATCGCTGGCGCGAGGACCGCTCACATCCGCCCGACGCCGCTGGGCGCACGTTTTAGCGGGCTCGTGGGTAACTCCGCCGCTCAGTCTGTTTCTCGAGTTGCTGATGTTGGTCCCGTTCGGACTGCTCATGATTTTGGGTCTGGCGCTGAGTCCGGATAGCCAATCGCTCCTTCAAGAGTTAGCTACCATCGACCTCAGTTCGGAGTCAGAAGTAATCAACCTCACCGAGCGGCTTCTCACGCAACCGATCGTGATCCTACTGGGGGTAGGGCTGCTTTCTGGCGCGGTGCCTCTTATCGAAGAACTGCTAAAAACCATCACGATTTGGCCCTTGCTGGGGAAACCGATGTCGGCCAGATACGCGTTCCTGGGCGGCGCGCTGGGAGGCGCTGGCTACGCACTCTTCGAATCACTGTTCCTGCCTCAACCTGGCGAAGAATGGGTAATAACCATGGTGGCTCGCGCAGGCACTCCATTGATCCATGCATTTAACACCGGCTTGGTGTGCTGGGGTCTGGCAGAAGGGGTGCGCCGCAGGCGATGGCTTCTCTCCGCCGGCGCCTACATTTTAGCCGTCGGCCTGCACGGGATGTGGAACCTGGCTGCAATTGGAATCGGCCTCTCGGGGCTTGGAGCTGAGTCCGGCGCGAGCGGTTTGGATCCGTCTCTATTGAATGCCGTGGGCTATTTTGGGCTGTTGGGATTGTTCGGGCTTACGGTAGGTTCGCTGGCGGGGCTGATCTGGCTTCCGGCCAGGTTGGGCTCAGAGGCTTCGGACCTTCCGCGCCGCACGTGATGAATCACGTAGAAGATGAACCCCCCCAGCAATATGATGGCGATCGGAATGTCGAACGGTCGCATAATCGCCCGCAGTTCTTCCCAGTTCGCCCCAAATGCGTAGCCGCCGAGGGCAAGCGCTCCACACCAAATAAAAGAGCCTGCGAAGGTATAGATTACAAAAGGCACAATCGGGGTTCGCGAGACACCCATGGGAAAAGAAATAAAGGTACGCACGATTGGCAGCAAGCGAGAGAAGAAGGCTACCGCATTCCCCCAGCGCGTAAACCAGCCATCGGCAAGCGCTAGATCATGGTGACTGATCATGAAGTATTTACCGTAGCGATCAAGAAATGGCCGCCCACCATAGGCTCCCAACGCGTAGGAAGCGATTGAACCGATCGTGCAGCCTAGCGCGCCGAAAAATCCGCCGAGCAGGAACGCTTGCAGCGGAGTTCCGCCTTGAGCTTGCACCAGCAGCCAACCTGCCAACGGCATGGTGACTTCACTCGGAATTGGGATGTTGGCGCTTTCCAGCGCCATTATGAAGGCCACTCCGCCCCAACCAATCGTCTGTAAGACGTCGGTGAGGATCAGAACGATTTGATGCTCGAGTTCAGCGGGCATGCTGCTCCTATTGTCGACCGGAGAGTATACCTAGAACAAAAACAGGAAACAATGTGTAAGTCGCTCCCCTGAATAGGTCTCTGCTCCCGCTGGCAATTCAAGGTCGAAGTGATATAGTATTGCCCGCGCTTGAACAGGTCTTATGTTGACCCAAGCAAGATCAATCCGAAGCTGAATTCCACCATTGGCTAAGCCGCGCGTCGAACTCATGATGGACCGCTTGCGTGATCTGCAAGCCTCCTCGACAGATGTCGAGGCTTCCGCTATTGTCAGTGTCGATGGCTTGACCATGGCCTCCGCTTTGCCCCCTGATATTGAGGAAGATCGAGTATCCGCCATGTCAGCGGCGATGCTTTCCCTTGGCGAACGTATCGCGACCGAACTTGGCCGAGGCAAATTGGACCAGGTCTACATCAAGGGTCAGACCGGATATGTGATCCTGATGTCCATCGCTGCCGATGCCGTTCTAACCGTTCTGGCGCGGGACCAAGCAAAACTCGGACTTCTGTTTCTCGACATGCGCCGTGCAGCGGAGGATCTCGAAAAATTGCTCTAGGATGCGACAGCTTACGCTTGTCATCCCCACGTACAACGAGGCGGAGAATCTCCCCTCCCTCATTGAAAATCTAGTCGAAATCTCCATTCCGGACCTAAAAATCATTATTGTTGACGACGGCTCGCCGGACGGCACGGGTGAGATGGCGGAAGAGCTCGCCGAGAATATGCCCGGCAATATGTCGGTCGTGCATCGAGCGGGCAAGCTCGGTCTCGGCTCGGCCTATCTTCGCGGGTTTGGTGTCGCCCTCTCAGAGGGAGCCCAAGCAATTGGCCAGATGGATGCAGATTTCTCGCACTCCCCCTCCTACCTGCCGGAGTTTCTGGCTGGGCTCGATCAATGGGATGCTGTGTTTGGATCTCGATATGTCAAGGGAGGCCAGGTAGACGAACGCTGGAGTCGTGGGCGCCGGTTCCTATCTAATTTCGGCAATACGTACGCAAGGGTTATTTTGCGGCTGCAAGTTCGAGATTCAACGGGTGGTTTTCGAATATGGCGCGGGGAGACCCTCAGGGCCCTGCCGCTCGAGCGCATCCGCTCCGAGGGCTATGTCTTTCAAGTGGAAATGGCTTACCTTGCACAGAGGCTAGGATTCAACGTTGCCGAGCAACCGATCTACTTCGAGGATCGGCGCATAGGGGAATCAAAGATGTCGCTAAAGATCCAGCTCGAGGCCGCCATCCGAGTATGGCTGCTCCCGTACGTCTATCGGGGTCTGCAGCCAAAGCGCGCCTGAGGGCCGCCGCTGAGAACTAGCCCTTTCCTTAGGTGCATGCGTGCACTTCAGCCAGGCAGAGCAGTCCGGGCCAGGGCCTCCCACTCGAACACACTCAGCTCCTGCGCTCTGCTACCCGGATCGATTCCTGCCTTCCGCAACTTTTCGCCTGCACTCAACCCTAACACCGGCCCAAGCGAATTACTCAGTTTTTTTCGGCGTTGATTGAAGCCGGCACGCGCCAGGCGAAACACCGGAGCAATCCATTCGGCCGGAATCACGGGGGTTGGATGTATGTCTATGCGCAGTATTGAGGATTCCACCTCCGGTTTGGGGTAGAAAGCTGTTGCTTGGATAGTCCCCCGAATTTCCGGTTGCCCATAGAGTTGAACGCTGAGCGCAAGCAGGCTCATTTGGCCGGGCTCGGCCGCCGCTCTTTCGGCAACTTCGGATTGAACGGTGAGCACAATACGGTCAGGGGGTCTGTCCGCTTCCAGAAAGTGTCGAAGCAGAGCCGAAGTAATGGTGTAGGGGATGTTGGCGACCACTCGGTAGACTGCTGCAGTTTCGACATCGAGCGCTAATGCGTCGCCGGCAACGATGTCTACGTTTGCCGCGCTCTTACATACGGCCCTTAATATCGGTAGGAGACGCGAATCCAGCTCGATGGCGGTGACGTATGCCGCGGCGTCGGATAGTCGTCGAGTAAGGGCTCCCAACCCCGCGCCCACTTCCACCACGTGCTCGGTTCTATGGAGCTCGGCAGCCAGCAAGATGGCATCGAGCGCCTCCCGATCCACGATGAAATTTTGTCCCAAATTCTTGTCAGGGCGTATGCCATATGCGCGGAGAAGTTGGCGCGCGGCTAGAGGATCCGGCATCAAGGAAAGACGTAGACGATTGAGCTGGGCACCGGAGTTAGAAAGTAGACGGTGACATTTCCGGACCACGAGACCCAATTGTCATCTTCATAGCCCAGATCGATCCACCGTCCCCTTACGCCACTGCCTGTGTCCGCGGCCTCTGCGTAGCCATACCCAGGAACATACATCATTGTCCCAAAAGGAATCAGGTTCCGATCAATGGCGACCAGGCCTTTGACCAATCGTTTTCCGGAAGCTGTGATGCCAAAATTGCGCGCATCGGGGGAAACTCCTGCCCGCGAAGGGGAGTATGAAGTAGCGTACATATCGACCGAGCGCCAGTAATCCAATGGTCCGTCCGCAGTAGCTACCGTTTGAATCTGGATCTGGGTGCCGTACCCGATAATCTGAGGGGTGGGCTCCTGCGCTACCCATTCGCCCTCGAGTGTTCGACCGACCTCCAGCCCATCTTCCCTCCGCACTCGTATCCTATTAGTTATGACCCCGAAAGCCCCTGGCTGCACGATCTGCTGATTGTCAATTTTTAGCGAATCGAGCGGCTGATAAATGGTGTCGAAGCTCAATGGCTGTTGTTCCATCTGAACTTCCTCACGCACTCGAACCAGCTGGATTTGGCCATCCGAGGGAATAGGTTGAGACATGTCCGGAATTGCGTAATCCAAGCCTACCAATCGCAGCCCAGCATCGTTGAGACCAGCTCCGACCGTTTCGGCGGCCGAGCGTGCGCGAATTTGCTCCCCGCCAACGCGGATGCTCACGGGAATTGAACGGTGTAGCTCGGCCTGAATAGGCCCGTCAAGAGGCGTACCCGGGAGCGGGTCTAACCAATCCCCCTCATACAGATGAATGCCGTTTTCCCACAATGCCTCCCCCAACGTAGAGGCGGCGGAATGCAGCAGAAGTTCTCTGCCATCGGCGTTAAGCCGAATTGGAGCGGCGCGCATAAGCCGGATGTGTGTCGGGAAGTCCGATCGCGCGATAGCGGGAAGACCATTGACCACCAGGCGGTCACCAGGAAAAAGCTGGTTGTCAATCAGGTTTGCGGGACTGGTTTCCGAGCTCTCAACCAATTCAATGGTTTCTTGATCCACGACAACAACTGGACGAGCCCGATTGAGCTCGACCACCGGAAGCTGGCCGCCGCCCCAATTCAACGCCGCGTCGTTATCCGGCACGAGCGCGTCGTTAGCTCCCAAGGCAATTCCGGCTTCCAGCAGCAAATCAACTGGCCGCCGCGCGTGGGTGCGGAGTTCTTGGGGCTCCCCGTCAATCAACAGCAGGGCGGGTTGAGCTGTAGCGTAGTAAAGGGCGGCCAGGCCTGCCGTAACGAGCACTAGCGATAGTACCGGTGAAAAATTACGACGTGCGGTTTTCAGTTCCATGCTTGGGAATATTTCAGGTTTTCCCCTCTGTTTGCGACTGTTGCAGGGGGAATTCACAGTAGGCGGAGAGGGTGGGATTCGAACCCACGGAACCTTGCGGCTCACGCGCTTTCCAAGCGCGCGCGTTCGGCCAGACTACGCTACCTCTCCATTTTTGGGAAAGCGCCGCATTATAACATGCGTGCCTTTTTCCCCAAATTAAGGCAAATATGGCGCCTCAGAGATGATCTCCAGGTCTTCAATCGGCGGGCCCAGGCTGAAGACGGTAATGTCAAATTCGAACGATAAGCCTTCATCAGGAGCCTCCCAGGTACGAACCCCCACTGGCACACCATCTTCCCCTAGCGCAAAAATGACCAGCCTCAGACCCACCCGCTTTTCACCCGAAAGCTCTACGCTCCCGATCGCCCTCGCACTTTGCCCGTCCGGCGAAATCGACGTGCTGTCTACCTGAAGGTCCAGAGCCGCGTATCGCCGATCTTGTTCGCTGGCGTTCAAGGCGCTGATTACGACGGAAGAAGCGCTCACGAATTGGCGAGATTGTGGCCCGAAGTTCGCGATTAAGGGCAATCTTTGACCGGGTATCACAAGGTTGGTCGATCCGTACGCGGCTTCGGTGGCAAATGGCTGGCCATCAGCGTCCGCAAGCGTCACCAGCGCGACCACCCCTTCCACAGCTATATCACCGGAAACCGATGCGGTGAGCAGGCAGGTCAGCCCTTCTGTCTTCGATCCATAACATGCTACAGGAGACAGAACGATCGGGACCGGAGTAGCGGTCGGTATCGGCCCTTGCGCGCCGGAGCGCGGAATATTCAAGCTCTCTCCAACGATCAGCAGCCGAGGATTTACCTCTGGATTTGCGAGGAGAATATCCGCTAGCTCAACTCCGTATCGAATAGCAATCGACAGCAGGGTATTTCCTTCGACAATCACATGGGTAAGTGGAGTTGGGCTTGGGCCAATAGTCTCAACCAGTCGCACCGCATCTTGCGGTTCGACCGTGGATGTAGCGGTCGAGCCGGAGCGCGGAAAGAGCGTTTGCGTGGCAAGTGAGGGTTGGGTGCTCCGTGCCTCCGCGCAGCCGATGAGTACCATAGCAAGCGAAATCAACAGCAATTTATCCATCAGCGGCCGCGGATTATAGCAAATCATAACGGGTAGTCCGAGCGGTCCGTTGTGCGGCCCATACCGCTATGCTAGACTTTCTCGCTGCATGAGCGCTTCCACTGAAAGCATGTTCATGGAGGCTCTCGCCGCTGCCCGTGCAGGTAACCGGGTGCGGGCGAGAAGCCTGCTGACCAAGCTGCTCAAGACCGATTCGAGCATGGTCGACTACTGGGTTTGGATGAGTTCAGTGGTCGAGTCCCAGCGCGAAAAGATTTATTGCCTCGAATCTGCCCTCAAGCTGGACCCAACCAACCGCGCGGTTCTTCAAGGTCTGACCCTGATGGGTGCGCGAGTCCCCACAGAGGCGGAGCTTGCCGGGGCGGCAAGAATCCCCCGTCGTCAGATAGCAGCTGTTGCCACTGGCGCTTCCATTGGAGGTGGTGTTCGTCTGCCGCGGCTCCCATGGAGAGTTATGGCCTACGCCGTTGGGGCGGTTGTTGTCATATTTGCGGTGGGATTTATCGCGAGAGCCGTGATCCCGTTTTTTGGGCAGAGACAAATGTCGGTTGCCCCGACGCTGCCGGCGCAAATCGCATTAGCGTCATCGACGCCCGAGACTCCCACCGCGACCGCCACCACAATTCCCGCTACCTTGCGCGTCCAGCGCACCGCAATCCCAACCGAATTGGCTCAGACGCCGCTCGCCTTCTTTGTGGCCCATACGCCAACTCCCACCACCGTCGTGGGAATTACGCCACATGCGGCCTACGAGGCATACTCTTCCGGGCTCCGAGCATTGGAGCGTGGCAATTATGACCAGGCTGAGGATTTCTTCGATCAGGTGCTGGATTTGGACAATACCCTGCCTGATGCGCACTACTTCAAGGGTGAAGCGCGACGACTTTACGCGATGTCGGATGATGGTGCAGACGACCGCAGCTCGCTCCTTGGCAGAGCTATCCAGTCCTACGACAACGCGATTCTAAAGGATTCGGAATATGCCCCGGCCTATTTGGGTCGCGGCCGAGCGCTCCTTGAACGAGCCGTCATTCGAGAAGGCCGGGATGCACTCAATGGCCAGGACCTACCAACAGACTATGCCAGGGCAATTGAGCTTGACCCGACCCTCGTGCAAGCCTATGTCTCTCAGGCCGAATTTATGCGTTCCGTAGGCCTGTGGAAGAGCACAGAAGAAACACTCCAAGCTGCGCTTGACGAGGGATTACGAGATCCTATCGTATATATCTTGATCGCCGAAGCTCAGCTCCATCGCGGAAAGAATGAGGCCGCGCTGGAGAACGCCATTGAAGGCAGCGGAAGCGACCCCACCGATATTGATGGGTATTTCATTTTAGGACGCACCTTCGTCCGCCTCGAGCAATATGAGCAAGCCCTTCAACCCATGCTTACGTACGTACGATATCAAAGCGATGATCATCGTGGCTGGAGCGATTTGGGCCGTACTCAATTTGAGCTGGGTGATCTGGCGCCGGCCGCATTTGCGCTGAATCAGGCGCTCACTCTCAAAGGGAACTACTCCCCGGCATATATCGGTCGCGGCTGGCTAAATCTGGAATTAGGGGAATATCAAGCTGGACTCACGGACTTCCAAAAGGCGCTTCAATTCGGGCAAGAGACCTTCGAGATGTACCTGGGCCTCGGGCATTCGTATTACCTGTTAGGCAATCTACAGGAAGGCCTGAATCAGGCCAGTACCGCCATGACGCTTGCTGCTTTAGCCAATGATTGCGAAATTCTGGATCGAGACATTTCCCGCGGATACCATCTGCGCGCGATTATAGCGGAGGCCTCGGATGAGTTGACGGATTATGCGATTCAGAATTGGGAATGGATTTTGGCGCTTGAGTGCCCAGATCCGTTCATCCGTGAGCTTGCTGAGGAACACCTGCTTATTCTGACCGGCGAAATTCCGATTCCTTCGCCAACAGCCAGCCGCACGCCGACTCCACTCGGCCCAACTCCGACGCCTTCGAGGACTCCAACGCCTGCGCCGAGCCTGACGCCAACCAACACCCCCACCCCAGCGCCCACCTCCTCTGCTTCTGCGACTCCGATGCCGCCGACAGCAACCGCTGCTTGGCCCAGCCCCACTCCCACATCCCCATTCGATCATTAATAGGCCCCACAGGCCTGTGCAGGGCGGCTCTCAATTCCTGCGGCAGGAATTCCTGCATATCGAGCTAATTACATCAGGGTTGCCCGCGTATGTAGACAATCCCCCATCACTGCGCTAAAATAGCACGCTGGATCGCGGCACTATTGTGTGCCTTAAGGACTGGAAGAACCATTGGCAAATACACTATCGGCCAAAAAACGAATTCGACAGAACGAAAAACGCCGTGTGCGCAATAAGGCCGATCGGACTCGCGCCCGCAATACTGTGCGTAGTGCGCGTGCCGCACTCGATTCTGGAGATTCAGAAGCGGCCTCAGCGGCCGTTCTTCTGGCTGCAAGCGAGCTCGACCGAGCCGCGGCAAAAGGCGTTATTCATGCTAAGAATGCCTCCAGACGGAAGGGCCGGTTGATGAAGCAGCTCGCAGCCCTCGTCAAAGGATAAGACAATAGCTCGACACATGCAGCGACCTCGACGTTTGTTGTCGAGGTCTTTTCGTATCTCAATTCGATTGATTCCCTCGGTTTAGCCCTTGTTCGACGCAGAGATTCTCGAACTCACCACCAGCCTACGGCAAGCTCTCGACCGTGCCGGCATTCCATATCCGGAGAAAATCCAATGGAATCCCACCCCCTTCCGGGGCCGCTGGGGAATCGGTACGGCGGTTGCTTTCCAGGCCGCGTCGCTCGAGGGAACGGCCGATGATGTTCCAAAACGTGCTCAGGAGATTGCCGCGCTTGCCGCAAAGGACATCGCTTCGCCAGACGCATTTGAGCTTGTGCAGGCTGAGAAGGCATATATCAATGCCTACTTCGACACTGCGACCTATGCTGAGCGCGTAGTCGATTCAGTTTTGGAGTTGAAGGATGATTTTGGCAGAGGCTCCCAAAAGGGGGAGCGTCTCATGGTTGAGTATGCGCAGCCAAACACTCATCACTCCTTCCACATTGGTCACGCCAGAAATACGGTGCTTGGCGAATCGCTTGCGCGACTGGTCGAGTTCGCCGGTTTTGAAACCATCCGAGCCTCCTACCCGGGCGATATCGGTTTGGGTGTGATCACATGTATGTGGGCTTATCAGAAGTTCTACGCCGGCCAAGAACCTGATGGTGTCCATGAGCGTGGCCAATGGCTGGCCAGGATCTATCACGAAGCCAGCACGCTTGTTACGCCCAAGGACGATGAAACACCTGAAGAGCGCGAACTGCGCGAGCAATACGACAAAGAGCGCCGGGAGATGTTCCTGCGCTGGGATAGCCACGATCCAGAAGTGCGCGAGCTCTGGAGGAAAACCAGAGAATGGAGCCTGAACGAGCTACACGAAATTCTGCACATGCTAGGCGCGGATATCGACGTTTATTTTTATGAAAGCGAGATGGATGAACCTGCCAAAGAAATCGTAGAGGAGCTTATTTCTCTTGGAATTGCCGAAGACGAACGACCCGACGGTACGGTATTTGTAAAGATTGATGAAAAGCTGGGCCTAGAAAAAGAGAAGTATCGTACATCGGTTCTCCTGCGAGCGGACGGCACGACACTCTATTCGGCAAAAGACCTTGCCCTGGCCAAACGCAAGTTTGAATCCTACGATGTAGATCGATCGGTTTACGTGGTTGATGTCCGACAGAGCCTGCATTTCGATCAGGCATTCAAGATTCTCGAGCTATGGGGGTTTGAGCAAGCCAGGAAGAGCCACCATCTTTCCTATGGCTTTGTCACGCTGCCGGGGGGGATGATGTCTTCCCGGCTGGGAAACGTTGTTCTCTATATGGATGTCGCTACAGAGGCGCAGCGGCGGGTACTTGACATCATCGCCGAGAAAAATCCGGCGCTTACCGAAGACGAGCGTGCTGTGGTCGCCCGCCAGGTTGGATTGGGTGCGCTGAACTACGCGCTGCTCTCAGTTGATAACACAAAAGAAATCGTCTTCGATTGGGACAAAGCCCTGAGTTTCGAGGGACAGGCTGCCCCATATATTCAGAACGCGCACGTCAGAGCCAGCAGCATCCTGCGGAAATCTGACGGCGTAGCCGATAGTGCGAGCTTCGACTACGAGCTGCTCGAGATGGAATCGGAGCTGATCGAACGCATTTCACAGTTCCCAGAAGTGGTCCAGAGGGCTGCGCTAGAGTACAAACCGCTCCATATGTCGAACTATGCTTATGAGCTAGCCAGAACTTTCCACACCTTCTACCACTCGGTGCCTGTCTTGCGATCGGATCATCGAGAGGCGCGAGTCCGCTTGACCGCGGCCGCGAAACAGACGCTGGCCAACAGCCTGCGATTGCTTGATGTCGAGGCCCCAGACCGAATGTAGTGGGGCAGAAAGGAAGAGTTTCAAAATCTGATGAAGCCTGATCGCGTACTAATCATGGGAGCCGCGGGCCGCGATTTTCACAACTTCAATGTTTATTTTCGAGAGAACTCAGCTTACGAAGTTATAGCGTTCACCGCCACCCAGATACCAAACATCGATGGTCGAACGTACCCAGCAGAGCTAGCCGGCAAGTTGTACCCTAGCGGCATTCCAATTTATCCTGAGGACCAGCTCGAATCGCTCATCGAGTCGGAACGGATCGCGCAGGTGATATTTGCCTACAGCGATATCCGGCACACGTACGTAATGCATGTTGCCTCTCGGGTACTTGTTGCGGGGGCAGATTTTCGACTGATGGGATTGGGGTCGACCTTGCTCGAGTCCACCAAGCCGGTGGTTTCGGTCTGCGCGGCGCGCACGGGAAGCGGCAAGAGTCAAACTAGCCGAAAAGTAGCTTCCATTTTGCGGGAGCTTGGACATAAGTTGGCGGTGGTTCGCCATCCTATGCCCTATGGCGATCTCGCCGCACAGGCGGTCCAGCGATTCAGCAGCTATGAAGACCTCGACCGATACGACGCCAGCATCGAGGAGCGAGAGGAGTATGAGCCGCACTTGGCCCAAGGCTCGGTTGTGTACGCGGGCGTTGACTATGAAGCAATCCTCAGGGAAGCGGAGAAAGAGGTCGATATCGTCTTATGGGACGGGGGCAACAACGATCTTCCCTTCTTCAAGAGTGATCTGGCGATTGTGGTGGTAGATCCTCACCGACCAGGCCACGAGCTGAATTACCATCCGGGAGAAGCCAATGTTCGTGCCGCGGACTTGATCGTGATTAATAAGATCGATACTGCGGCGGAAGAAGATATCGAGACCGTACGCGAAAACGTTGCAACCTTGAATCCGGAGGCACAAGTCATCGAGGCTGCTTCTCCCATTCAGGTCGATGACCCGGATGCCATTCGCGGCAAACGCGTGATTGTGGTCGAAGACGGACCGACACTGACCCACGGTGAAATGGCCTTCGGGGCTGGCTGGATCGCGGCTCGTCGCTACGGTGCGGAGGAGATTGTGGATCCACGTCCGTTTGCCCAGGGCACTATCAAGCAGACCTATGCGAAGTACCCCACAACCGGAGCAGTCCTTCCTGCGATGGGCTATGGCAGTGAACAGATGGACGAACTGGAGCAGACCATCAACTCATCGGACGCAGAGATCGTCGTCATCGGTACACCTATCGACCTCGGGCAGCTGCTGGATCTCAACAAGCCGTACCAGAACGTTCGCTATGATCTGGAAGAGATCGGCGAACCCCGTCTGCCAGAGATCCTGGAGGCGCGTTTTGGCCGAGGATCTGGAGACGAGTGAGCAAAGACCAGCCAACGCTTGAATGGCCGGGCAAACAAGCGATCACCCCGCCCCCTCTTGAGCTTGTTCAAACTGCAGTTGTATTGCCCGATCCTTTATCCGAAGTGGCCAATCAACGTTTGATTCAGGGCGAGAATTTGGGGGTTATGAGCGCCCTGTTGGCCGAGTTTGAAGGCGAGATCGACCTGATCTATGCCGACCCCCCATTTCTATCTGGAAAGTCATACCGTGTACGAACCGGTCAGGGGGAAAACTCCCGCCAGCCCGAAGGCTGGAAGACGGCCGAAGGGTTCCGCGACGAGTGGAACGATCGCGCTGAATATCTCAACATGCTTTATTCTCGACTCCGACT
>SDBT01011997.1_pt1 | contig 13918 bp, 14 predicted proteins | sample 2277101 | NCBI WGS metagenome assembly SDBT01 (sample SAMN10404973, study PRJNA504765) | marine sediment metagenome | isolation source: marine sediment core GS10_PC15, 103 cmbsf | place: Arctic Ocean: Southern Knipovich Ridge | collected 2010 | reverse complement strand
GCCTCGAACCCCAGCGGCTTCCTCAGAGACCCCGGAGACCCACCGGTTGCGAGCGGCTTCCTCCGCGATCCCGACGATCCGCCCGACGCGAGCGGCTTCCTCCGCGATCCCGACGAGCCGCCTGTCGCGAGCGGATTCATCCCCGGAGTGTCGTAGACTCAGCCGGAGGAGAGGCCATGATTCAGACGACGCCGACGAAGCTCTCGCTCGATGCGTGGGCACGCATCATGGGCATCAACCCTCTGCACTTCGCAGGCGTGCAGATCGACGAGATCCAGCGCACCGGGTGCGACTCGGCCTTCTACCAGCACGAGTGGCAGACCTCCGACGCCGTGAGTCGCGAGGAGATCGCGCGCGCCATCGCACAGTCGGAGTCGATGATCGAGGACGTGCTCGGCTACCGCCTGCTGCCCTCATGGGAGACCGACGAATGGAACCCGACGGTTCGACCGAATATCCCCGAGATGTGGAACCTCGGGCACGTCGACGTGCGCGGCTACCCGATGAGCCTGCAGGCCCGCTGGGGGCACTTCGTCTCAGGGGGCATCGAGTCGCGCGAGATCGTCTCTGAGGGCGAGGCCATCGTCTACGCCTCGACGAGGCCGCCCGCCGACTACGCCGACGAGGGCACCGTCGGGCCGGTGGTGACCGTCGCGCTCGACCCGCAGGAGATCCAGATTTTCTACCCCGGCAAGGCGGGTGACGACGCCTACCGCATCGAGCCGACGAGCGTCGAGATCTCAGCGGGATCCGTCACCATCACTTTCGCTCGCCACCTCGCGGTCACCGAGGACATCATCGAGTCGATGGACCTGAAGGCTGCTACGGGTGGCAACCGCATCGCGCTCGGTGGGACCGCCGACAACTTCCTCGCGACCGTCGACGTGTACCGCGTCTACAACGACCCGCAGCAGCAGGTCAGCTTCCTCTGGCAGTCGGTGGGCAACTGCTCAGTGTGCGGAGGCTCGGGCACCTCGTGCGCGAGCTGCGGCTACGCGACCCAGACGGGCTGCCTCGCGCTCACTGCTGATCCGAAGTTCTCGCGCGTCGTCTACCGCCCGGCCACGTGGAGTGACACCGATCAGGATTTCACCGATACCGCATGGGCCGTCGCTCGCGAGCCCGACCTCGTGCGGCTCTACTACCTCGCTGGGCTGCGCGACAAGAACCGGCCGAACGAGCGCATCACGATGGCCGGTGAGTGGCAGCGCGCAGTCGCCTACCTCTCCGCCGGGATGCTCACGCGCCAGCCGTGCAACTGCGCGCAGAATCAGTGGCGGCACTGGTCCGAAGACCTCGCGCTCGTGCAGGGGGGTCTGGAGCAGATGTCGCGCTTCCAGACGACTCGGCGGATCCTGAACAACCCCTTCGGGACCTCGCGCGGCGCGGTGAACGCGTGGCAGATGGTCCAGCAGCGGGGACGAGCTATTGCGCGATGGTCATGACGCGAGGGAGGACCCATGCGACGCGTCGACTACAAGGACCGCGACGGGCGCTGGTGGGCCGTCTGGCTCCCTGAGAGCTACCCCGACGAGAGTGCGTCGATGGGAGTACCCATTGGACCGCCTCCGCTCGATGAGCTGGAACTCCCCGTGGGGCTCTCGATCGATCTGCACAATCAGCTCTTCCATCGCGGATTGCTGACGAAGCAGGATCTCGTGCGCCGCCTCGGTGACGTTCAGATCGCCATCGCCTCGGCGCTGCGGCTCGATGTTCAGAGCGTCACGGCGCTCTACGAGTAGCGCCTGAGCGCGCTATACTGACGCCGTTCTAAGGGAGGACTCTCACACGCTGGGGGTTCTCCATGCCCGACATCCAGAAGTCCGCGAACAGCCGCATCTTCCTCATCGAGGACATGGCAGGCCCGGCGCGCGCTCCGGAGCTGCTCGGCTTCGCTCGTGCACAGTCCCCCGACTGGGCCGGAGGCGACCGCACCCCGGTCCGCATCCCTGATCCCGACCGCTACGGGCAGTTCAAGACCGTCGACTTCATCGACGGCGCGAAGGGGCTTCCCTCGCTGGGGGTGCAGACCCGCTACACCGACGCGCTGTCGACGCTCTTCGACCTCTTCCGGCGTGGCTGCCCGGCGGACCTGCAGGTGCACATGGGTGCCTGCGAGGACCCGAACGACTTCGACCTCGGTTGGCAGAAGATCCTCGTACTGGAGAACGCTCGCCCGACGAACTGGGGCACGAGCGACCTTGGAGCGCTCGACGCCGACGCCAACAACCCGGTCGACGAAGAGACCCCGTTCACCGGGCTCGACATGTACGAGATCGCCCGGCTGACGCCGGAGGCGCAGGCGGCGGCGGAGATTACCGACGAGGTTGTCGCCGTGGTGATCTGCGACGAGATCCAGTGCGGCGAGTGCGGTATCCCGTCGAACGGCACGAACAAGATCTTCGCGCTCGTCGGTCCGGTCGCCGGATCCCCCGGCCTGCCTTCGGAGATCGTCTTCTCCGACGACGGCGGTGCGACGTACCAGTCGACGAACGTCACGACGCTGCCGCTGGGGCAGGCGGGAACGGCGATGGCGTGCGTCGGCCCGAACCTCGTGGTCGTCTCGAACGCCAGCGAGTCGCTGCACTACGCACCGATCGCGGACATCCTGCTCGGCACCGAGGTGTGGGTGGAGGTCTCCACGGGCTTCGTTGGCAGCAGCGGCCCGAACGCCATCATGTCGCTCGGCCGCACGCGGACGTGGATGGTCGGCGACGGCGGCTACGTCTACAAGAGCGCCGACATCACCGCTGGCGTGGAGGTGCAGAGCGCGGGTGCTGCGACCACCCAGAATCTGAACGCCATCGCGGCCTTCGACGAAGACTCCCTGATGGCCGTCGGCGAGGCGAACGCGACGATCACCACGGAGAACGGCGGGGACACGTGGGGGGCGATCACCGGCCCGGCGGCGGCCGTCGTGCTGAACGCGGTCGCGTCGCGCCAGCTCGCGTCCTCGGAGTGGTTCATCGGTGCGGCGAACGGGAACCTCTACTACACGCAGGACGGCGGCATCACGTGGACGATCCGCACCTTCCCCGGCTCGGCGGCCGGTGAGGTGCGCGACATCGTCTTCGTCTCTCCGACCGTCGGTTACCTCGCGCACGACACGGCCGCACCCGCTGGGCGCATCCTGCGCACCATCAGCGGCGGCAACTCGTGGTATCTCCTGCCGGAGTCCGAGGGCCAGACCTTCCCCGCGAACGACCAGATCAACTCGCTCGCGGCGACGAAGGAGAGCATGAACCTCGTCTACGGTGGCGGGCTGGGAGACGACGGCTCGGACGGCATCCTCGTAAAGGCCTCCGCGTAACCGCACGGAGGAGCGCCCGTGGGCATTCACGACGACAAGCCCGGCATCGGGTTTGAAGACCTAGAGCGCGCTGAGAGTGCGGCGGCGAACGTCGCCGAGGGTGGTGAGGGTGGGCTCCTCAACATCGAGGAGCTGACGCTTGTCAACGGTGTCGTCCTGCGCTTCAAGGACATCTCGCCACTGGTGATGCGGCGGGCCGCTTCGCAGATCCCGGAGCCGCCGGTCCCGACCTTCGAGAACCCGACGACCGGGCGCACGGAGGAGAACCCCGCGCACCCCGACTACGAGCGCGCACTCGACGCCCGCAACATCACCCTCTACGAGACGATGCTCGCGACGGTGATGCTGCTGGGCACGACGATCCATTTCGTGCCCGAGGACGTGTGGGGGGTTGACAGCGACGACTGGGTCGATGCGCTGGAGACCGCTGGGATCGATGTCCCGAGAGAGAGCCCGGCGCGGCGCAAGCTCTCGTGGCTGAAGCTCTACGCACTTTCGACCGGCCGCGACGTAGCGCTGTCGACTGCCATCGCGCTGCACTACAGCGGTCTCTCGGAGGCTGAAGTCACTCAGTCGATGTCTTCCTTTCGCCGTGTTTCGGGACGGGGATCCGATCCATCGGAGCCAGCTCCGGGTGGGCGGAGTGGCGACGGGGATCAGCTTCACGGCTCAGATGCCGGGGATGGTCCCTGAGTTCGAGGAGCGGCAGGCGGCGCGGCACTGCGGCTACACGTGGCGTACGTGGTCGGAGCTGGCGCGCGGTGAGCGCATCGACGGAGTCGCCGACTACCGGCTGACCCGCATGGTTGAGCTGCACTCGAACGACGCGCACCTCGCCGATAGCCGAGCGAAGCAGCGTCGACCGCGAGGCCGCTGATGGTTAGTGGGAACTTCGAGCAAGTCGGTGTTGAAGCCGTCATCAAGGGCTTCCAGTCCTACCTGCGCAATGCAGAGCGCATCGAGCGCGCCAATCGGGGCATGGGGAAGTCCGCCGAGCAGACTGGGCGGCGGTTCCGGGTCGGAGCAAAAGACGCGCTGAGGCTCGGCGCAGCGGTCGCTGGCGTCGATATAACCCTGCGGGCCGCGTCCGCCGGGCTGCGCGGGCTAGTCAGCGGCACCGTCGGCGCTGCCATCAGCTTCGAGTCGAGCTTCGCGGGCATCCGCAAGACCGTCGACCTGACCGAAGAGGGGTTCCAGCGGCTGTCGCGGGCGAACCGCGATCTCGCGAAGGACATTCCGGTCGCGGTCAATGAGCTGAACCGCATCGGCGAGCTGGCCGGTCAGCTCGGCGTCAAGGGTGTCGAGAACATCCTCGCCTTCGAGGACACGATCGCGAAGCTCGCGGTCACCACGGTGCTGACCACTGAGGACGCAGCGCTCGGGCTCGCACAGTTCATCAACGTGATGGGGCTCGCGCAGTCCGAAGTCTCGAACCTCGGCAGCACGATCGTCGACCTCGGCAACAACTTCGCGACCACTGAGGATCGCATCACCGAGTACGGCCGCCGCATCTCCGGTGTGGGTGCCATCACGAAGCTCTCGGCGGGCGACGTGCTCGGCATCGGCACCGCCTTCGCCTCGGTCGGCGTGCAGGCGGAGGCTGGCGGCACGGCGATTCAGAAGGTGCTGCTCGCGATCCAGAAGTCCGTCATCGAGGGCGGTGACGAAGTTGAGCTGTTCGCGGCCATCACCGGCAAGAGCGTCGAGGAGTTCTCGACGCTCTTCCGAGAGGACGCCGCCGAGGCCTTCACCCAGTTCGTCGAGGGCCTCGGTGCTCAGGGGGAGGAGGCGATCCTCGTTCTGAGTGAACTGGGGCTCACCGACCAGCGGCTGGCCCGTGGTTTCCTCGCGGTGGCGCAGGCCGGTGGACTGCTCCGCGATGCAATCGCGACCGGAAACAAGGCCTTCCGAGAGAACAACGCGCTGCAGATCGAGGCCGAGAAGCGCTTCGCGACGACCGCCTCGCGTCTGCAGATCCTGCGCAATCAGCTCAACGACATCGGAATCTCAGCGGGGGACGCGGTGCTCTTGGGGCTCCGGCCGCTGCTGGAGACCACGATCGCGTGGCTGGATACCAACGGCGACCAGTTCGCCGAGGATCTCGCTGGGGCCATCGAGGGTGGCATCGAGTTTGCGCGCGACCTCGCCGACGAGATCGGCAGGCTCGCCGACTTCCTGCAGGTCATCGCTGGGCTGCCGGTCATCAGCATCGCGATCGACGTGGCGCTGGATGACAAGGACAAGGCAGCGCTCGTACTTGCGGCGGCTGTCGCGGGGCTCCTGACCTTCGGCCCCGGTGGGGCACTGCTACTCGGCGGAGCGGCTCTCGGCGGACTGGTGCTCGGCGATCTCTTCGGTGCGGGCGGCGGCGGTGGTGGTGGCCGTGGGCCGTCTCAGGAGACGCTCGATCAATCACTGCTTCAGACCCGGCGGCGCATTGGGGAGTTGCGGTCGGAGTTCCGCGCGCTCCAGCGAGAGGGTGCTCTCGGGCTTGGATTCAACCTTTCCGCCGAAGACATTTCAAGTCGACTCCTCATCGGTACTGAGGGGCAGAAGGCGCGACAGCGCGAGATCCTGAAGACACTCTTTCCGTTGGAAGGGTTTGAGGAAGAGTTCCGGAATCTCGGTGCAATCTTCGATCCGGGAATCACCGATCTGCAAGATGTGTTCGCGCAGGCTCTCGAAGACGGCCTGAGTCTCACCGGCCCCGGTGCTCCAGAGGTCCCCGACCTCAGCGAGTTCTTCTCGGGTGAGATCGACGAGACAAAGCGGAATCTACGAGGCCTGATCGACAGTCTGGTCGAGGCCGCTGATGACGCAGTGCGCGAGGTATTGCAATCGAACCTCGCGCTCGTCGATCAGCTCGGTCAGCTAGTTGTCACCGCGCTGAGACGGCAGTCGGAGGAGGTGCTCGACCTGCAGCTCGCGAGCATCGACGCCCAGCGCAACGCGGCGCTCGCCGCCTCCGACGAGCGCATTCGGGCCATCGAGCGCGAACGCGACGCAGCGCTTGACGCGATCGACGCTCAGCTCAGAGCCCTCGATCGGACGAAGGACGCCGAGACTCTGAAGGAGCTGCAGCGTGAGCTGCGGCTCGCCTTCGATCCGAAGGCGCGTGCCGAGGCTGAGAAGCGCATCCGGGACTTCGAGCGCCGCGAGCGCCGCAACGCACTGCGCGATCAAGCTGGAGACATCAAGGACTCGGCACGAGATCGCATCGACACCGAGCGGGAAGCCATCGACGCGATACTGCAGGCGCTCGACGAGCAGGCGGAGGCCGTCCGGCGGGTCTACGAGGCGATGACCACGCAGTTCGAGCTGGAGTCGAGGGCGCGCGAGCTGCTGCTCGGAGACGAGCAGGAGGCGCTCGTCGCCTTACTCAACGACCACGTGCCGGAGTGGCGCACCAGTGGGAAGAGCCTCGGGGATCAGCTCATCTTCGGTATCCGTGAGAGCGGCATCGAGCAGTTCATCGAGGATCTGCTCGCTCGCATCCAGCAGCTAATGGCCTTCGGCGGCGGCGGCGGTGGTGCCGGTTCACCTCCGCTACCGCAGGCGGTGCTCGACACGATTGCCGGACTGCAGGCGCAGGGAATCAAGCTCGCCGCCAGCGGCGCTCCCGACTTCGTGCTCGAACATCTGCGCGAACAGATCGAGGAGCTAGGCAACGGGAAGATCGGCTCGACGTTCGCACTCGGCGGCTTCGTCGGACCCGGCGGGCGACGTGTCCCGATCGACGCTCACGTCGGTGAGCTGATCCTCAACCCAGCGCAGCAGCAGCAGGCGCTCGGGAACTCCATCACCATCGAGCAGGGGGCGTTCGCGGGAATGTTCAGCGGTGCTAATCTGGCCGGGAGCCCGCAGGAGAATGGGCGCGAGTTCGAGCGGGCCGTCGGCCGTGTGATGGAGGACATCCTCGGGCGACAGGCCTTTGTGGGAGGATCGTAATGGCATCGAGCAACGGCAGGGCGGCGGCCCCGGCGGAGCGGGTCTACTCGTATCAAGTGCGCGGTTTCGATTGGGACAAGGGACAGATTCGCCCTGAGTCTATTGCTACCGCGCAGCTCATCGCCTACTCCCCCGAGGAAGCGCTCGAAGAAGCGATAGCGCTTGTGGCTGACGGCGTTGAGCGTGAAGTCTGGCACATCGTCTCGGTCGTCGAGATCGCGCCGGTTGAAGCGAGGGCGTGGCGCACGCATCTGCGCAGCAGCCTCAGCCCACGGCAACGTGCCGAGGAGCCGGTGGTCGCGTAGGGTCGTTCGGAGGGTCTGTAGATGGCAGTACCTGCGGGCGTCGGCCTGTTCTGGCCCGATACGGCCGGGTCGACCCCGGCGGGTTGGGATCGCGACACCGACTCCGACGACCGTTTCGCGAAGGGCACTGGCAGTGGTGTCGATCCCGATGTGGGTGGCGGGGCGACGGGCCACTCACACACCCAGAATGCGCACAGTCACACCGGTACATCGACTCACAGCCATACGGGACCGACTTCGGCGCAGGGTCAGAATCAGACGATTACGAACGCTGCGCCCTCGATCTCGCTCGGCAGTCACTCGCACGCCTACACCTCGGGAACGATTCGCGGAGACGCGGCATCGACAGGGGCGACCGGACAGTCGACGACTCTCGATCCCACGTGGTTCCGCGTCATCCATATCGAGTCGGACGGCACCCCGGCGGGCTTCCCCGACGGCTGCCTCGTCTTTCTCGATGACGCTACGGCTCCCAGTGGGTGGACCCAGCATGCCGCTTCGGTTGGACGCTACTTCAAGGGAGCGGCAGCAGCCGGTGACGGCGGCGGAACCGGTGGTGCAATCGCCGCGCACACCCATACTTCGAACTCGCATATCCATGCGGTTGCGGCTCACACCCACGGGAGCGTGACCTCGGTAGCCGGACCGAACGTGAATCACACGTCGGTGGGTTCAACCGTGATGCAGGCGAATCACACTCACACGGTCACCTTCGGTTCAGCCGCGACCGGCTCATTCTCTGCGACTACAATCGCGAACCCCGGTTCGACGACGGCGGAGCCTGCGTTTCACAAGTTGCAGGCCATTGAGAACACGGGCGGTGCCGATGACTTTCTGCTCGAAGCGATCCTCACGTGGCGCGGACTGCTCTCGGCGATTCCCGGCGGCTTTGCGCTCTGCGATGGTACGGTTGGCACCCCCGACTTGCGCGACCGGTTCATCAAGGCGACCGTTTCTGGCAGCGCAGATCTCGGTGATACAGGTGGTAGCGCCACTCACGATCACACCAACCCGGCAGCGCACTCCCACGCGTCTTCGAATCACACGCATCTGGCAACCGGCGCATCCACCGGCGCGGGTGGTAGCACCATCCCCGGCGGTGGACAGGCTGGCGCGATCGGCGCGCACGGACACGCGGCAGCAGCGTCTGCTGCGGGCGGAACCGCTTCGAACAACAACTCCCCAACGGTCGAGATTGACACCGCCAGCTCGGAACCCGAGTTCCGCACGGTTGCGTGGTTGCAGCTTCAGAGCCTGCTGCTCGTCACTATCGTCTCGCCGACCGAAGCGCAGACCATTACCGACCCGTCTCCGACAATCGACTGGACGGTCACGGGCGGTGGCACTCAGGTCGACTTCCGAGTCCGCATCTACTCGGACGAGTCCGAGACGCAGCTCGTCCACGATTCCGGGACGGTTGCGAGCGCGGTGACTGAGCACACGGTGCCGAGCGGAGTGTTGCTGACCAGTCAGACGTACTTCACCCGCGTCGAGGTGAACGACGACGGCGGTCCACCGGTCAACGGCATCTCGGAGCTACGCTCGTTCCTTACGGTCTGGATTCCGCCCGATCCTGTCACGGGCGTCACCGCGACGCCGGTTGGAGGGGACTGATGCCGTCGACTCCGCGCACCCGCATCGGTGGGACCCATCAGCGCACGGGGCGTGCACCCTTCGGCATCCCGAGGATCAACCCTCACATCAAGATCGAATGGGATGCGTACGCAGGGCTCAGTCCGTTCGTTCGCTATAGCGTCTACCGACGAGCGACCTACGAAGATGAGTCCGACCGCGTACGCATTGCGGTGATTACCGACGAGACCGTCACCTCGTTCCTCGACTACACCGTTGCCTCGTTCCTCTCGTACTTCTACGAGGTGACGGTCACCGCGTCGATCGGCGGAGTCAGCATCGAGAGCGCCTTCGTCGCTTCGTTGGAGAAGTTCCTCACCGCACTCGGGCCGCAGGGCTACTGGAAGCTCGGCGAGGAGAGTGGCGATGCGATCGACAGCTCGACGGGTGGCAACGACGGCACGGTCACCCTCGGATCTGGCACTCGCGACGCTCCTCCGCTCAACGTCAACGGTGACGGATCGTTTCTGTCCGACGGGTCCTCGTCGCAGATTCAGATTCCCGACGATGCAGCCATTCAGAATATGTGGGATGGCGGAGCCTCGCTGTTTTTTTCGTTCAATGCAGCGTCGGACGGTGAAGGTGATCTAGGTCGTATCATAGACAAGGGTTCGTGGCTGTCCTACCTTCAAGCAGAGGTAGGTGGTTTGTTACGCCTTGTGCTCCGTTCCAACTGGTCCGTTACAGATGGCATCTGGTACACGGAAATAGATGTCCCAATCACCACCGATATTTTTGGCGTATGGACGTACACAGCAGGTGTGGCTGGCGGCCAACCGACGCTGCTGCTGTGGGACGGATCATCGTTCTCGATACGCACGGTCGGTTCGGGGCTTACTGAAGCCACGGGGCCAACTTCAGGCACTCGGACTACTGATGTCGGAACTGATCTGTTTATCTCGAACAATGGTGCGGCAGCTCGTTCGTTCGACGGACGCCTCGACGAGATCGCGATGGTCTTGACTATAGTCACGCAAGCGCAGGCCGAGGAGTTCATCTCTCTTGCGCTTACCGCACGTCAGGCGGCCTCTGCGCACGTCGACTTCGACCACGTCTTTGTGCACGAGGTCGACGACCCAGACAACTACGTCGTCTTCCAGACGGCCGAATCGAACGTCGAGCACGTGCAGGATCGCGGCATCCGGCGCGTCTGGGGCAGGCAGGCTCCGACGGTGACCATCGGTGAGCAGGACTTCCGGACCGTGCGGCTACGCGGCCTCGCGGACGTGCACCGTGGTCCGGTGTGGCAGAACGCGCAGGCGCTGCGGTCGCTCGAACGCACCGCCGGATCTCCACTGATGGCTCGCCTCGGGTTCTCCGCCGAGCGCCTCTTCTGCACCGCCGACGCGCTGCAGCGTCAGAACGCACTGCTCACGAATGAGCCGGAGTTGACGCTTACCGAGACCCACTACGAGGAAGAAGTTGCTGTCTCGTGACCGCGACCGCCTCTGAGATAGCCGACGCGCTCAGTGGTCGGACCGGCCCGGTCGTCATCCGGTTCCGCTACGAGGAGCGCGACCACAACTTCCAGTTCGTAAACGACCTGACCCAAGCCTTCTCTAGCGGGTCGATCGAGCTGGACAACAAGCGCGCCGTCGTGCGCACGGCGAGCTTCGTGCTCGACCCCGACGAGCTGCCCGACGGCTTCGACATCGACGATGCGCACGTCGCGGTGATTGCGCAGCTCCTCGTCAACGGCGAGTTCGAACCGATTCCGATGGGTATGTTCCACCTCGATGCGCCGCGCGAGGAGATCTCGTCCCTCGGGGTAGAGATGACGGTGGAGGCGAGCGACCTGTGCGTGCACTTGCTGCAGTCGAAGCTCGAAGCGCCGCTGCTCATTCCCACTGGTGACACGTACGTCGAACACATCGAGGCGCAGATCGAGGCGGCGATACCGGGCGATCCACTGAGCCACAATATCGAGGCGTCAGCGGAAACGATCCCCGTCGACTTCATCTTCGGTCCGGGTGAGAGTCGCTACGATGTCATCACCGCCCTGTGCAAGGGGATCAACTACTTCCCGCCGTTCGCCGACGCGGAGGGCGGGATCGTTTCGCGCAGGCGCTCCCTGCCGTCGGCCTCGAACACGAACGTCCTCTACTCGACCGAGTCCGAGCCGCGCATGCTCGAAGCACCCGCGTCGATCGCAGCGGACATCACGCGCTTCGCGAACCGTATCGTCGTGCTGAACGACCACCCCGACCGGCAGGGGTTCTTCATGATCCGAGTGAACAACGACCCCCTCTCGCCGATCTCGATCGTCAGTCAGGAAGGCATCGTAAACACCGACTCAACGATTGAGGGCTCGCGGGTCGTCGACATTGACATGGCCGAGGAGATCGCCGAGTACGAGATAGAAGACCGCGCGGCTCTGTCGCGACAGGCTACCATTCGAACGCTGTTCGACCCTCGGCGCGGTCCGCAGGAATACGTCGGGTTGACGCTGGATGACCGAGAGGTCGATTCGTCTTGGCGCGTCGAGGGCTGGCGCGTTGACCTCAACCCCGGTGCTGTCATGGAGCACAGGCTCAGTCGCGCGCAGGCGATAGAACAGAGCATCGAGGTCGCGCTCACCGGTACGGTGCTGACTGCCGACGAGAGCGACATCGTCGCGGGCGGACGGACCATCATCCTCGCGCTCAACAATGAGGTATGGGACGACCCGGTTGCGGGCCTGCTGGTTTGGCTCTTCGCGTTCGCTGGAGCGCCCACGCCGGTAGTAGAGCCCGATGGCTGGAACACCGAGATGGTGCCGCTGATCGACCTCCCGGACATCGTTCTCACTTCGGCATCGGTCATCACTGTCACCCTCGATGCGGCGGCGGGCTACGACATCGTCAATCCGGAGACGGTGCGGCTCCGGGCGGCGCTTGGCGGACAGGTCGTTGGCGACCCCGCGACGTACACGAACCCCGCGTTCACGATTGTGCCGGTCTGATGGCCGACCCGAGGAACCCGCTGGGCGCGGCGCAGAACGCCGACGCGGCCTTCCACCACACGCACATCTTTCTCGCCGACGTGGACAGCACTTCGGGCAACAAGATCAAGATCATCAGGCGCGCTCAGCCGAGCCCCGACGGCACCTTCTACCCGGCGACCGCCGGGCTGGCCGCCGCTGTCTCTCCGGGTGATACCGTGCTGGTCATCAACCTCGGTGGAGGGTCGTACGTCGTGATTGCGAAGATCGTCACATGACCAGCTTCAGCGAACTGATCAACGGTCAACGGATGCGCGAGCGCGTACGGTCGACGGGTCGCCTCGTCGCCCTGAGTGACTCCGAGTACCTGCAAGGGTGGGCGCTGCTCTTCTGGGGGCTCGCCATCCTGATGCAGGACAACGGCGGCATCACCTCTCCGGCATTCAGGGAGGCTATCGAGAGTTTCGGTGGCCTCTGGGCGTGGGGCACGATCCCGCTCGCGCTCTTCGGACTGCAAATCTCCGGCTGGTTGCACACACGAGTCGGCGGGAGTCCTCGCCACGGACTGAGAGTGGTCGTGCTTTGCGCGAGCGCCGGTTACTTCGCCGGGCTCGCGCTTCTTCTTTCCTCCGCCGGGTCACTGTGGGCGGGCGGCGGCATCCAGCTCTTCTTCGCATGGGCATCCTTCCGTAGCGTCCAGCGCGTGTGGGAGTACAACGGCCCGCGACTCTGGAACGTCGGAGACTGATGGAGGTCGGCATCGTCGCGTTCGCCGTCGCGGTGATCACCGCGTGGCTCACCTACGCCGCGCGCTCGCGTGGGACCCACCTCGACGAGCTACGCTTCGCTTGGGACATGACCGCCGAGGACCGTGACCACTGGCGCTCACGTGCGCTAGAGTGCGAGGCGCGAGAGAGGGAGGACCACTGATGGAAGAGTGGATGCCGGGCGTCGAGCGGATCGAGACGGCGGCGACCGACGGCGGAGCCTTCGACCCGATAGCGGCGATGTCGCACACGATGGTCGGCCGCCAGAGGACGATGATCGCGTGGGCACACGAGCGCCCGTGGATCACCCCAGCGTCGGCGCACTTCACGATCGGCGTCGGCGGCCGGACCGCCCAGCACGTGCCGATCACGCGCCGCGCGTGGCACGCCGGTCGCAGCGATGCGCCCGGCGGCGGCTGGAGTGAGGTGGGCTTCACCGACGTGACACACCCGTCGTGGCGGCTCTGGCGTCCGGGTCACAGTCCGAACGAGCTGGCCGTCGGTATCGAGCACGAGGACGAGGGCGATCCGGGGCGCTCGGTCTGGCCGGAGGCGCAGATCGAGGCCTCGATCAATGTGCACCGCTGGATCTTCGAACAGCTCGCTATCGCGGCGTCGCTCGACACCGTGGTCTCGCACGGCATGACCTCCCCGCGCTCGCGCGCCCACGATCCCGGTCCCGGCTGGCCGCAGGCGCGCATCATCGACGAGCTGACGGCACCGCTCGTGACGCCGCTCCGCTTGCACTACGGGCGCACGCCGCAGGGTCAGAGCGACTACGAGGTCGACGCGCTGAACGCGTTCTTCGGGATCGGCTGGCAGGCTTCGGTCGAGCACGACGACGACGAAGAGCGCGTCATCTGGAGGCGGCCTCGCTGATAGGGGGAGGGTATGGAAGGCGGAGACGCGGCCCTCGGGCTGCTCATTGGCGGCATCCTCGCGGTGGTCGTCGGCTTCATCAAGTCGACGGTCCCCGAGCTGCCCGGTCGATTCGTACCACTGGTGGTGCTCGCCATCGCGACGGTGATCGTTGTGG
>SDBT01011996.1_pt1 | contig 13918 bp, 12 predicted proteins | sample 2277101 | NCBI WGS metagenome assembly SDBT01 (sample SAMN10404973, study PRJNA504765) | marine sediment metagenome | isolation source: marine sediment core GS10_PC15, 103 cmbsf | place: Arctic Ocean: Southern Knipovich Ridge | collected 2010 | reverse complement strand
AGATCTTTTATCAGTTATCTTACGATCATAGATCGCAGATCTTTTATCAGTTATCTTACGATCATAGATCGCAGATCTTTTATCAGTTATCTTACGATCATAGATCGCAGATCTTTTATCAGTATTAACTGTATATTACTCAATATTAAGTAATATGCGAAACCGTATTAAATAGTCTTTCAGTGGTTCAGTGGTTCATAACTTCGAGTAAAAGTTTTGCATTATCTTCAGTTAAATCCTGATTTAAGAGAGAAATATTTACACGTGAAAATCCGTCAGAAACATAAGTTTTTGCATCATAAACTGTGATATATAAGTTAAAATTGTCTTCATTAAACTCCTCTTCTGTTGCAAAATCTGGGTTATACATTTCATCATTCTTGTTATGTAAGCAACTATCTTCTGGAACTCCATAACTCATAAATCTTAGCTCTGTAATACCAATGTTACGTTTAAAATCCTCATATATATTTAAAAATAATGGTGTTTTCTTCATACCATTCCTATTCCTAGGTTGTAACAGCTTTAGTATTTTGTATAATATTATATGAAGAGTATTTATTATTTGTTCCCCCTGAAGAGATCGTTAAAGAAGATAAGATTTTATTAATATCATCTATATCCTCATTTTTAAAAGAACCAATTTTAAACGTTAGAATGAAGTTTTTAGAATCACCTAAGGGAAGCTCTTTTTTAGGTTTCATACCGGTACATCCCATAGGCAAATTCGCTTCACCTGTACATCCTCTCCAGCCCATTGGACCACATTCACCGCATGAATCTGATGATGTTTCAGTAGAAAAGAACCCTGCTTCACATAATCCAACCTTATATTTAATATCATCCTTATCCATTGTTTTAGTAAAATCTTTCATCTCATCTGTAACAAATAGTTTAAATAAAAGACCGTCATTACTTGGAAGTTTAATATTAGACATTATGTTTATCTTTAATTGTAAGATAACTAATTAAACTAAGATACTTTTTATCTTAAATCATTTTAGTTGTGTTTTTATATATCTAGTCTAGAAGTACCTCTTATCCTAATAATATATAATTAAAATTTAAGATAAAATATTTAATGTAAACCAAAAATGATTTATATGTATTAATTTGATTATTGATAGTTCATACTTTAAGTTTTGTAATTTCTCTTAAAAATGTCAGTCAATTATTTAGCATTAATTGAGATTATGGATTCAGATGGTGAAGAGGATACATTCAATATGTGTATCCGTTTTGAATGTAATAAATTAATAGCGATAGTTTATGAGTCTTTGGATGAAATTCTTGATACTTTACAAGATTTTATAAATGAGAAACAATTGGATTGTAGTCTCGTATCCATTGAATTGGATGATCTTTTGGATGATGAAATGGATCCAAATGATATTGATATGTACATTGGATCACAAGATTGGATAGAATCTGAATATGTTACTCCTAAATATTTTTGCGAAATATATTCAGATTACCCCTCTTCTTCGTCTTCAGAAGAGTATGAATCTGCTAACGAAGATTTTTTCGATGACGAGTTTATAGCAGAAATACTTGAGATTTGTAATAATGATCATTCTGAAATTACCATAATTGAGCGAAAAGTTGAAAAGAGACTAGATGAAAAACTTGAACAAATAAGTGAAGGGGAAACACAAATAAAAAAAGAGAAAGAGAAACTTGAAGAGGAGAAACTAGAGAAAATAGATGTAAAAGATAAACCTGAACAAGAGCTAGATGTAAAAGATAAACCTGAACAAGAGCTAGATGTAAAAGATAAACCTGAACAAGAAGTAGAAGAGAAAGATAAACCTGAACAAGAGCTAGATGTAAAAGATAAACCTGAACAAGAAGTAGAAGAGAAAGATAAACCTGAACAAGAGCTAGATGTGAAAGATGAACAAAAACAAGATGGGATGAATATATTTCTAGATTTGGATGAAACATTAATTGGAACTATGGTTTCGGAAAATTGGGATGGTTCTGATATATTTAATCCCCATCCAAGACCGTATTTGAAACAGTTTTTGCATTTTGTTTTTAAGAATTTCGAAACTGTTAATATTTTCACAGCAGCTACTGAAGAATGGTTTAATGAGATTAACACTTATATACTGTCTCCAAGATTAATGGAAAATGAAACAGAGAAATATGAATTCAGTATAGTGAAAACTAATAAAAATTGCACAAAAAGATTTCCTATGGTAGGATCAAGAAAAAATATTGATGATTATGCTGTTATGAATTCTGGGAGATATATTAGTATCAAGCGTTTAAAACCAATGTTCTCCTCTAAAATTAAATATTCACATATAACAAAACATAATACTGTAATTATTGATGATACATCGCCTAAAAATATAATAATTTTTAAAGAAGAGAATTACGGAAATGGTATACATATTAAACCATATTATCCACCTAAAAATGATGAAGATGAGTCAGATGATACTCTTTACAATTTAACTATTTTCCTTAAAAAAGTATTAAAATATTATGCTGAATATGGTACCATCAGAACTATGGAGAAGAGAAATTGGGAAACTGATTTATGAATTTTCTAAAATAATATATATGTTTTACATATATAATAGATGTATTAAAATATATTGTATTTTTTGTTAATATATCTAAAAATAAATAACAATGTCAAATGGTTTTCTTATTGTGCTCTCATAAGAAGAGATTATTATTAATAATTATTTCAAATAAAAATACTCTGCTACTACTTAAGTGTAAACTATCTATATACTCTTAATAAGTAACACCAACACCATAATAATATTATTTTTCTGAAGTAATCATTGAACTTATGGTTTAAAGGTTTAGAATATAGCCCGATCTTAAGATAGGAATTTTAAAGTTTTCTTTTTGTTGAAAATAACTACAGAACAATTAAGTTATATATCATTTATAGATAGATTTTATTAAAATGATATATAACTTAATTGTTCTATATCATTTTAGTAAACTTTATACTTTAATCACTTTTAAAAAAAATAGATGTCTGAAGAATTATCCTCATTATCCTCATCTCTCTCTATATCAGATGAATCTCTCACCTTTTTTCTTCCTAATGAGTATGGACTTGTTGATCGTATCAAAAATGGGGAATTCACAAATATAATTATATGTACTGGTGCTGGTATTAGTACATCAGCTGGTATTCCTGATTATCGTAGTAGTTCAGGACTATTTTCTACATTCACATCAAAATACCCTTATTATGAACCATCAGAGATTTTCACCCTTGCATTTAGAGAGAACCATCCAGAATTTATATCAGATCCTGACTATTTAGCATTTCTTGAAAAGATTAATTCAGCGGTACCAACACCTGCTCATGAATTATGCATTTGGTTGAATAATAAAGGATGGATTAAACGAGTATATACACAAAATGTTGATCGTCTTCACCTTAAAGCTATATCTCTTGATAAAAAATTACCAAAAGAGAAATTAGTAGAATATCATGGATATCTAGATTTTAAAGAAAAACAAGAAGAGAAGGAACAAAAAGAAAAGAATATATTAGAAAAAGTAAAAAAGAACAATAGGTAAGAGTCTAATCTTCGTGTATCATCTTTAAATGAAAATATATCTGTCATTGATAAAGTTGCATATTATGGTGATGATATACCAGATGAAGCATCAAACACACTTCATAAAAATCTAGTTATTGATGAAGTTAAAAGTGATATTAAAAATGTGGATTTAATGTTGGTTCTTGGTACATCTCTTCAAGTTGCACCATTTTGTTCTATTCCTAATTTAGTAAATAGAGAATGCACACGAGTTTTAGTTGATATAAATCCTAAGAATGCTTATATAAATACATGGACTACCATTCAAAGAGAGCCATTTGGTATGTATTCCGCTGCTAAACCAAAAACATTTATAACTGTAGGAAAAGGTCTAGAAAAAAGAAATGTCACTTTAACTTCTAAATGGGGTAAAAGAACTAAATGGAAAGATCAATATATTGTTGAGTCAACATGTGATACTTTTGCAAAAAATATAATGTCATAAAGATTTTGTTTATTTAACTTCAATTGAAGTTAAAAATATATTATATATGCAATCTGAATTTTAACTAAAATTTACATATTTCTAATTGTTCCATCAAAAATATTATCTTCAGTTTTTTCCGTTACAAGATCTGCAAAATCTATAGCATATGCTTTCTTTTCGTTAAAGTCCCATAAATAATTATCACCATGATTATCAATATTATAGTATCCATAATCTTCGATATTTTCTGAAAGTGCAATAGCTTGTTTTATTGCTTCTTCCTGTTCTCGTTTATTTTTAATATTATGTAGAGTAAGTGGTATATAATCTGTTATAATATATCCATACATCTTGGTTCCTGTATATGGTTTGTTTGGATAAAAAAATCCAAATATATGCACTTTAGGAGTGATGTCTAATTTAGAGAAAAAATTATATCTATCTATTGTTTCAGATATACACAAAGATTGAGAAGAATCAATAATTTTTAATATTTTTTCTTCTCCTTTATAAAGAACAGCATATACTCTAAATTCAAGAAGTTCTTTAATTATTTGTATTTTTTCGTTTTTAGCTATTTGATATAATACACTTTCATTTAATTCTTTAGCGTGACTATCAAAATTTTTATTATTATAATTAATCTGCTCCAATTCTTTATCAGAAAAAGTATCTTTTTCTAGAGATAATATCATATAATCTTTCAATTGTTTATATGAAATATCTTTACCTAGAGGTAGGAGATATTCCAAAACACCATGTTCATCGTAAAATTCATCATTTAATTTTATTATCCATAATCCCTCTATGTCTCCTTCAAAGTTTTATATATACATCTCCACCTATATTCATATAAAAATGATATATAGCAACATGATTTAGGTTAACATCTACCATTTTTATTATAATTATAATAATTACTATAACTAGTAATTTCATTTATTTATATATATATATATATTCATTTTTGTATATATAAAATTATATTTACTATAATAGGTATAACTAAGTTAAGCTATCTTATCTTTTATATTGAACATATAAATATTTATTAATGTTGACGAATAAATATTTTAAGGTATATTATCTAATTACTAATAAATCTTCATTTACTAATTAATTAATATTTTAAAGATTATTATATACTAATATATACTAATATATAATAATTTAGGCTGATATATACTTTATATTAAAAATTATACATGATGAAGTAAATAAATATTATGATTTAGAAGAATACTCATATGTCAGAAGATATAGCCTTATTCTCTATTTTCTTATTTAGTAATATTTTTCTTTGTTTATTTTTGAAAGTGTATTTTTTCTTAATAAGTGATATATGAATTACCAAAATACATATATGTAATAACCCAAATATGCACCCTCCTAGTAGATATGCAAAATTATATGATAATTTACAATATTCTTGATTACACATAATTAATTGATATACATAATTTGCAAGTGGTATATGTAAAAAAAGAAAATATAACGAATATCGTATAATATAGCATGAAATTATTTGTTTTTTCTTCTAATCCATATGAACAATATATTACAACTAATAACATAAAGAAAAAATGAAAAGGTGCAGTACTATAGTCAATATTTACTAATATAATGGATATACCTATTGATTGAATCATTAATATTATATATAGAATAGACATAGGTTTCCTTTGAAATATTTCATAATTATTTTCATCTATTTGAGATACAAACATAACTAGTAATATCAAACATATCAAACATATATAATATATATGTAATACTAGTCCTGCGAAAAATATATTATATGTCTCTAAATTATCAATTATCCCATCTAATATAATATGTGATTTAATATAAAATGCTATATACCCAGTGAAGTATATCAAATGAGTATATATAATAAAAATAATAGGGTAAAGTGATAATGCGTATATCGTAATCAAAATAAATTTAAACTTTATAACATTATCTATAAATTGGTTAATATCTGTATTTTTAATATAACATACTAATAATATAGAAGGAATTATAAGAAATACTGTTTCCATAAGATATATTATAAATATAGGAGATCCAATAAAATTAGATAGATCTATATATGGATTTAAAATCATCATGCTAAACATCATAGTAGATACTAAGGTAGAAATCAAAAATATGAAATACAAACATCGCATGAATACAGTTATTATAAATTTCGCATAAATAATAAATTTAGTATATATTTCATTCATATTACATTTACAACATTTATATTCGTGTGAAATATATAAATCAAATTTTTTATTACATAAACCACATACAATAATATCATGATTTATTTGTTTCATGATACATTCATAATGTGCGATTACTTTACAATCACATGGGTATATTAAATTGCCATCTTTCTCCCAGCAAATATAACAACGATCTTTTTCGGTCATTTCAATACACTTAGTATAACTGAATACTAAATACTAAATACTTATACAATTCATCATTTTTGTTAAAATGTATATCATTAAGTTAGATTATCTTTAAGTATTATAAAATTAATATGTATTTATTTAGTTCCAATGGAACTAAATCTAATTAAACGGTAAAGCCTACACATTTCACAGTATTATTTTTCTATCTATATTAACTACTTTTCGTTATAGTACCCAAAAGAGGCGTTAATTTGAGAAGCCATATTATCAATATCAACAAACCATCTTATTTTCTCCTCTCCCTTAATAATCTCCATAGGCATCAATTCTGAAGAAGATAATCCATCACCACCATAAGTGTATTGTATAATTTCATCTGCCGCATTTCTAACTGAACCATCCTGTCTAACTATCAAATCTTCCAATGATTTATTAATTTTTCTTCCTAAAAATCCAGTATCTGAAGTTGAAATAGCAGTATTAACCAAACCTTCTCGTCCTGCCCATTGAGCGAAAAAGAATTCAGGAGGTGTTAATCCTTGCAAATAAGAACTTTCACAATAACCTCTAGTTTCAGGCGAATTATCATCAGAATCAAAATATGATAAACAAACAGTACCATCTTTTAATTCTTTAGGGAAACGTTTACCAAATACATTCTGCTGACCGACTGATCCAACGATTTGAGAAATATTAACTTTATCACCTTTAGCACCAGGAATAGCCATTAAATTAAAAGCATTATCAGGTTTAAGATAATCTTTCATAACTTTTGCACCCATAGCTTCAGTACGATTAGCATATATAGTTAATTGTTGTTCTCTTCTGTTCTCTTCAATAGGATCATTTAATACTCCACCCAATTGATTAGCAATCATTTTACCTTTAGCTATATCAATCTTTTTCATTTTTAGTAATTCATCACTTTGTGGCATATCTCTCAACCCTACTGAAAATGGATTATGTGCTTGCCATCTATTCAATACTCTTGATGTATCAGTTAAGAATTGTGCAGTTCTTTGAGGACCATATCTTTTCCATAAATATTGTATGATAGAACCATGAGCTCTTCCTAAATGTTGTTTAGTCATAGCTCCTCTTTTCAAAATACCATCAATTATAAGAACTCTTCCCTTTTTGTAATAGAAATCTGCAGGTAACATAGAACTAATTAAAGCTTTCCCTGATAAGGGACGAATTTCATGTCTACGAAGACGTTTCAAAAAATCTGGATAATTTAATGATGTTATCTCAAACATTAAATCATTCCACAAAGGGTGAGAAATATCAACATTTTTGACAGTAAGTCTATAAGCAGCGGTTAAAGTATCCATTACTAAGGCCATAGCAGGTTTACCACTTTCAGGATCCATAATATTATTGATTATATTTTTGATTCCTTGTAATTCCACCGCAGCAGCAACTGTAGTAGGTGCATGAACATTAAGTTCATCTCCATCAAAATCAGCATTATAAGGAGATGTAGCAGATAAATCAATTTTAATAGTTAAACCTGGGTGTAATACAACTTCATGTCCCATCATACTTGAAGCATGTAAGGTAGGTTGTCTGTTTACCAAAACATAATCACCGTTGTGTAACCATCTTTCTACAGTTTCTCCATATGAGAGAATATAATCATCCCTGTTGTTATCAGCTATACGTATTTTAATTTGGTTATCTCTCAATACACCTCTAATAACAGTTGTAACTTTACCATCGCGTAATAATTTTTGTAATGCGTCTCTATTTATAGGAGTTACTACTTCTGGATATGTTAAAATTCGAGCAATAGATATAGGTAGACCAACCTGTCCAAATTTCATAGTTGGATCCGGACTTGCTACCGAACGGGCAGAAAAATCAACACGATTACCTTCAACATTTTGCCTAAAAGTACCTTCTTTACCAGACATACTTTGTGATATACCTGGTGCATCTCGTGAAGTATTACTATTTGCATCAATTGGATTTGTATATAATAATCCAATACGATGTACCAATTCATTACGAAGTTTTTGAACACTATCAGTTTTTTTATTCTCTTCAATAGCTTTCGCACGGTTAGCTGGATTTAATGAATTATTGGTTTGAATAATACTAATATATCTACTTCCTACCAAATCAGTATCATAAGCTGCTTCATACATACTAGGTTTACGAGCACATGGTGGAATGACAGGAACAGCACATAAAATCATACCGAGAGGGTCGAAACCTAATCCTTTAATGGTTCTTTCATTAGATGAAATAGTTTCAAATAAACATAATATCTCTTCAATTGGCATTTCAGTTGAACGTATATCCGATTTATTGTGTTTATAGATAATAATACCTTTATCAAGTCCTTCTGGTAAATATATAGGATTTATACCACAATCAATCTCTTTACCAGGAATTATAACAATCTTATGTTTTTTCATCTCCTTTTCGAATTCAATATCATCAGCCATTTTTTGTTTATATTGAGCATCAATATCATCAGATACTTGACTAATAGCTATATCTTTTGATAATCCAATGTTAGTTTTAGCTTTTACCATATTATTTAAGTGTAAAACTGTTGGTTGGCACATTGTGTTACCAATATCATTTGGGCCTAAAGGTACAGCAATACCTAATTTCTTGGCTCTAGTGCATGTTGTAACTCTAAGAAATTCTTCAGCTCTTCGTTGACATGGTTGTTGTATTGATTTCTCAGCTAACATCTTCAAACGATCATCTCCAGAAAATTGATCAATACCTAAACTACGAATAGTCTCTTCATCCAATAATAGAGAACCACAATCTTTACAAACAGATTGTAAGACAAACAAAACTCTTCTACGATTAAATGGATCCAAAATAGGATGATTAAGGATAATAGCACCCATATGTCCATGACAATTTTGTTGATCTTGTAGACAACTTAAATTTGCACAATGTGCTTGCGGATTCATTGTTCCCATACGAGGGTCATTAATACTACGAGGAACATTTCCTCTTTTTTCTGGATTGTCAATAATAATAGGATTAATTTTATTCAAATCATCATAAGTCATCAATTTGTATTTAATACTTTCCACTTTCATAATTGGTAATACGTTGCGAATATCTCTCATGTTTTTTGCAATTTCACGTGATTTCTCCTTACCTCTTTTTGTGGAAGAGTATGCATCCAAATTACTTTTATCACTACTAGAATCTGAACTCGTTAATTGATCTACTGATGCTAATAATGCAAAATCTATGCCACTTTTACTTATTCCAGAATTGTCACTCCTACTTATAGGACTACGATTTGATCTTCTAGAACCTCTTATAAGTCTAGTATTAGAAGCTATATTAATAGTAGTTGGTCTATCAATAATCCTAGTAGTTGCAGCATTTGCAGATCCGAATAATTTGGGTGTAATTAACCCTAATGAATTTTCTTCAATAGAAGAAGAAACAACTTGTGTTTGAGTCATGGATAGCATTTTTTAAAGTTAATTATTTTTGAATAATCACTTCCAAATAATTTGGGAACTTTTAATTTCAAAAGAGGTTCTCTAGCTGTGAAAACAGCATCTTTAAAATGGAAATCATTTTTGTTAATATAAAATTCTGAAATCGGAGATCCTAGATTTCGAAGAAATTGAATTGATATTCTTACCAAGTTTTTTATCACTCCTAGAGAAAAAATATAGTATAATAGTGTATTAGATCTTAAGATCTAGAGAAAAATAGAAATTAGAAATTAGAAATTAAAAATTAGAAATTAAAAATTAGAAATTAAAAATAAACAGTTATTATGAATTCTACAGAATTTACCAACACTGATATGACATCTAATAATACTAATATATATGCCCCGCCACCAAAAAATACAAAATTTAGAGACATCAAGGAATACAAAGGATTTAGAAATATTAGATCATCACCTGAAACTTTATCATCATCTGAAACTTTACCATCCCCTTTATCACCTTATACATCACCATCTTTATCACCTTATACCTCACCATCTTATACATCTTCATTTGAATCATTCTCTTCCTCTAAACATAATATAAATGAAGTAAATGAAGAGGATATAAATGAAGTAAATGAAGAGGATATAAATGAAGTAAATGAAGAGGATATAAATGAAGTAAATGAAGAGGATATAAATGAAGTAAATGAAGAGGATATAAATGAAAAGGATATAAAAAAATCAAATATTATACGTAAAAAGACAGAATATATTTATAATGAAATACCAGAACATATTAATTTAAGTAGTCAATATTCTATAAAACCTTTGGAAATCAAATATCATTGGATATTTAAAGATGGATGTATGTTGTATAAATATCATGAAATACATCAAAAAACTATGGAAAACATATATTCAGAATCTTCGAGGCGAAGATCCCCGATCTTTGATTCAGAATCTTCGAGGCGAAGATCCCCGATCTTTGATTCAGAATCCTCTATTTTTGTGTCAGATTATTTAGATAAGATATTTGATATTGATTATTTCAATGAAATATGTAAAATGGAAAAACACATTGTAGGTTGGAGTTCCATAATTATCATACCTAATAAAGAACAAACAGATTTATCATCTTTATGTATTAAACATTATATGAATATAAATACCAATAGTAAATATCTTTTGGGTTCTACAACTTTTAATATATCTTGGAATGATATATCTTCCACTTCTAGTATTAAAGATAATACAGATAATACAGATATAGAAAATACAAATATAGAAGATACAGAAGATAATATATTATCACATCTTCGTAAATTTTATTTGTCATTATCTCTTAAATCTAAACATATAATAGAGACTGGAGTATTCAGAAAACAAAATACACCAAACAATTCAATATTGATATCTGAATATCAATCATATATAGATTATATGTGTGGTGGATTATGCACATTTCTATCATTTTTTATTATAACTGAACAATTTAGCAATTTAAATTCATTAGATTACACTAATATACTATTCGACAAAATGGAATATGTTTTTATGAATTCAGAAATATCATTTCAATTACTTAATAATTCAACCTTCTCTTATCTACAATTTTTCAAAAATGCAGGATCTATTATGTATAAAAATATTAATTCAATACCATTTGGTTTAACCTTATTAAATGATATATTTAATTATTGGGATATATTAAAACCTTTTGTCTATTTATTTAAAGTTAACCCAAATGGTTTTGAAAAGACCGATTTTTATTCTGATATGGTGGCTATGCATGTAACAACAAGTTCTCTCACCACTCAATTCTTAGAAAGACTTGACAATTTATCTCTAAAACACGATTTATCTTTGGAACACGATTTATCTTTGGAACACGATTTATCTTTGGAACACGATTTATCTTTGGAACGAAATTTATCTTTGGAACGAAATTTATTTTTGGAACGAAATTTATCTTTGGAACATGATTTATCTTTAAAAATAGAAAATGAGATAAACAAATATAATGATAAATTGAAAAAAATAGATTCAGATTGCTCGTTTATATTTAAAAATACAAAAGAGAATATAGCTATTTTATCAGATGTATTAGAAAAAGAGATATTAAATTTACATAAAAATAATAATATGACAATCGAATCTATAGAGAAAAGTATGAATACTCATTATTCAACTTTGAAATCGGAATTAAAATTTGAAATAGAAAACGATTTGAAACAAAATTTGATGCAAGAGATTGGTAGTAATATCGAAGATAGTATAGAAACTATATTTATTACAAAAGAAAAAAATATAAATACATTATTTCAAAAAGCTTTATCTGAAGCGTCCATCCTGATAGGACAAGTTATTGATACTAAATTGGACAATACATTACAAAAGATGGATAATACATATAATACTTATTCTAATAACGGTAATTCAGATATATTATTTGGAAGAAGATTATCAGTAATAGAGAGGAAAATACAGGAATTGGAGATACTTTTAAAAGATATAAAATCATTAATATAATATATCTTTATCTAACTATTTATGTATATAACTATATACATATTTTTTTATTATATCTACCAAATAATTCTATATATTTTTTAATCATATAATCCAGCTAGTTTATACTTTAAAATAAGATCATCCCTTAATTCATATAATTGGGGTATATTATAACCATTACAATTTACATTATTTGATCCAACGCTTATCATATATTCAATAAAACATACTATGTCTTTATCTATCTTTTGGAAAGTTGTAATGAAAGAGTTATTATTGCGAATTATCTCACCACATATTACATTAAATAATTCATATAAAACAGTAATATATAATTTTATTTCTATTGATGTGTTTAAAAACATATCTAAAAATAAGACTTTTGATAATTCCTGTAATTTTCTGGTTTCCGGTAATTGTAATAGCTGTGAATTAGTAAGATTTGGATTTAAAAATATATCATCTTTATGTGTTAATTCATAATTCCCTATAAAATCACAATACACCTTCCTGAAATTAGGCAATTGGTATGCCATGAGTATCCATAACATTATAATATCTGAGTGTTCACTAATAAGATTAATGCCAATTCTATTATAATATCGACCTATAAATTTTTTATAAACAAATTTAGAACTATGTACCCGTTCATCATAAATACTTTTAGAATCTCTTATATATATAAACTTTAATATCGTATTTAAAACATCATATCTTCTAGCTACAACAGCACCATCAAAAATAAGTTCAAAATCATTAATAGAATCGTATAAGGATCTTCTAGCTGGTCTAACACATGAAAAATCATTCCTAAGATGGACAGTCATTTTAGGTAATACTGTATATATAGAATCTAGTTTATTTTTAATAGGAGAGTAAAATATATTCATATTTTCTATAATCTCACAACTATGAGTACCCAAATATAGATCACTATAAAGATCAGTACATATTTTTTTAATGTATTTTATAGGAGCATCACATCCTAAGAGAAAATAACTTTCATTATTTGGTATTTTTTTATTTTTTGAAAATTTCAAGGGTATTTGAGCACCACATTTCAAAGCTTTATATATAAAAGAATAAGTTATTTTACCTAAATTAGTTATATTTGAATTAAGTTTCTTATTATCCCTTATCATATTTATCAATATATCGAAATGATATGATTGTAACATAATCTGATATCTGGGTATCTCTCTGATACTTTTTCCTACCATCGGTTCAAGGATATCATGTAATAAAGGTATATCTCCAATTAAAGGATTTATATATTTTATTGTTTTAAGAGCTTTTCTTTTCCACATTCTTTCTGAATGGTAAATATTATTAAACATCTGACATACGCTACCCAAGTTAGGTAAATCTATTAGATCAACATTATTAAAAATTTCATGCCAAATCTCAACAGGTAAAACAGGTTTCTTCTTATTTATAATATCCATTATCGTCAAATTAAAGTAACTACTAGTTAATAATTAATTATTTAAAAACAAAACAGAATAATCATTTTTGTTATATATTTGATATTATCAATATAAGTTCATTGCAATATTGGTTA
>SDBT01011995.1_pt1 | contig 13919 bp, 18 predicted proteins | sample 2277101 | NCBI WGS metagenome assembly SDBT01 (sample SAMN10404973, study PRJNA504765) | marine sediment metagenome | isolation source: marine sediment core GS10_PC15, 103 cmbsf | place: Arctic Ocean: Southern Knipovich Ridge | collected 2010 | reverse complement strand
GACATATGGCGTCAAAAGAGCAACTAAATTACTGGGGTATAAAATGCTCCTGATCCATCCGGTGAGTAAAACCCCGATTGACCTTCAGGGAATGCCGTGGATCTATCAAAAGAAAGATGCGGATGAACCAGAGGCCGTATTTATTCCTTTTGGTGATATGAAAGAAATGATCACCAACACTAAAGATGACTTGGTTGTCTTCATTGATGATTTAGGTCAAGCCACTCCCGCTGTGCAAGCAAGCCTGATGCAACTGATCTATGGTGGAATGCTGGAAGGCCACAAAATCAGTGATAAGGTCAGATTGGTTGCCGCCTCCAACTCTCAAGAGCATAAAGCCGGTGTCAGTGGGGTGTTAGAACCTGTAAAAAGCAGATTTCACTCAATCCTGCATATCGAACCAGATGCAGAGGAAGTCTTTAAATACTTAATAAGAATGGGATACGACCCCATGTTGGCAATATTTATCAGAAACAACCCAAGATACATAAACAACTGGGAAGGAACCAAAGAGTTGGTGAATTCCCCATCACCAAGAAGTATCGAAAGCTTGGGACAATTAATGCAAAGACCATATCCTCAAAGCACTCTTCATGCTTTATATGCAGGGGCAGTTGGAACAGAACTGGCTCTTGCCTTTGTAGGGTTTTTACACCACGCAAAAGAGATGCCAGACCCCATTGAACTTCTTAAAAATCCAAACAAGGTATCCATTGATCACTGTAAACCGGATATCCTGTTTGCTTTATGTGGAGCCATAACAGGACACACTAATGAATCCCAAATAAGCAATGCTGTTAGAGTTGCTATTAAAATGGATGATGTTGGAGCTGAGTATTCGGCTTTGTTGGCTCTCATGCTCATTGCAAAATTTGAAAAAGAAGTTATAAAGGATGGGAAAAGAATTCAATTAGACAATCCAGTCCTTGAAAACAAATTGATGCAACAGAAGTGGATTCCGAATCACAATGATATTTTATTAGGTTAGTGGCAAATAAAAGGAGTATCGAAAATGGCAAGAACAAAGACGCTATCAGTAAAACATCCAGAGGCGAAAAAATTAAAAGAGTTCCCAAACTTTTCTGTTACTGGGAGCATATCAGGGATGAAAGCACTTTATTATGGCAAAGAAGCACTTTTAGTCCGTTGTGGACCTTGGATTTATAATGTCACGAGTGCACCCGATATCTATCATACTTTAGCGCACTAAAGGAGGATTGAAAATGGACCCACGTGGATTAGATTTGTTAAAAGGAGTTGCGAAAAAAGGTGCGGAGTTTCGAGGGCATACGATGGGGAATTTCCGCAAGTTGGGCCTGAGTAGCTATGTGTCAAAATGCCGGGTATGTCAAGCAGAAGTAATCATTAACATGCGGCCTGCTCCAAACGAAATAGGCTTAGTGGGTGAAGCAGTATCCTTGACTTGTCCTATCTGATCCTTCACCATGCCCGTCTGAGTGGCGGGTATGAATGAATGATTATCCCTGTTTATTATAACTTTACAACAAACACCAAACTAAAAAGGAGAACAGGAAATGGACAAGTCCAACATGACAATAGGAGCAATAGTTCAAATTAAACCCGATGCAAAAAATAAAGCTTTTAGAGGATGTTTTGTAACTGTTACAGAATTAAAAAATTATGGAATTAAAGGATATGTTCAAACGGTAGGAGAATGCAAAGAAAAACAAGGGGAACAAGTATGGATAAGATTTGAATTTGATGATTTTGAACTTTGTGGAACTGCAGTATGATATTGTCACTAAACTAATTTTTAACCAATTCTAACTAATCAAAGGAGAAACAATCATGCTCAAAGTTGGAGACATTGTAAAAGACAAAGATGGAACTTTGGGAAAAGTAATTGAGGTAAAAGACACCTGGGCGCGGATAGAGTGTCGGCCCCATGCAATTTTAGCCAACTTGATTTGCCATCCTAAAAAAGCGATGCGTATTCGGAAGCTTTGGAATATGGAACAAAATTTAACAGTGATTAACATCTAACATTCATAAAGGAGAAAGTCATGAGAGAAAAATTTATGTTAGGACAACTATCAATCTCTGTTTATGGAGATCGAAAAACAGTCACAAAGGAAAAAAATGAAATTGCTGACAGGTATCAAACTGCTCCTGCATTACTTTCAATGAGCAAACATCTCATGAAAAACAGCCAAAGATTAAGTAATGTTCTTTCAGCAGCCACTGAAGCCAGAGGTTATTGGAGTAGGATTTCCAAAGACTGGGATGGTGGCTTTAGAATCTTCCGAGCAACTGAATACACAGAAATCATAAACGAACTATCCGAGAAAAAAGCAAAAATTGAAACAGCCACCAACAACTTCGCAAACAACATGGAAGAAGAGATTGAGTCTGCAAGAATTCCTTTAGGAAAGTTGTTTGATGAAAAAGAATTTCCAACTCCAGATGAAATTAAAAACAGATTCCGCTTTGACTTCCATGTAACAATGGTTCCAGATGCTAATGACTTCAGAATGTCAGTGGCAGAAGATTCCATCAAAGACCTGGAAAAACAACTGGAAGAAAGACACAACACCAATTACCATTGCATAATTCGAAACATGGTGCGTGACCTTGGGGACTTACTAAAACCAATGGGCGAGAAATTAGAAGCAGAAACTCTTCGCCAAACCACCATCAACAAAGTGGACAAGATAATCGCTGATCTGGAATCATGGAATGAAATATTTGAAAATGAAGAAGTTGCCGCTGTGGTGAAAAGAGTGAAGGAAGATGTAACAAAGGTGTCAGCCGAATCAATGACACTAAACCCATTTATCAAGGATAAGGTTGAAAAATCTTTGGAAAGCGTTCAAAACAGTATAGAAGCCTTCTTATAGAAAGGAAAAGTAATGGAGGTTGAAATAACAAAAAAGAAAAGGAGGGAGTGGGGTTCTGCCAGAATTTCACTCATCTACAACAATCCAATCATGGCTCCACTTATGAAATTACAATTAGTGGAAGATTTATCTGTTGAAACTGCCGAAACAGATGGAAAGGATTTAACTTATAATCCCTATTGGTTGGCAACTCTTAACAAAGAGAATGTTAAGGTACTTTTCGCACATGAAATTTTACATGTCCTTTTACTACACCCCTTCCGATTAAAGCGCGTGACGAGCCTCTATGGTATCGAGATTGGACAATTAGCAGCAGACATCATAGTGGATATGTTGCTGGATGAAATGGGGTTCACTATCATGCAGGATCATCAAAGCCTACTCATCCCAAAATACAAGGGATGGGAGTATGAAAGAGTTGCTGCTGATCTGGCAAAAGGAAATGAAAAACCTGAAATACCTCAAACTCAAATCGAAACTTACACAGAAGAAAAAGATCCAAATGACAAAGGGAACTCAAATCAACAAAACACTCAACAAAGTGGGAAAAAGCAAAAATTAGAAACCAAGAAAATTCCTATAACTAATATTGGTGGAATCAAGACACCAACTAAAGAAGATTCTTCCCCCATGCCAGAAAAAGAAGTAAAAGACCTGGAAAATGAATGGAAGATGACTTTAGCCGCCGCTATTAAACAACATCAAAAACAAAAAGGCATGGGAACTTTACCGGGAGAAATGGACAGACTCATAAATGAATTATTTCAACCAGTGTTCCCTTGGGAAATGTATTTAGCACAGTTTCTAACCAAATCCAAAAATGATCAGTTTTCATGGCAAAGACCGGATAAACGTTTCATTCAACAAGGATTTTATCTTCCTTCACTCTTCAACCAAATAACTCCAAAGATTGCATTCATCATCGACACTTCCGGTTCTGTTTCCAAAGAAGAACTAACAAGAGCCTTGTCAGAAGCACAAGGAGCGTTAATGGTGTATGAAGAAAGTGAAATGGTAATCCTGTTTGTAGATACCCAAATTAACGGAGAACCACTTCAAATAACATCTCGTGACAGCGTATCAGATTTAGCCTTACCAAAAGGTGGAGGTGGGACAAGTTTTGTTCCCGGTTTTGAATGGTTGAAAGAACATGAAGATGAATTGGCTGGAATAGTTTATGTTACCGATGGTTATTGTGACCGTTACCCGGATGAATACCCGGATGAGCCTGTGCTTTGGCTTCAAACCGAGAACTACAATGGAAGATATGTTCCCTTTGAACCACCATTTGGACAAGTGGTTAAAATGGAAACTGAATGAGCAAGGATGAAAAAACAGTCGGTATCATTATCATTATTATAAGTTTCATCATAACCTTTATAATTTATAAATCGTAACTGCTATGGCCCAAAAAGCCATAGCACTATCAAGGGAGAAAACTTCATTTATGATTAAACTTAAAGAAGCAGCAGAAGAGATTGGAGTTCCTGAAGATTGGTGGCTCAATTTAAAAAACATACCACATCGCATAACTCCAAAAACAGACATTTTATACACTGAACCTCACATTTCAAATAGAGGATTTGTAGCACTAAAAGAACTTCTATCATTTAAATTAACTCCAGAAGAAGCTTCTAAACTATGGGGAACATCCTCTGATGAAGTTAATCTTCTAATGGTAAGATTCTTTCGTGCTAAAAGAGGGGAAGATGAACCACGCAAAACAAAAAAGAAACCTGTATCAAAACCAAAGTTACCCAAGAAACAAAAAGCAACAATAACTTGTGCTATGGACATATACAGATTATATGCCCGTCATAGAAAAAGCATTTTAATGTATATGGAACTCAACAAAACAATAAAACCAAAAGAATCGGAAAAATCAAGAACAGCCTTTGATAGTATTCATGACCCAAAAGGGATAAAAACACTATTATCAGAAATACCAAAAGACAAAGATGAAATTCCTCATATATACCATGCAATAAATAACTATGGCAATTTATTTTCACATTCAGAATTCTTTAAAACAGTTAAAGCGGTATATACACGCTATCCCGAATTCAGAGAAGCTATTTATAAGTATATTCCAAAACCTGCTCCAAAAGAAAAGTTCGGTATATTAAATGCCATAACTTATGATTATATATTAAGATACTTAAAACACCAAGAACAACAACTAATAACCATAGCCAAAAAAGGCAGACTATTCATAACTTATGATGAAAAATGTTATATAGCAAAATACCAAATAATAGAAAATATTATACATACTAAAAAACAACTTAAAGTAAACCAAACAGCCTTCAAAGAGCGTAAATCACCTTATGAGATCAGTACAAGTTTTCATAATAATCCCCCAACTATATTGGAAAAAATAACAATTGAAAGAGAAAAACGTGAAATATTCAAGAATCAAGCAATATTTAAAAGTACAACATTAAGTTTTAAAGAATTCATGGAAACTCCAGATTCTCTAAGCGAAGAAGTAATCAACACCCAATGACAATATTAACAATACCACAAACAAGTATGATACAAAACTACCAATAAGTATAGAACATAACTGCCAATAAGTGAAAGGAGGAAAAGTACCATACCACGTCAGCGTAAAGGCTACTATCAAGGTGGGCTATACGAAAACCCTACTATCAAGGTGGCATTTTTACCAAAAACGAATACCAACTATCAAGGTGGGAAAAAGGAGAAAACAAATGATAAACTATTATAACGAAATAAAAGAATTTTGTAATGAGGCAGAACAAATGACACAGATAGACTGTGACCACATTGAAAATTTCACTAACCAAGAATTAATGTTTGAATTTGAGCGGATACGGGAAAATGGAAAGAGATTGTCTCCCAAACAAAAGCAACAAACCGTTGAAGATGTTATAGAAAGATGCCGAAAATGGATAGTGGAGGATAAAATAGACCCTATCACCATTACAGACCTAATATCCCACAGGCCTCCCGCTCTATTTTTCAAAGCTATTAAAACAATTAAATAATCAATAACCCGAAATGAAAAAATACACCAGAAAGAAAAACATAATTTATTATTATGATCGATTCCTACGACAAAAAAATAACATAGCTACCTATCTTGAACTACTTCCAAACAATATGAGTGAACATGACAAATCATACTTTGGAATTTCAGTTTTATTTAAAAATGTTTCGGAATTACCTCACAGCGCGTATCTTTATGATTACGCACCAAGTAATATAAACATAAATGCTCAAGAAATTATAGCGCAAATTCGCACAAGATTAACAAAGAACGAAGAAATTTTAACAAAAGCACTTAAATGTTATCTACCGGAATTTATCACCAAAGGAACAACAGGAATTACCAATAACCGTCTTGATTTACTGGCAGATTTAATTTTACTATCTTTCCTGGATGAAAAAAGAAAAGGAAAGTTACACCCAACACATCTTAAAAAAGAAGAAGAACTTATTCTAAAACAATATGAATACTCTCTATTAGGCATAATATATGTAAATAAAAAAGAACTTAGATTAAAACAACAACTTGGCCGATTTCCTAGAGCAGAAAGAACAAAAGCAAACATTAATCAAAGAAGATTCATGATAAAAAAGGAAGAACTTCACAGAAAAAGAATTATAAAAGAAGCCGAAATAATGTTTTTCACCCTTTTTAATAAACTCTATCATCAATATATATATAATCCTTCCTTTTATGAAACAAATAAAATAGAAAATTATATGACCAGACACAAAAACACAATCAAAGAATGTAAGAAAATCTACTACAAGTCAAAAAGGGAAAAACATACTTATGAATATCGCTGAAAAATTCATAAAAGACATGAGTAACAATCAAAGAAACATTGAAACCTATTTTAACCTACTAGTTCATTCTAAATACAAAAACTTATTTAAAATAAACATGAATACCTACTTTCTTCAATATGCCTCCACACATATAACCGATGGTTCCCTTGATGAGAAAGAACCATCCATAAATAATTCCATAAATGACACCATGAGCTTAATACTTATTGCATATAAAACATATGTCAAAGAAGCAACCCTAACAACCATATGTCATTATTTAGTGTATCGTGATCATCAAAAAGCATACCGGGAAGGATTAAAAAAAGAACTTGACATAATTCATAATAAAAGAATAATCCCTACTGGAAAACATTCTATAAAATATTGTAATGGAAATAACTATCCGATGTATCATATTAAAAAACGACAAGTAGCAAAGAACACATTAGCTTATCAAACAAAAAATAACTTAACACAAATGAATACACTTAAATCATTATTAAAACACCATTTAACAGAGCAGGAATAAAACCAAGGGGAGAGTATGAAAGATGAAATCAAAATAGAAGACTACCTACCCATGATTCATAAAATTGCCAAACAGTATAGAAATCTTCTGGCTGACAGAGCATGGGAACATGAAGACATAGTTTCCGAATGTCTCATGGCTTTTGTAAAATGCCGTAATTGGTGGAAAGAAGGAAAAATACCGGATAATGTAAAATTCTCCACCGCTCTACATCAAATAATAAAAAGTCGTTTAAACAGAAAATTCAGAGAACAAAGACAAATAAAAAGGCAAACAAATCTCAACACTGTTGATGAAGATATAGAAACCATTAGTAATCATGCAAATTTTTCAGAAAAAATAGCAATGATGACTGATGAAGCAATAGAAATTATTAAAATAATATACAACACCCCGCAAGAGTTTATTGAAATAGGGGAAATGTCTATTACCAATATGAAAAAATTCCTGAAAAAATACCGGGGATGGAGCAGCCGAAAAATTTCTCTATTTTTCAAAAAATAAAACCGTATTATATGAAATAAGGGAAAATATGGAAAAAGAAGAATTTAAAAAAGAACTTAATAAAATATTTTATTTTGTAGGAAGAAATGACCTTGAATTTTCCCCTACAACCATAATTTTAAAAAGCAGCGGGGAAGAAGGAAATTTCACTAGTAGGAATTATCCTAGTTCAGCTATACCAATTTTCACTAAACGCAAATACGTATTTTTATTAGAAAATGGAGAATCGATAAACCACAACGACAATTTGGTAGTAAAAGAGACTTATACACACGATGAACTTAATGGCTTACTAACATTTCTACAACGGGCCTCAAACAAATCCCATTCCCCTTACACCAAAAAAACCCTACTATCAACCATGCTAACACAACGCATGGGCAGAGAATGGGAACAAGAAGAGGGGATATTTGATTGGCAAAAACAAAGTGTAAGAAATAATAATTCATTATATACTTCTTTAATAAAAGAATTTGAAAACCATATAAATTTATTTAAAGAATTAGCCCTATACAAAACTCCTGTATTTCTACCTGATCAGGGATTTGTTAATTTTCCAATAAGCCCGCAATACCGCTACAGATTACTTAAAAACAAGGCAGAAAGAGAAGACATTGGAATGTACGCCTTTTCCTTTGATGAGAAATTACGCAACCGACATAATTACAACCTTCCACATAATACCCCGCAACAAAAATATGGTGAAGTTTACCAAACCTATATATTTCCTTTTTCTATTCCTTATAAAAAAACAAAAGAAATATTAGGCACTATAATATATGATCACACGCACAAACAACTCGTCATAGAAATATTTTACCAACAAAAATTTATAGCCTACATCTCCTATACCATACCCAACAATATTCGTAACGTTGGAAGAACATTAAAAGATTTTATTTTAAATGTAACACCAAACATTATACACCTTCACAAAAAGGATAAACTATGCGAATAACCAAAGGCCCTATTTATTCCAAAGTTGAAACCAATGGAATTCCTATTGCTCAAAAACTTCTATCTTACCGGGACATTATTTTTGTCCATGTTGGATATGGAATGAAAGAAGTTGTAAAATATAAATACATGCTGTCCCCCAAAGGAAGATTCCTGACCGGATTATTACCAAGAGTTACCGAAGGATTTGAAAGATTGGGAAGAAAAGTTGAAATATTACATGATTCAAAATTTCCTCCTGAACCGCTTTATAAGCTCAACCCCATCCCTTACCTTAGAGATTACCAAGAAAAGCTGGTAGAAGCAGCCTGTGAGCATCACAGAGGGGTAATTGTGGCTCCCACAGGGGCCGGGAAAACCCTGATTGCTATGAGCATCATCAATAATTATCCCAAAGCTAGGATTGTTTTCGTTGTTCCCACCAAAAGCCTGTTTAAACAAACTGAAACCAAATTCAGAGAATTTTTCAAAGGAGAAAAAATCGGCCTTATCGGAGATGGAGAAAACTCACCGGAAAGAATAACCATAGCCATCATAAATTCATTATCCAAACCAAAAAAAATTAAAAACGCCATGGAAGCGGACATTATTATTGTTGATGAATGTCATAAAGTATCTTCTGTTGTTGGAGGATATGGACAAATTTTACGTTCACCCGCCCCCATAAAAATAGGACTAACCGCCACACCCCCCAAAGACAAAAGAAAATGGTTTTTAGAAGGCTTGGTTGGACCAATATTAGGGGAAGCCAAAAAGGAGGATTTAGTAGCCATGGGCCATATTTCCAAACCAAAAGTGATCATAAGGCACATTCCAACAATAGGAGGATTAAAAAAAGTAAGTTACCAAATGGCTTATGAAAAAGGAGTGGTAGAAAACAAATTAAGAAACAAAATGGTAGTCGATGAACTTATGCAACAAACCGGGGAAGGAAAAACTTGTCTGGTAATAGTTTCTAGAATCAAACATGGACATCTCATTGCCAGTATGTTTCAAAGATTCCACAAAGGAAAAAGAAAATTTAAATTTTTATACTCCATAAACAAAGCCGATGAAAGAGAAGAAATCAGAATTGCCTTGGACAAGAAAGAAATAGACTTTGCCATAACAACAACGGTCTGGAAAGAAGGAATAGATATTCCTAGCCTTGATGTTATAATAAACGCCGCCGGAGGAAAGGATGAGATACCTTGTCTGCAATGGATTGGCCGAGGCATGAGAGCAACCAAAGACAAAAGCTCATTTCTAATTGTAGACTTCTTTGATGAATCCTCCAATTTTCTTGTTTCCCATTTCGGCAATCGCTTCGCCCGATACTGTAAAGAAGGATGGATATAACCCCCAAAAAAGGAGAATCAAATGGCTAAAATAAGTATTAACATAGATACCGAAATAACTTGTAGATGTGGCAATAAATTAAAAATAACTCACACAGATTATAATCCAGCAGAACTAATAACAGAATTAAAAGATGTGGGATTCATCTTAAAAGAAGATACAGGAAAAGATATTACCCCTGGAAACCATATTTTTCATGTAGAAAAATGTGAAAAATGCTACGCTGTAAACCGAATGGGTAAACAAACCGTATTACACATAGAAAAAGAACCAGAACGCACATTTGATTTTGAAATGTTCTGTGAATGCGGACAAAAATTAGAACAGAAAACCTTTGAAAGCAAATTTTCATACACCCCCGACCCTCTTAACCCTACTTTAAATTTTCCTACAACAATTCTTGACGCTGATGGTTTCCCCACAACAAAAGCATCCCCACCAATAGAAAAAATTCACACTGACACACAATTTATCCTCAAAAAATGTTTTAAATGTCAATTAAACCATAACACAGAGATGAAAAAACAAAAAGATTTTAAAGATGCACATAGAATGTCATTGCAAGGATATCGTGCAGAATTAGAAAACATAGCAAATGCAATAGAAAAAGACATTGATACTCTATAAGGAGATAACCAATGAAAATTAATATTGAATTTAAAGTTGAGTGTGGATGTGGAGAAACTTTAACAATACAAGAAACAAATTCAGACAGCAGAAACCAAATTTTAGTTGTAACCCCCTGCAAAAATTGTATACAAACCCTGGACGATCACAAAAAAGAAGTTAAAGAACAACTAAACACAACCTTAATGTTAATGAACACAGCTTCAAAAGAAATGCAAATAGCCTCAGAAGCAATTGATGAAGACATCAAAAAACTTTAATCCAATAAAATAAGGAAAGGGAAAGACATGACTAAATCTTTTAACTTTGTGGTTGCAGGAACTAAAGAAGCGGAAATATTAGAAAATATGGAAGGAATATATCTTAATGGAATAAACAGAAAAGAAAACATTGCCGATGTAGAAGGACATAAAGTAAGAATACATTGTGAATGTGGGGAACAGCTAGCACTAAATTCTTACATGTGGGGGATAATATCAAGTTTTGCATGTGAAAAATGCCAAAAAATAAATGAAGTTCTGTATTTAGAAACAGATGAATTATACAAAACCAGAAGAAAAGAAAACATCCATATACTAAAACAAATAAGAAACATAGGAACAGAAATAATCAATAACGCAACAACCGAACATATACTTAAACAAATAAGCGATATTGAAAAACTGTTAGTTGAAAGAACCAAAAACAGAAAAGATCTTTTCCCCCATGAAGGATATGAAATGCCAAATGAAAAATATAATCATGAAAAGTATAAATGAAAACCTTTAATCCAATAAAATACTTGGAGGACCAGAATATAAAATTTTGGACTTCAGGTAAAAATGTAGGGCGCGGCTGGATCAATATCAAGTGTCCTTTTTGTGAAGATAACACCAACCACTTAGGAATAAACTTAAGATCAGGGGCTTTCTCCTGCTGGAAGTGTGGAACAACTGGAAGCCCCACCAAACTAATCTCCACCTTAGAAAGAATCGCCTTTACTGAAGCTAAACAAAAAGCCATCCTATACGGAGCCACAACTATCAAGGTGGCAGAAAAGGAAATAGAAGAATTCAAGATGGGAAGAGAAGTTCATACACTATTCCCACCTTACCCTGAAACAATAAAAAACTACTTAATTAAAAGAGGATTCCCGGAAGATTTTAAACCTGTCACCCCCATTTATTATTCCTACCACTTTGGTAAATTTAAATTCAGGATAACTGTTCCCATCACCCTGAACAACCAGATAATCGGAATATGTGGACGCGATATCACCAACAAGGCTTCTGTCAAATATATGACAGATGGAAACAACAAACATTCCCTCTATGGACTGGACGCCTGTTATCAAGGTGGAGAAATCATACTTGTAGAAGGGATGTTTGATCAATGGAAAATAGGAAGCCCTAGCTGTGCAGTCATGGGGTCTTCCTGCTCCAAAGAACAAATATTGGCTCTTTACCATAAACATCCCTCTAAAGTGATAATCCTTTTTGATCCCGAAACAAAAGCACAAAAAAATGCCCTGAAATTAGCAGGGCAAATATGGTTTGCTGAATGTGAAGTTGTAGAATTAATAGACAACAAAGACCCCGGAGATTGGACAATGAATGAAGCTGAAACAATGAAAAATGATTTGCTGGAGAAACCATGGTTAAATTCAGAAGGAAGACAATTGACAAACACATCGAAGAAAAAATACTTATAGGAATTATTGTTTCTGACCAATTAGCGGGAAGACTAATCCCTTTATGCCATGAAAACCTTTTTCAAGCGGAATTTACTAGAAAAGTATTTTCTTGGGTGAATGATTATTTCACTACCTACAAAGAAGCCCCCAAAACCCACATTACTGATATCTTTAAAAAAGAAGCAAAAAACTTAGACAACATCGAAGCGGAATTAATGGAGAACTTTCTAAATGATCTCTCCGAACAATATTTACAAGAAGGAGCAAAACTCAATGAGGAATTCTTATTCGACCGATCTAAAGAGTATCTTAAACAACAACATATAAAAAATGTTGCCAGAGAAATGAGTGAATTGGTGGAAATGGATGAAACCGATGAAGCTGAACAAAAATTATTAACCTATAACCAAAAATTAAGTGTTTCATTATCTGATTGGGTAGACCCTATCGGAGATTCCAAATATATTATCTCTGCTCTGCGTAAATCTCAGGAGGATGTTTTATTCACCCAAGGAAAGGCCCTGGGAGAGCTTGTAGGCCCTTTAAAACGAAAATGGTTGGTTGGTATCATGGGACCGGGCAAAAGAGGGAAAACTTTCTATTTAATACATATAGCTGACAATGCTTTGACTTATAACCTCAAAGTAGTTTTTGTCTCTCTTGAAATGCACCACACTCATTTAGCCCCAAGATTATACCGAATGATCGGAGCCTTTTCTCCTGATGAAACCGGACCTGTAACATACCCTTGTTTTGATTGTATTCAGAACCGGGATGATATCTGTCTCATGCCGGAAAGAAAAAACAATATGGAAAGGCCAAAAATCTATGATCCTAAACAGTCTTATAAACCCTGCGATTGGTGCAGAACAAATATTAAAAGAAACCCCGGACAGATATGGAAAGATTTATCATTATGGAAATTCACCACCACCAGACCGGAAATGAGCATAAGAAAAACAACTTATGAAATGAAAAAGTTCAAAGCTATGTTCGGAAGTAATCTAAGATTAATCTCTTACCCTCAATTCTCAGTCAATTTAAAACAAATTATGGGAGATATTGATTCCCTCGAATTTTCCCAAGGATTTATCCCCGATATCATAATTATAGATTACGCCGATATAATCCTACCGGAAAGAACATTAAAACAAAAGAGAGATCAAATATCAGAAACGTGGATGACCCTAAAACAAATAGCTGAAAACCGCTCCTGTCTAGTTGTCACCGCTTCACAATCAAACCGAGCCAGCTTCAAAGCAGCAACTTTAGAAGAGGAACACACCGCTGAAGATATTTTAAAAATAGCCCATGTTGATATTATGCAAACCATCAATCAAACCCCAAGAGACAAAAATGATGGAGCGGCAAGAATCGCAGTCCTGTCTCATCGTTGGAAAGAAACCAATAAATATCTACAAGCCCTGACCTTACAAAATTTTGCCACCGGACAGTTCCATATAGATTCAGAGCTAATCCGGTTCTCTTTAAAAAAAGAAGGAAAAAAGGATGACACTTGAAATGCCAATAACAGATGTTCTAACCCTAAGATTAACAAAAAAAGACCTTGAATCTTTACAGACAATTAGAAAATTAAGAAATATCAAAACCAGAACAGAAACAATAAGAT
>SDBT01011994.1_pt1 | contig 13922 bp, 19 predicted proteins | sample 2277101 | NCBI WGS metagenome assembly SDBT01 (sample SAMN10404973, study PRJNA504765) | marine sediment metagenome | isolation source: marine sediment core GS10_PC15, 103 cmbsf | place: Arctic Ocean: Southern Knipovich Ridge | collected 2010 | reverse complement strand
AGGTAAAAACCCTTATTTCTCATCCATCTAACATTTTCAGAGATTCTTGGGGCTAAAACCCCAATCTTTCCTGCAATTTCTTTTTGACTAAAGACTCCTTTCTTCCAATAATTTAAAATTTTTGTTTGTTTGTCAGTCAATCTACCTTCATCACCTTTCTCTATACGATTTAATTTCCTTTCAATGTCTATATTCAAACTATGGGTAAATATCTCTTTCTTCTTTTCATAAGCATCTATTAATTCTTTTGATGGCTTAGGGATAGCCCAACGCTCTATCTTTATTAAACCAATACCTTTCTTTACAACTTTCAAATACTTTCTATACCATTTTTTATTTGAAGGATTGTATTGTAAGAGTTTTGGTTTAAGAGTACAGGTTTGTTTTGCTTTATTAATAGTTACAGTTTCAAATTCTGCATGAAAAAATTTCCTAGAAGCAATATCAACAAAATCTCCATAAGGAGCAGTCATAATTAAGATAAAATTCCTATGTCTGAATGTTTGTAATAAGAAATTTAACATTTTATTCATGATAGATTGCCAAGCCCTAGAACTTAAATCGATTCCTGCTTCATCCCAAAGAATAACAGCACCAGATTTCAATTCTTTTGAATTAACAAGCTTCATTAAAGCAGATCCTTTAAATACAACTCGAACAATGTTAAAATTTTCATCTAGCTTTTCACCAATCGACAAAGCTGCCCAAGTTTTTCCTGAACCTGTTGGCCCCGAGATAATAGCAATAAAATTCTTATTATTTTTAATTCTTCTTTTAATATAATTAACCCAAGAATATTCTTTTGTAGTTATCATATTTATTCAGATGAGAAACTCCTTATTTCTTGTTTATTTTTATGGTAAGCCATAATTAATACTTCAAATATTTCTCTATACTTTTCTACTTTGTACTCCATTAATTTTCCATAAGGGATGCTTTGTTTGCTATGAAAGATTTTCTTTGCTTCAATAAGCCCAACATTTTTAACAAGAATTTTTTCATCTCCTAGTTTCTTTCGATACTCTTCAATTTCTTTTTGAATTTTCTTAAGATCTTCTTTAAATGGATCTTTAATAAATGGCTTCATTAAAGACCAAGTTGTTCTTACATGATTAATTGCTAAAACTCTTTTGTCTTCTTGATAGGTTTTATTTGTTTCACTATTCCAAAAGATTCCCTCATTTAATTCTTTAGAAAGAATATCTGCGGTTAATCTAATTTGCCTAGTTAAGATTTCCTCAAAAGTATTTGCTTCTTTTATAAAAGGGGTTTCTGCATCAATAAAAATATCATCATCAGCCATGTTTAAATAAGAAAGTTGTCAATTAAAAACATTAATAATTTAGATAATGTTTTTAATGTTTAAGATATTCTATTTTTATATGGTGACAATAGTTGAAGCCACTAAAATTCTTGAAGAACAAGAACAAGAAGTTTCTCAAGTAGAACAACGACTTGCAGAACAACGAGAAGAATTTATTTCTTTGACTAGACGTAAACCATTAACTCTTGAAAGACAAATAAGAACAGGAGAAATTGTTGGAGTTGGAGCTGTTGCACAAACAATTAGAGAAACACGACAAGCTAAGATAGAAGCTAGACAATCTTTCTTACCACAATTTACAGAAGCAGAAAAACAAATTATAGGATTTAGAGAACAACTTGCAGGACAAAAAGAATTAGTTACAAAAGCAAAAATAGAAGAATCTAGAAGAGCAAGATTTCAAGATATACTTTCAAGAATAGCAAGAGGAAGACCAATTCCTCCCGGAACAACTGCTCAAGAAGTTGCAAGAGCAGAAGAAATATTAAAACCTTTTATTTCTAGATCTGTTGGTGATGTTCAAATAGCAAAATTAAAAACCCAAGGATTAATTCCAGTTTTTAAAGAGCAAGAATTAGTTGGGTTTCAAGATATTATTGGAAAAGTAGATTTACCTCTTGAAGCTTTAGGAACAATTGGCGAAGTAAGATTAGAAAGTCTAGAACAAAAAGGAATAATTTCTTTTGTAAAAATAGAGCCAAAAGAAATAACTGGTTTTGTAACAGAATTGGAAAAACCAACAGGATTTTTTGGACTCAGAAGAGCAAGTTTTGAAATTGAAAAGTTTGTTGAAGAACAAAGAGTAAAAGGGGAAGAGGCATTTTTAGGAGAAGGAGGTGCTTTTGTTTTAGGAGCAGGATTAACATTGATTCAAGCACCTGAAAGATTCTTTCAATTAGGAAAAGGTTTAGTAACAGATCCTGTTCAAACAATAGTAGATATTCCTGGAGGAATTACAACGTCCGTGGCTGAAATAGGGGTAGGATTACGATCTCCTACACCTGGATTTGCAGGTGGAAGACTTGCCGGAGAAGTTCTTATTTTAAAAGGAACAGGGAAACTTATTCAAAAAGCACCTATACCAAAACTTAAAATTCGTAGTTTAGATATTCCAACAATAAAAGGAGATATAGGAATTAAAGTTTTTGGATTAGAAACAAAGGGAGGAAGAGGAATAGTCTTCGGAACAAAAACGCCTCGTGGGTTTGAGTTTGGAAAAGGAGACATTGGTTTGGAATTACAAGCTTTAAAACCTGGAGCAGAGATTAAGATAGGATCTGTTTTAGAAACAAAATTAATACTTGAAGAATTAACAAAAGCCCCTGAGTTTGTAACACTAAGAGGACAACAACTAATTCCGATATTTGAAGATATTCTTAGAGAAACAAAAGGGATAGAAAGTGCTTTTATTAAAGAACCTAAATTATTTGAAGCGACAGAAAGACTTCCAAGAACAGGAGTTCAAACAGTTTTAGATATAGCTAAAGAAGAGAAAGGGGTTTTATTTGGATCTAAGGCAAGGGCTTTTCAATTAGCAGAAGAGTTTGAAATAGGAGGAGAAATATTTAAATTACAAAAAGTCCCTAGAGATATTGAATTAAGATTCGACCAAGCAGGGGCAGACTTACAAGCAATTACTGAAAAAACAATATCAAGATTTAGAAAACAAGGGACAATTATAGAAGAAGGAAGAAGATTTGAACTAGGAACAGCAAGAGAAATTAAAGGAAAACCTTTCACCGTTGAAATAAAAGTAGATAAAACATTTGTCAAAGCAGTTGAATTAAAAGGTGCTGAAACATTATTAGATCAAGAATTTGTTCCTGAGTTTGTCATAGGCTTCCAGAAGCAAGGAAAACCAATTAAAATAGGAGGAATTAAAGCAACAGCTTTAGAAGAAGAGCTTAGAGGAGTTTCTCAAGGTATTTTAAGATTAAGGAAAGAGGTTGATACAGGATTATTAGATATTTCTCCACCAACTAAAAGATTGAAAGACATTGGATCTGTTAGTGTTTCAGCGAGAACACTTGCAGAAAGTAAAGCTTTTGATAGTAGTTTGTTAAAGAGAATTGAACAATTTGAAGAATTATTCCCTGAGAAGTTAGTAAGAGAACAAGTTTCTAAAGCTTTAATAGATGAGAAAGTTGCCTTAGCTGATTTTTCTCCAGGAAAGTTTAAACCCCAAAAAGATTTCTTTTCTAGTCCTAGTTTAGTTTCACCACCATCGAGAGTTAGTATTTCAGTTTCCCCAATAAGTTCTCCAAGCGTTTCTAGTTCGGCTCTTTCCCCTTCAGTTAGTCCTCCAAGTATAAGTCCTCCTTCAATTAGTCCACCAAGTATTTCCCCACCAAGTATTAGTCCACCATCTATTAGTCCCCCTAGTGTTTCCCCTTCACTTTCTCCTTCAATTAGTCCACCTAGCATTTCTCCTCTAAGCATAAGTCCTCCTTCAATTAGTCCCTTGACTCCAACTCCACCCCCAATTGTCTTTTTTCCTGAAAGAAAGCCCAAGAAGAAAAAAAAGAAAAAGAAAATAAAGAAAGCTAGGGCTATAATTCGGCCTTCACTCACTGGCATAATTTTAGGAATTGAAGCCCCTGCAATAGAATCTCCCAGACTAGGAATTACTCCTTTTCAAATAAGAGGATTAGAAACAGGCTTTAATGTTCCTAGAAGAAAACGGAAAGTAGTTAAAAAGAAGAAAGCTAGTGGTAAGAAAAAGAAAGCGAAAAGAAAAACCGAATCAAGATTTTCTTTTACTGACCTTTAAATAAATTATTCTTCCTATAAAAAATATAATAAAGATTAAGATAAAACTTCCAGTTATCCATCCAAGGGTAAAACCTGGTGAGTATAAATCAACACCATCAGACCTAATGACAAAAATATCAAGTAATACAAAGAGATAATAATACCATCTTGTAAAAATCCATTTTGAGATTAATTTAAATTTTATTCTTTCTTCTCTCTCTTCCATTTTATATGTTTCTTTAATATTGTTAAGATATAATTATTAAGACTTCTATCTTCTTCTCTTGCTTTATTCTTTAGTTCAGCCACTAATTTATGACCAGGATATATTGTTATGCTTTTCATATACTTTAAAATAAAGTATAATACCTTATAAACCTTTCTATTCTCTTGGCTTTGCACCATAAGTAACTCTTGCACCAAAAGTCATCTAGTTTTAGTGCAACGCCTATTCTCTTAATTAATAATGTTTTTAATAGCTCTTTACTAAATTGAATCATGGATGAACAGCAATTCGCTGCAAAGCAACAAGCAGAAGCATTAGCTAATGATCCTCAAGCTATGTATGCTGATATGATGAAGGAAGATAAGACTGTAAACATTCTTGCACAAATTAATCCTGATAATTTATTAACAGATATTGAACATAGAATAAGAGGAGAGAAAAAGAATCATTATACTGGCCAATGGGATCCGATTAAAGAAAATGGAGAAGTTGTTTCAGAAGAAATGGTTTCAAACTTTATTTCTTTCTTAGGATGTATCTTAAATCAAAATACTTCTATGAGTAATTTTAAAGAATCTGAAATAAATAATCTAATGGAAATGATAACCGACTGGGTAAAAAATGATTTAGTTGTTAATGCAGGGAAGTATGGGATAGAAGGAAACTATACAGAATATGATAGGATAGGGCATATTGTCTGTGCCACTTGCTTCACTGTATTTAAGAGGGCGTTGAATGGAAGAGAATCTTTAAGGATTTTCAAGATGATGAGAATTTCAGAATCAAACACTCCTGATAGTAAACATAAATTTAGGGATAACTTTAAGTTCTGGTAAAATGAAAATATCAAAAGAAAAATTCAATAAGTTAAAGCAATTAGATAGAATTGAGTGCAGACAAAAAATTCAATTAATTAATAAAAGATATAATTATTCTCTTTCATTTGGTTTTGGGCTTTTGTTAATTATAATTGCACTTTTATGTATCTTAATATCTTTAAATACTTATCAGATGGGAGATAGAGATATAACAATTGATCTTGCTGAAGCTGGGGGTTTGATATTTAAATTAGCTTTCTTATACTTCTTTGTTCAAATAGCTTTATTTTTTGTTTTTGCAATGCTAGGGAATAACAAATTAAGAAAACTTGAAGAGGAATACTTTAAAATAGAGGTTAAGAAAAATTAATGGCTTATATAGATCCAAATATAACTTTTTCTCCTGAGTTATGTAATCTAGCTATTGGAGCAAGTGTTGGGACTTTAGGAGCTATGTCATTTATTCTTACTGTTCTTTCTTACATAGCTATAATTATTATTGTAGTATATCTTATTAAAAAATTACCAGAAATTATAATAGCTGTAAAATTAAAAAATAGAGGTAAAAAGAAGTAATGGCTGATATTGGTGGCGTTATTTCTGGAGTAATCCCTTCTGGTGGAACTGTTGGATTAATATTTATGATGGTTCTAATTGGAACTATTGTATTTGTTATAATAGGATTGATAGGATTATTGATTTGGAATAAGAAGAGATGGAATCTTAAAATAGAAATTAAACTTCCAAGAAGTGATGGAAAGATAGTTAATGCAGAATGGGGGAAGGGTTATTTCAATGCTAAACAAGGAGTTGTTTATCTGAAAAGACCGGGGAGATTACAAAAAAAGATTCCTTTAAAGATATTTGATCCTAAGAGATATTTGCAAGGGAGTGATTTACTAACTGTTGTTCAATTATCTCCTTTAGATTATAGGCCTGTTCTTCCTAAGAGTTTCTTAGAATATGATGTACAATATATCGATGATAAAACAGGAGAGAAACATACTGTTAAGGAAGCTATAATGGCTATGGAATGTGATACAGGAGCAAGTAAGGCATGGCAATCTGCATTTGAGGCAGCTGCAAAGAAAGCTTATAGTCTTCAATCATTCTTTCAACAATTCCAAACCCCAATTGCTATTGCAATTGTTCTTGTTGCTGTCTTCGTTGGAATCGCTGCCTTATGGACTCAGCTTCCAAAATGAAAATAAATTATGTAAATCATAGTATTGCTAATCGCTTCAACAATTATATTGAAATCAATAAGAACTTAAAGAAGTACCCTGAATTATTAGAGCCAATCTTAGAACATGAATTAGCACACACAGATGAAACTTGGTGTGTACAAGATTTTAAATTAGATTTCTTCTCAAAAAGTGAAGTGGATAATTTAAAACTCTTTAAATTTATGGTTAAATATCCTAGAAGCTTTATGCAATTCTTACCAATCATATATAGTAAAAAGAAAGAATTAATTGTTGATTATAATCTCTTAACAATGTATTTAATTATGGCTTTCATTTTTATAACTACAATCTATTTCGGAGCGAAATTCCTATGAGTAAAATATGTGTAATCTGTAACAAGAAAATAATAGATACAAAAGAAAGATGGGTTAGGCTCACAGACTTTCATAAGCTAAAACAAGTTGGAGAAGTCTTTTATCATCTGGAATGTTGGAGAGATAGATTCAGAATTAGTAATTCTTTGAGGAAACAGGAGATGTATGCTAAAGCTATGAAAGGCATGAGTGCTATTTCAAAAGTGCTAAATCTTAATTCTAAGAAAGAATATGAGATTGTTTCAAATTAGATAATGTTTTTAATGATTTGTTTTCTTAATTAAGTTAATGGCAAGAAAAATTAAAACATTAGCCGTTGATACAAAGTTTTTCGATAACATCTTTGAAAAGGAAAGGCAAAAGGTGCAGGAGATGATTGGTGTGCAGAACTTATCTCAAGCTAACTTTAGCAAAATGATTAAAGGATTTAAAATAAAAGTCCCAAAACAAGATCTATCTCAAGTAAATACAAATATTAAGAGGAGGAAAAATGATAAGGATTAAGAAGGGTGATCTCCCAGATATGTTAATATTTTTAATAACTATTTTTATTTTTGCAATTGGGTTATTAATCATGGCTTTTGTAATTCCAGAAATTTCTTCTGGTTTAAATTTAGCAGGAATGAATAGTACTTCAGAAGGTCAAGGTGCAATTGATGAATTAACTGAACTAGGTGTTAAGGGTATGCAGAAAGGTTTTCTATTTCTCTTTGTAGGTTTTATTATTGGATTAATGATTAGTTCTTTCTTAATAAGAACACATCCTATTTTTATTTTCTTATATATTATCTTCTTAGGCATAACAGTATTCTTAGGGACTTTTATAGGTAATGCTTTCGAACAAATTGCAACAACAAATGCCTTAGCTGGAACTGCTGCCTCTCAAGGATTAATAACAATTATTATGCAAAACATAGTTTTGATTACAGTTGTTGTTGGAGCATTAAGTATGATTATAATCTTCGCTAAATTCTCTGGGATTAAAAGTAGAGGAGGCAGAGGTGGAAGTGCATTATGATAAAAAATAAAGTAGCTTGGATGTTTGCACTTGGATTGATTTTATTAATTGGAAGTATGGCTTATGCAAGTGCTACTGAATGGGATAACAAGTTAAAATATTCAGAAGATGATATGATGATTACATTCCAAGATACTTTTTTAGGTATCGGCTTTATACCAATTAACAATATAGGAACAGCAGAACTTAAATCACATAGAACTGTTGATGAAGTCCGTAAAGTTTCTACTGGAAACGATAGGGTGCTTACTTGGTATGAGTTTACTGATTTTAAAGATGTTCAAGTTAATGCTTTGAAAGGTGTTGAATTTATTGATATGAGAGAAGAAATAGCAGATAGAGATTATTTAGACCAATTCATAGGAAGATCAGAACTTTTAGATGATAGTAAAATTATGATACCAAATCCAGACTATAATAAATTAATAGATAAAACATATCAATTTGTTTATTTAGATAATAGAAAATGGTTACCTTATAATTCAAAAGATATTCCAACAGAAAATATTATAATTGGTGTTCAAGCAGATTTATTTTGGGGAGAATATTTAGATGTTGTATGGAATATTTATGGAAAAAAGTTAGATAAACATGCAGTAGTAGAAGGAGTAAGTGCTGGATTTGTAGTAACTGCACCTGTGGGTGACCCAAATGGGGATGATTTCACAAGGGCAGATGGAAGAGCTGCTGGAGGTAAATTTGTTTCTCCAGCCACAGCAGCATTAGTTACAGAAATTGGATGGTATGCCGAGGATGCAACAGAAGAAGCTAATTTTGAAGTTGGAATTTATGATCATAATGTTAGTGATGATGAACCAGAAGCAGTTGTAGGAAGTTTAAGTCAAACAAATGCTAAAGGAACAGGTGCAGGTTGGATAGTTGTAAGTGGATTAAGTATTCCTATATCTGGTTCAACAACTTATTGGATTGCGTTTCAACTTGATAGTACAGCTTCTCAAACTAATTTAGATATACAATTAACAACAGGAAGAAGGTCTTTCAAAACTGCTTCAACTTTACCTTCACCTTGGGGAGGACCAAATACTAATACAGACAATAGATTATATGCTATTTATGCCGTTTGGGAAGAAGCACCAGCACCAGCACCTTTTATAACTTTAGATGCACCTGAAAATGGAACTACAATTTTTATTCCAACTATTGATTTCCAATGCACAGCTTTTGATGATGTAGCAGTTGTTAATGTTAGTTTACAATGGGATGGAACTCCAGAACAAACAAATACTTCTGGATTTAATAATACTGCATACAATTTTACAAAAACAATGACTGTTGGATTACATGAATGGGCTTGTGAAGCTTGGGATGATGAGGATTCAGTTAATAATACTGTTCCAGTTTTTCATATAACTTATCAAAATGATTTAGTAATAGCTTTAAATGCTCCTGTTAATGAATTTAATTCCACTTCACAAACATTAGATTTTAATGGAACTCCTGCAGATGATACAACTGTTATTAATGTAAGTTTCATTTTGAATGGTGTTTATAATGGAACTAACTCTTCTGTTTTCAATAATACTATTGTTAATTTTGTAAGAACATTATCAGAAGGAAAACATAATTGGACAATGGAGGCTTGTGATGCTGTTAGTTGTGTTAATGCAACAGCAAGAAATTTCACAATTGATACAACCCCCCCAGATGTTTTAGTTATCTTCCCTAATGGAGAAGTAGATTCTTTTTCTATTGGTGATAATTTATTCTTAAATTGGAGTATTAATGACACAAACTTAGATTCTTGTTGGTCTTCTTATGATGGAACAAATACAAGTTTAACTTGTACAGACAATCAAACAACTTTCACTCCTGTACTTGGTCAACAGAATTTAATAATTTATGCAAATGATACTTTAGGAAATCTTGGAAGTGACTTTACTAGTTGGACTTATGGATTTTTAGAAAACAATGTTTCTGTGAACTTTTTTGTTAATGAAACAGCTTCTGAAGATTTTAGGATAAATTTAACAACAGATATAAACATTTTATCTATTTCAGCTACATTAAATTATAATGGAACTTTAGATATTTCAGATGTTACTTGTACTGCGGGAACTTGTACTTTAGAAAACACACTTGACATTCCTTTAGTTAGTACAGGAGAATATGAAAACAAATCTTTCTTCTGGCAAATTGCTATTTTTAACGGAACAGATGCTCTTGAAATTAGCACATCATCAAGAGAACAAAATGTTACAAGAGTTCACTTAGAAGATTGTAGTGCAACTTTTACAGATGATAGTTTAAACTTTACTGCTTATGATGAACAAACTTTAATTCAACTTGATCCTTATAATTTTAATGGAACATTTGAATATTGGGTAGGTTCTGGTTCAGTAAGAAGAACTAATTCTTCTATGAATAACAGTATTGAATATAAAGCTTGTATTAAACCAATTATTGAAATGAAGACAGATGCAATTATAGATTATGTTCAAAATGGAACAACTAATTATACAAGTAGATTTTATTATCTTGATGACTTCTCAATTAATACCACACTTCAAGATATTAAAATGTATTTGCTTTTAGCTTCAGAATCAACTTCATTTATATTAAAAGTTCAAGATGATAGTCTTCTCCCAGTAACTGATGCACTAATTGAAGTTCATAGATATTATCCTGGAGAAGGAATTTTTAGAATTGTTCAAATTGCAAAAACAGATGATACAGGAAAATCTGTTGGATTCTTTGAAACGGAAACTGTTGATTATAAATTCATAATTAAGAAAGATGGAGAAACATTATTAGAAACAAATCAACAAAAAGTTATTCCTGAATCTTCTCCCTTCACTTTAACTTTTAATATTGGAGAACCTTTAGGAGAACCATGGCAATCTCAAGTTACTTTAGATGATTTAAACTCTTCGTTAACTTGGAATGATATGTCAGGAATTGTAACATATATTTATATTGATAGTTCTGGGAATTTTACCTTGGCTAAATTAACTGTTGTGAAAACATCTTTAGTTAATTCAACAAATGACACAACTATTTGTAATACAAATTTAACAATTCCTTCTGGAACTTTAACTTGTAATGTGGGATCAACAGATGGCTTTTACCTTGCAAGTTCTTTCATTACAAGAAATAATACAGTTACTTTAGACTTACAATTCTCTTTCCAAGTAGAAACACTTTCTGGAGTTGTGGGGTTATTAGGTTTGTTCTTTGGATGGTTTATAATTTTAGTAGCTTCTTTCATGTTTAAATTTAATGAAATCGCCGGTATATGGGCCATAACAATTACAGTCTTTTTAGTTAATATAATTGGATTAATTAAATTTGGAGGAGTTTTTGTAACTGCTGTTCTTGGCGTTGCAATAATTTTAACATGGTTAATGGAAAAATAATTAATAAGAAAGCATTTCTTACAAGAAACTTCGTAATTGCAGGAATACTTTTTAGTGGAGTTGTGGCTTTATGGGTTTTAGCAATTGCAGGAATTGGAAATGAATACGATTCTGATTTATTAACTAATCCAGAGTTCGCAGAAAATTATAATAGACTTGTTGAACAAACTGAGAAAATTGAAACTGCTAGAGAAACGGCTGCAGCAGGTGAAGGATTAAGTTTTATTGGAACTTTCGATGTGGCTTTCCAATCTACATTCACGGTAATTCAAATGGTTTTCCAAACGCTAGATCTATTCGGGGATATTACTGGTAGTTTCGCAGAAGACTTTGGATTAGATCCTACTGTAACAAGGATAGTATTTATAATTGCCTTAGCCATATTAACTACATTAATAGTTTGGACATGGATTTCAAGTATATCACGAGGCAAGATTTAACAACGACAAAATGGAAAATAAATTAAATAAAAAAGGCGACAAGAGAGGGATTAATTCAGTTGATACTCAATTCAAAAAAGGACAAAAACCATGGAACACTGGGATTAAAGGTGAAGAGCTTTCAAAACATTATAAGAAAGGAAGTGTATGGAATAAAGGAATAACAGGATATCATATTCATTCGGAAGAACACAAACAAAAAATGAAAAAGAAAATGACTGGAAATAAGTTAAGAGAAGGTATTACTTCATGGAATAAAGGAATAAAAGGATTGAATAGAAGTCCAAGAACAAAAGAAGTTAAAGAAAGAATAAGCAACACTTTGAAGAATAGTAATTACTATAAAAGTGAAAAGTGGGTACAAACAAAGAAAAAGATAAGTGAAAAAAGAAAAGAAACATTAAGAAACAATCCCGAGGAATTAAGAAGAATAAAAGAAAGATTAAAAAGAATTAAAACTCCTAAACAAGACACTTCAATAGAAGTTAAAATACAAAACTTCTTGAAAGAATTAGGGATGGAGTTTTTCACACATCAATATATGAAAATAAAACATGGTTACTTATGTGATATTTTAATACCTTCTATGAATTTGGTAATAGAATGTGATGGTGATTACTGGCATAAATATCCAATTGGATTAGAAAGAGATCACATTAGAACTAAAGAATTAATAGATAATGGTTTTAAAGTTTTAAGATTATGGGAGTTTGAAATAAGAAAAATGAATGTAAAAGGTTTTCAAGATAAATTAAAGGAGGTAAGAGTATAAAATGACATTCGTACCAACATATTACCCAGTGCCAAATGTAACAGATACTAGAGATATGTTAGCAATCTTCCAGTGGATTTCTAATGAAGCTACAGGAGGATTATTTTTTCCTATTATGATTTTGGTTATATGGGTTGTTCAATTTATCGGTGTTCTTGCTGAAGGTAGATCTGCAAGTAGGGCTTGGGTCTTCGCAAGTTTCACCGCCACAATCTTATCGATTATCTTGGGAATACTTGCTATGATGGCTCAAAAGTGGGTTTACTTACTAGTGTTATTCGTATCTCTAGGAATCTTCTGGCTTAAACTTGCGAGTTCGAGGGAATGAAATGGATGAAGATAAAAAACAAAAACCAGTTGAAGAAACAGTTAATAAAAGAATTGGAAAGAAGTTAGCTGACTACATAGAATATATTCAGAAAAGATTTTTAGATGAGTATGGAATCAAAGTTGCTTTCACAGAAGCTTCAAATCTTTTAGTGGGAAGAGCCAAAGAAAATAAATTGTTTTAATGTTTTCTTTTGTGAACATTTGTTTTCTTTTGTGAACAAATGTATTACTAATGTAATTATATAGGTTTTTTATTATATTTTTATGAATGTACTTTTAATATTTGATAGAGTTGAAAGGAGGTTAGTTTGAAATGGAATTAAAAAAAATAACTCCTAAAAAAGGAATTCAATTAAGTCAAGCTTTTGGTGCTGTTCTTACCTTAGTATTAGTGGCAGTTCTTGTTATTATAGCAATCTTCTTGTTCGTAACTTTAAGTGATAGTTTTGATGATAATAGTGCAGAAGCAAATGCTTCTGATGATATGGTTGATGAGTTTAGTAACTATACATCTTTAATAGGATTAGTTGGAACAATTATCTTCTTAGGATTAGTGATTGGTGTTCTTGTAGCATCTTTTGCATTCGGAGGTAGAAGAGTTTAATTAGTTTTTAACTGAAAAAGATGAAAAATAAGAAAGGTATTCAATTAAGTCAAGCTTTTGGTGCCGTTTTAACACTTGTACTTGTAGCTATTCTGATTATTGTGGCTATCGTAATCTTTGTTTCTTTAACTGATAGTTTTGATGCAGGAACAACAGATAGTGCAGCAAATGAATCAATAGCTGCTTGGGAAACTTCTGCAGATACAAATCAATCATTGGCTGCTGCAGCATTGTGTGGTTTCGGTACTGTTGATACATCTACTGTTGTGGCTTATAACACAACAAATGATGTTTTAATTGGAGCTGGAAATTATACAGCTTATCCAGATGGTAATATTATAAATATTACTAATCAAGGATTTGATGAGCATGCTTGGCAGATGAGTTATACATACACTTGGGGATCAGGTGCTTGTACAGCTGCTGACGATATGACCGATGAGTTTGGCAATTATACATCTTTAATAGGATTAGTTGGAACAATTATCTTCTTAGGATTAGTGATTGGTGTTCTTGTAGCATCCTTTGCTTTCTCAAAGAGGAGAGAAGTTTAAACATTCGTTGAACAAAATTATTTTTTATATTTAGGGGGGTTTTAATCCCCCGCTTTTATATTCAAAGGAGAGGAGAGAACTTAATTGAAACTGCTCTCTTTATAATCATGGCAAAGAAAAAGCGGAAAAGGGAAGTGAAAAGAATAGAAG
>SDBT01011992.1_pt1 | contig 13922 bp, 8 predicted proteins | sample 2277101 | NCBI WGS metagenome assembly SDBT01 (sample SAMN10404973, study PRJNA504765) | marine sediment metagenome | isolation source: marine sediment core GS10_PC15, 103 cmbsf | place: Arctic Ocean: Southern Knipovich Ridge | collected 2010 | reverse complement strand
GATCCGCGCGAAGACGCGACGAGGATCCGCGCGAAGACGCGACGAGCGAACGGACACAGTCTGGCCTACATCATCGCTGATGTGAACCGGACACTTCGCGGCTGGTTTGAATACTTCAAGCATAGCCTTCGATGGACCTTTCGCCCGCTCGATTCCTGGATCCGCATGCGTTTGCGTTCGATTCTGCGCAAGCGTCGGAAACAAAAAGGTCGCGGCCGAGGTTTTGATCACTTTCGCTGGCCGAACCAGTACTTTGCCGATCGTGGGCTATTCTTCCTGTTAAGAGCCCACGACCTGGCCAGTCAATCCTCACCGAGGTAAAACCATTAACCGGAGAGCCGGATGCGGGAGACCCGCACGTCCGGTTCGGAGGGAGGGGGGGCCGAACTCAATCGGCTCTCCCTACCCCTATCCAGTACAACGCCAGGACTTTGTCCGTGACTTCGTCCGACTTCTCGTCATCATCCTGGGCCGAAGCTGAATCGAGCCACTCACTGAGCCATGCCAAATCCATCGGCAAGACCCTCTTCGCGTCGAAGACGTCATCCACGATCTGCGTGAGAGCCGGCGGTGGCGCAGGAGCCCATGTGAACTTGTGGGCGTTCCAGATCATGAAGTCGCGAACGTCGGTGGTGCCGTCGCCGTTGAAGTCCCCAGTCGTCCAATCGGTTCCGCTGGTGAATTTGTTGGTGTTCCAGATCATGAAGTCGCGAACGTCCGTCACGTCGTCGAGGTTGGCGTCGCCCGGGTAGAGACCCGCGTCGAATTGGCCGGGGGTCGCCTCGGCGGCGATCCAACTCACCGGGTCGTTTCCCCAGGAGACGGCCGACCGGCGAGTGAGCGTCGAACCGTCGCCCGCCGGTTCAGCCGGCCAAGGGGCGGCACTGCCGTAGATCACTTCATCTTCCACCAGATGGGGCATAAAGGCCGGCTCGTCCAGCGGCGGGTCGTCGCCGCGCTGCAACGTAATCCGCCCCTCCAGATCATCCAACGGGTCGCCGTGGCCGCCCAGAATCACCACCGAGGCGTCCACCCCGTAATGACTGCGAAAAGCGTCGAGTTTCGCGACGTCGGCCTGATCGAAGGGCACGACGACGATCGACTCACCGGGTGCCAACTCCACGTCACTCGGGAAATCGAAGTCGATCGTGCCTCGCAGCCGCCAGCCGGTTAGATCGACGACCGCGGCCCTCGGATTCGAGATCTCGATGAACTCGAAGTCCTCGGCCACACCGCCCGGCGGCGGGGCGGGGTGATACATCACCTCGCTCACGATTATCGGACCGACGCGGGGCCCGGCGTTGACGCTGCCGAGCGTCACGCTTCTCATCGGATAAAGGGGCCCCTCTGCATCGGGCCAGCGGCCGAACGACTCGCCGTTGGGCGCGGCGCCGAATTCGACGTGATCGACGAACGATTGCAGCCGGCCGGTTGCGTCGGCCTCCAACAGCCACACGTCGTCCCCATACGCACCACTGAGAGCGAAACCGGTCCCGGGCGGCTCCGGATTGAACTGCGATTCGTTGAAGACCAGGTATTGGCCGGCCGCGAGGATCGTCTCGTCGGGAATGCGAAACTTGCGGAAGTCGTTGTTCGAATCGCTCAGATACCAGCCGCCAATATCGATGTCCTGGGTCGTCGCGTTGTGGAGTTCGATGGCATCGGCCTTCTCGAGGTTTGTGTTGGAGAGAACCTCGTTGACCCAGACGTCACGTCGCGGCCCGCTGCCGACGGTCCCCGGCGAGCCGCCGAACTCGCTACTGGATCGCCAATTGGTCGGGTCGTTGTAATCGGCCATCGGATCGAGGATTTCCAACGAGCTCCCGTTTCCATCGGCGCGACCCGGCCAAGCACCAGAATCGTCGTAAGTGAAGTCGAGGATCGGCAACCCGAAACGCGTCGCCAAGATGAGCCGTTCTCCCCCGTTTTTCAGTTTGCCGTCGTAGGGTCCCACGACGTTTACTCCGGCGAGTTCCGTACCATGGCGAGCAGCCAAGGCGTTCGGGTCCTTCGCCACGACGATGGCTTCGCCCGGTTCGAGTCGAAGTTCGCCGAGCATGGGCGAGGTCAAGGCCGGAATGCTTGTTCCTCGCGTATGCGAGTCGTTGAATGTCCAGTCGGAAAGCATGTCGTTGTCCGAATCGCCATGGCGCCCAAGATAGTCCTTTCCCGGTTCTTCCAGCGGAAGTCCCGGACCGTGCCAGATGTCGGCGACTTGGATGGAATGGCCGGGGACGTTGATACTGAGCGAGGCAATCTCTGTTTCGCTATAACCCCAAGCGACGAAGTCGATCGGGTTCCCGTCGCCGTCGGCCAATACGACCCAACCCGGCTTCTCGTTGGTCCAATGGATATTTCTGCCGAAGTGGTTGTCGCCGGAAACATCCGTGCTATAAAGAACCTGGTCTTCGGACATCGAGGCGGGCAACTTCCAGACGGTTGTGTAGGTCGCACCCACCTCATCATCCACGGCATCGTTCACCGCAACAAACCAACCGGTCGTATCGACCGATTCGCCGGAGACGTTCTGGAGTTCGAAGAAATCGGGGTCTCCCACGCCCGCCTCGGAGATCAGAACGGGCGTCGGAGTTACTGTGCTGACGAACTCGAACCCGATGGCGTCGATGAAGCCGGCTCCCAGGAGGTCCAGCGGCTCGGTGCCCACGTTGCGAAGCTCGATGAACTCGAACTCGTCGGCGTCGTCGAAACCAGCGGCCAATTCCGCCGCCGTCGGATCGGCCGGATGATAGTCCAACTCGGTGATCCGCAAGTAGTCGCGCAGCGGTCGATCTGGATCGGTCGACGTGACGGTAATCGTCTCGGAGCCGACCAGTTGGCCCTGATGGTTGAAGGCCTCGAACGTGTAGTCGTGCGTTCCAAACTCGACGGGAATGGCCACCTGCCAGCCGTCGGCCCAGCTTGTTTGTTGATCGGTGATCCACGAGACGTCGAGTGGCCGGTCGGTGCCTGCCAAACGGATCTCGCGTACATCGACCCATGCCCGACCGCCGACCGTCGCAGCCGATTGCTCGCCGACGTCGACCGGACCGGTGTCGCTGAGCGAGAAATCGAACGATGCCGGCAACTGCGACGTCACGTAGACTACTCGGTCGCCGATGTATTTGAGTTTCGACGAATAGTCCTTCCGTGCGAGTTCGCCGAAGTGCTCGGTCCACTGAGCCATGTAGTCGGTGTTGTAGGTCGTTTCGATGATGTCCTGAAAATGTCCGAACAGCAGCCGCTTGTAGGGAGGCATTTCGATGATCTTTTGAAGGTTCTTGGCGACGTAGAGCGGCTGCGTCGGCGAACGCTTGAAGGCGGTGTCCAAATCCCAGGGCAACATAATCATTCGGTTGTCTTCCGGACGAACGTAAACCATCATGTTGTGAAGGGCCTGCGGGCCCTGTATGTACTGATCCCAGGCGCCGGTCAGCGAGATCATGGCGGTCGTACGCATCCACTGATCGATGTCCATCACCAGCGGCGCCGCGGCCTCGAGCGCCGCACCGCTAAGGCTCAATGTCTTAGAGAATTCGATCAAGGACGAGTAATCATCCTCCATGCGATTGTTCTTGAGGATGAAGTTCCAGCGATACGCCTCTTTGTCGTCGCCTAGGTCTCGAAAGTCGGTGCCGATCACATTGTCGGGCACCGGCAGCTTGAGGCTTTCCGGATCCCCGTCCACGGTCCTGGTCGGGTAGTAGATCAGCTCCATCTTGTAGCGCTCCCCGTCGCTGCCGTTTTCAAACTGCTCGTCGAGAAAGTCATCTTCATAGCGGGCCATTTTGAGCATGGCAAAGGCGTTGTGCTTGTCCTTGGGGGTGTTGACGTGAATAATATCGCTATACAAGTCAGGAATCCCGCCGGCATGATGGAAGGCCGGTTCGATGATCGCTTCGTACACGTCTTGATCGCCTTGGCTGCCCGAGCGATCAACGGCAACTGTTTCGTGGACGTCGCGGAACAGGTGGTCCGGGTCAAATCGCAGTGTGAAGCTCACGTTATTGTCACTCGTCCGGTGCCGTTGGCTGGCTCGTAGCCGGACACCGACGTTATAGAAGACCTCCGTCTCGTCATAGACGACGGTTGCCCGCATGTTGTCGTAGCTCATGACGTTTGTTACAGTATGCAAGAACTCGGCGTCGCTGCTGGTCATGATGATCCGGACGTTATGTACGTTGTCCATGACCGCCAGATTATCGTCGATCTTGATCAGCGCACGCGAGTCGCTTCCTGCGGACGGATAGGTTGACGCGGCACCGAGAGCGTCCTGGGCCTGTACATAGAACTGAACCACGTCGCCGGCACGGTGGCCGGGAATCGTGCCGTGGTATTTGCCGTCGGCGTCCGGCGTCATGGCCGTGCTCTGCAGCATATCGCCGTCTTTTGCCCACCAGAGCGTCACCGGGCCCAGGCCGTCGGAGTCGGACGGCACCACCGAGACGCTGATCGGCTGGTCGGCTTGCGGAACGGCCGGAGAATGAGTGAAGTCGAGGTAGGTCGGGCCGACATTCGCCTCGAAAACGGAATTCCGAGCGGCCGGCGTGCCGTGATATTCGCTCTGAGCGATCAGCGTCGTTGCAGGCAAACGGTTGAAGTAAAGTCGCGTGTTTAATTGATTGGATCCGGTTACCCACTTGGCCCGAAACGAGATTTCGTATGTCCGTCCATTGGTCACGCTCAATCCATTGGCGAGCGTCGTCTCGGCGTGATTGTGCATATGCTCGGTCGGTCCGGTCGCGACGAGGCGAAGCACTTGGTTGGCCGCGTCCGTCGGATCGACGATGACCTCGCTGTGGCGATGGTTGCCGATAATACGCCAGGCTCCGGCGGCGGCGCCGAGTCTGTCGCTCTCGAACGAGCCGTTTTGGATCAATTGAATGGGATTGCGACCAGGGCTCTCGATCACGCTGATATCATCCAATAGCACTTCACCCCATCCGAGCAGGCCGAGTACGAATTCGTCCCAGCGGCCGTCCGGGCCGACTGCGCTTGCGGCTGCTCTGCCGCGATAAGAGTAAGTCTGCCAGGTTGAATCATCGTCCTCGATGCTTGCCGCCCAGGCCTCGGCGACCGCGTTGTCCGCCTCGGTGTCGCGCAGTTCCAGGCTTGAACCGCGACCGTCGGCCGCCTTGGGCCAACGTCCCTCCTGAAAGTAGTGGACTTCATCGGCCGGATTGCCCACGGCGTCGACCAATTCGATACGGTCACTCTCGTTGTTCAGCCGGCCCGAATAGTCGCCCACGATTCGATCCGCGATGGCAGGATATTTCGCCGCCAGTGCATTAGCGTCCTTGGCCACGACAAGGTACTGTCCGGCGTCGAGCATCGTGCCTGGGATAAACGCATATTGAAACCCGTCGACCATTTTCCAGCCGGTCAACTCGACCGAGTGGTCGCTTTGGTTGTAGAGTTCGATCCATTCTTCGTCGATTTCCCGGAAAGGTTGCCCTCCGTCTCCCGACTCGGGACGGTGATGGTACATAATCTCGTTGATCACGATCTCGTCGTGGAACTGAAAAAAGTTTGCCCCGCCGGGTGTCGCTGTAGCGGGAAACAACATGTCTCCGGTTCCGTCGGGCGAGCGGCCGAGAAGTGTGTCGCCAACGACCACGGCATCGAGCACGTTCCGAGCGCCGGGCGTGAGCAGAAACAGCCGATCGCCCGGCGCAGCAGAAAAACCGAGCGTGTTCTGCACAATGTGAGTCCATGCACCGGCCCCGAGCGTTGTGGACGAGAAGACGTACGCCCGGTCCGTGGCACCGGCAATTTGAATCGCATACCCGCCCAGATCTAGGTCGTCATCACCGTTGTTAATGATCTCTAGCCAGAATTCGGCATCCTTGCCGCCGGCCATTTCGTTGATTGTCAAAGTCGGTGGCGGAGAGCCGGGGAAATTGCTCGCTCCGGGAGTGCCGCCCATAACAAAACTAGTGGCCCAATTCTCCGGTGCCTTGCTCCCCGCATTCGGGTCTCGCTTGGCGAGCGTTGCGCCCAAGCCGTCGGGACCTACGGGCCAGCGACCCTGGTCGTCGTAATCGATCTCGTTCATCACGCGATCGTTGTTATTGATCAACGTGATCCGTTCTCCGCCATTATCCAATCGGCCAACCAGCGGCCCCAACGCATCGGCATAACCGCTCTGCGACTCGAGAGCCGCCGGGTCCCCGGCAACGACCAAATAGCCGAACCCGGGGATGATCGTATTGTCAGGGAAAGAGAAGTCGACACCGCCTTCGATCGTCCATTTCGAGATGTCCAAGTTCACCGCCATCTGATTGTACAACTCGATCCACTCGAGCGCCCCATCATCGTCGTTCGGCGGGTGGTACATGACCTCGTTGAAGACGACGGTGCTATCCAACACGCGCCGTGCTTCGAGCGGCTCGAACCGAAGGCGTCTCTTGCCAAGTGCTTGCCAGCTACCGAGAGAATCACTACGCGAGTGTCCTCGCCTCCGGGGACTTGCCTCCAATCTTCTTGACCTCTTGGACATGGTCGCACCTCACGTCTCTTGGCAGCAGCATTCGGGATACAAACGGTCCTGGGGCTATGCTTCCGTCGTCGAGACTACCCAATGGCAGATCACCGGCAACTCCTTGCTCCCACGAATGAGCACCGTCAGTGCCCTACATCATAACCCGGAATGGGCAAGAGTGCATTCTGGGGGGCGGTCGACGCCGGTGAAGCCGACCGGCGGGGCGTAATGCATGAGTGCCAATTGTCTTTCCCGGCCGCCCCGCGCCCCCCGGGCTGTTATTGCACTGCGGCTCTACAGAGGGGGATTGTCTTTGCAGGCCGTAATCGTGACAGTGCTCCCCACCGGCTGGATTCGCCAAGGCCATTGCCCGCTTCAATGACCACGTTGACCACGTTTCCGCTGTCGGGACACAGCGGATGGATCGCAATACCTACATTTCCGGTTGCCAAGCATGCTCTGGCGCAGTTCCAGCGATCCACATTCCGGGCAGGGGTCGGGCGGATCGATTCTTCAAGCTCACCCTCCCACCGCACGCCGTCCGCGCGATCACTACAACGTCAGCCGCTTGTACTTGTTCCGCCGATGAGCCACGCGTTCGGGGTCCTCTTCTAAGACGAATTGCTCGTAGTCGGCGAAGTTTCCTTCGAACCACCGCGTCTTGCCGTTGCCTTCCATGATCAGAAGATGCGTGGCGATGCGGTCGAGAAAGAAACGGTCGTGGCTGATCACCATGGCGCAGCCGGGGAAGTCGATCAGTCCCTGCTCGAGGACCCGCATCGTGCCCACGTCGAGATCGTTGGTCGGCTCGTCCAACAACAGCAGGTTGCCGCCCCGACGGAGCAGCTTGGCAAGATGGATTCGGTTGCGCTCGCCGCCGGAGCACGCCCCCACCTTCTTCTGTTGTTGGATGCCGCGGAAGTTGAATCGCGAGACGTAGACGCGGGAGTTCACTGAAACGGCCCCCAGCTTAATCGTGTCCTGGGCGTCGGTGATTTCCTCGAAAACCGTTTTGTGATCGTCCAGGGCGTCACGGTGTTGGTCGACGTAGGAGAGGAGCACACTAGGGCCTAGCTCGATCGTGCCGTCGTCGGGCTGCTCCTGGCCGACGATCATGCGGAACAGAGTGGTCTTGCCCGTTCCGTTGGGACCGATCACACCGACGATCGCCCCACGGGGCAGGTTGAAGGAGCAGTCGTCGAGGAGGTTGAGGAATTGATCGCCGACGTGAAAACCTTTGCTGACATGATTGATCGCCAGCACACGTTCGCCCAAACGTGCCCCCGGGGCGATTTGAATGAGCGTTTCGCTCTTGGCGTCGATCGTTTGCACGTCGGCCAATTGCTCATAGGCCGTGATCCGGGCTTGGTTCTTTTGCTTGCGGCCCTCATGGGAGTTGCGGATCCAATCCAGTTCCCGCTGGAGAGTCTTTTGCCGCTGAGTCTCCTTCTTCTGAGTCACTCGCAGAAGTTCCGCCTTCTGTGCCAGCCAGGACGAATAGTTTCCTTCGAACGGCAGACCGCGGCTGTTCTCGATCTCCAGAATCCACTTCGTGATGTTGTCCAGAAAGTAGCGGTCGTGCGTGGAAATGATCACCGTGCCGGGGTAGGCTCGCAAAGTTTGCTCTAGCCACTGGGCAGTCTCCGCATCCAGGTGGTTGGTCGGCTCATCCAAGAGCAAGAGGTCGGGCTTCTCCAGCAGGGCCATGCAGATTGCCACGCGCCGTCGCTCGCCGCCGGAAAGCTGAGCGACCGGAGTGTCGTCAGGCGGCAGCACGAGGGCGTCGGAGGCGATGTCCATCAGCCGGTCCAACTCCCAGCCGCCCGTGGCGTCGATCTTCTCCTGGAGGCGACCCATCTCGTCCATCAGCGCGTCGAAATCGTCACCCTCCTGGGGGTCGGCCATACGCTGAGAAATCTCATTGAACCGATCCACCGGGTCCTGGACCGGCTTGACCGCCATGAGAAGGTGCTCGCGGACCGTCTTGTCCAGGTCCATCAGCGGCTCCTGGGCGACGTAGCGGGCTCGCATCCCCTTGGCCAGCAAGGCCGTGCCGTCGATGTCCGTGTCCAGACCGGCCATGATCTTCAGGAGCGTGGACTTGCCGGCCCCGTTCTCGCCGACCACGCCGATCTTGGCGCCGTAGTAGAACGACAGGCTGATGTCCCGTAGCACGACCTTCTCTCCAAAGGCCTTGCTCACGTCCCGCATTTCGAGGATGAATTGTGGAGCCATGCAGAAAAACGTACATCAGATCGAGCGAGTTGACTAGTGGGACGTGATTCTTCAACACGGCAAGGAGCCGTTCCCATGGGGTGCGAGAATCCCGATCGCCAATTGTCGATATGCGATGTTGGCATGTAGCCTCCTTGGCGGGCTGCTGGCACGTCGAGGCCGCAAAACGCGGATCGATGCAGTTTTGATGCGATTCCGTTGGCCGAGGATGACGCAGATCCTACCGCCGTCGGCATCGGATCGGCTCTGGCCAGGAAGCTTTTGAGTTCATACTTCAGTAAAACGGTGAAACTGGAAAACGCTCCGATTTCCATCGAAAGAGGGGGTGGCTCTCGGTGCGGCTATTGGCCGAAAACGCCCGCAGATTATAAATCCTTCACGCCCCCCCCTCGCGTGCAAACTTCTTGCGCGCGACTGGGCGTGAAAGCGTGAAAGATTCAAGAAAGAGACAGAATTACTTGTTTTTAAGGGTTTTCTTCCTTCCGAATCTTTCACAAAGGCTCGTGAAAGATTCGCGGATGGCCATTCGAGGGGTAATTCACGCAATTCGGTAGCCGATCGCCGTCTTCGTCCGAATGTCTACCGCCACGATGACGGATTGCTGGATCAGCGTGCCAATCATGGGATTCTGGTCGTCCTCGCTGCAGGCACGGATCGGCCAGGTCGCCCTGGACCAGCTCGTACCCGGCCGTCGGAGCACACAGGAACAGCCCGCCGCGGCCACGCGTCTCGATGAGCGTAACGACCTTGCCGTCGTCGCCCCTCCGCTGAGCGAGCTTCATGCTGCCATCGATTTCACCCTCGCTCTGATAAACGACATGCCAGCCGCCCGACTGCGACGTCTCGACGACGAGACGATCCACCAGCCAGTCCATTGCCTGGTAGCATTCGTGTTCCTCGAGGTCTTCCAGCGACAGCAGTTCGCCCAGGGTGGTGGCGGCCGTTTTCTTTTGGCAATGTCGGGCGATGGTGATTTCAATCTGTTCTTCAGGTCGGGCGGTCGCCAAAGCGGCGGGTACGACATCGCCCTTCAGTTTCGACTCCCGGCGGGTCTGTCCGCGGGGTTACTGTGCGCGATTCCTGGGGACGGCGATCCGCAGGCGGAACGACACGTCGAGTCAGCGGGGCAGGGTATGTCTACGGCGACTTGACGTGACAAGCTGTCGCTTCTCAGTGGCTCTTGTACCAGCCGAAACCCTTGATGTCATTCCATAACGTCGATTGGTGGCAGGAATAGCACTCGTGGACCTTGGCGTTCGGTTTGCCGGCAACTTGGGCGCACACCTCACGGAAGTGCGTCGTTCGATGACACGGCGGGCCGTAATGACACTGCGCACAGTCCCGGGAGCGTGGCGAAGGATGTCGATATGCCGCGATTGACCATCGCTCCGTCTCGTGGCATGCGGCGCAGTTCGATCCGAATTGGCCGCTGTGTGGATCCTCCTTTTCATGACAGACCGCACAGTCGAGCCGCGACTCGCTAGAGGACGCCCGACTGGAGTCTAGGGTTCGAGCGATGCCCTCGCTCTGGTTGACTTCTTCATCCCAGGAATCCCCCAGTTGTCGAAGACCGATCCGAGACAACGCGGCGTGATCCATCGCGATGGGATGCTGGATGCGTCCGCCGTGCTCTGCATGGCACTCCTTGCAACTTCCGATGCTCCCATGAAACGCCGTCGGCGCCCGCTGGAGCAGCGCTTCGTCGTTCGCGTGGCAAACGATACAGTTTGACGCCTCTACGCCTTTGGCCGGCGTATGACAGGCATTGCAACGACCCTCCAGAAACGCATGTGGCTGCGAGAGCGGACCTGGATTGACCAAATAGCGCGGCACGGTGCCCGAATATGGCATTGCGATGACCGCCGATAGGGCGGCTAAAAGCCCGGCTCCAATCAAGAACCTCTTCATGTTCATTGAAACCACCGCAGTCCGTAGTAGACTCCCGACCAAACATGGAGCGCCAGCAGAAACCAAAGCACTCCCGCGATCAGCAGGTGAAATCGCAGCCACTTCTGGAACCGGTTCTTCATCCAAGCGTGGACAGAGATCGAGTACTCGAGGTCAGCGATGCCACCGGCGACCGCGCTGACGGACGATACCGAATCCTCCGTCTGACTCCAGCCACTTGGCCAGTTCCATGGCCTGCTGGGCGCCGATCGAATTGACGCATGTTCGACGTTTGTGCGATCCAACTCCTGACTCATCCGCTCGAAGCCGAGTTGCAATCCCCGCAACATTTGTTGCTTCTCGCGGAGCCTCTGACTGATGTGACTCATGAGGTACCGGCCGGTGAACCCGCTCAACACGACCACGAGCACCAGTGTCGTCAGCGCCATTCCCAACGGGCTGTCGAACTTGTGGCCCGTGTGTAAGAGAACCAGGATGGAGCCGACAAGTGCCGCGTAGATGTGAACCGTAAGCAGCGTCTGCATGGAGATCCAGCCGGTGACGCGGCGCTGGATGAACTGAACACGCTTGACAACACTATATGCCGCCAGCGGGACGAGCATCAGGATCGTTCCGCTCACTCCAAGAACGCCACCGGACAAGCTCCCCGCGAAACGAGGCGAACGGTGGAGAAGGAAGCCAAGCCACACGGTGAGCATGAGGAGCACAAGTAAGGCGACGATTGTCCACTGCCGGTCACGCATATCATTAGGCCTCGACAGTTACGTCAGCATCGGATGTTGCCTGGCACCCGAGGATTATTCCCGCATCCTTCTCCTGTGACGCGACGTCGGGGTCAGACTCTAAATATTCAATTAAGCGTTTCGCCAGCACAGCTCGATCGAGTTTCTGCGGTCTTTTCTGTAACGCCGGATCCTCTTGAGCTTGGTCTTCTCCGAATCGGCGGCGGTCCATTCAGACGGCCCTGGATGTGACCTGGCCGTAGTGTTGGCCGATCTGGTGCTGGTTCAGGCCGCTATGGCGACAGGCCAACTCCAAGGCGAGCGCCTTCGCTTCGCTTCGCCCGACCGACGGTCGTGGTATTGGAGGTCCTTCGGGTCGATCCGGTAGGCCGCGGCCACGATACGATCGATCGTGGTCAGATCGGCTTGTTCCCGTGGTAGTGTCACATCAAGGTCAGTTGCTTTGCCAGTGCGACGCTGCTTCAAGTCTCGCTCGACATCCGAGATATACTCAGGCGAGCCGATCACGTAGCGGCTCGTACGCATGGCTTCCAGCCAGGGGCCATCGTCCTCCATGAGGCAGGCGCGCACGTGGGCGCGGACATACCAGGGGACATTCTACTTTATAGCGAAAAACCCTTGGGAAACGAAATACCACGACCCATTGGAGAACCACGACCTATCCCGTGAAAACGGTTGTATCGGCCCTTCGCAACGCTCGTTGCAGCAGCGAAGAGGCGATCCCGCGATCCGCGAGACGGTCGCAAACAATCATCGGCGCCGGACCGCTCTCGGGCGATCCGGGCGACTGTCTTAGGCGGCAGACGTATTCACGAAGGGAAGTGGCACCCGACAAACGCGGCGCGTTCTACCTCATGCGGCGGCCGTTTCGCCGCGCCCTCATCTGCTCCCATAGTTGGGCAAACATATGACGGAAACCGCGACGACCCGTGGGCTCGGGGTCCGCCGGGGCAGGGTTCTCGAAGCCGATGACGGTCGAATTGGCGAAGGAATTGTCGTCTTTGCCGTCCTCGATGCCATCACCATCGTTCGCCGTATCGGTCCCCGATCCACCGTTGATGAAGGTTCGTATCGCAACCGTGTTGGCGGATGCCGTCAGCGAATCGTCTCCCTGGCCCAGATCCAACCGAAGCCCTTCGTGAAAGATGGACTCGGTCAGCGTGACCGTGTCCATTCCGGAGCCGGCGTTAATGGTCGCACCCTGGCGCCCGAACAATCTGCGAGACTTCCGTGGCGTCTCGCCCTCGGCCGGTATGGCCTCGGGAGTCCCGGCGTACAGCCTTTCGATCGTGACCGTATCCCCTGTGATTTCACCATCGACCGTTTCCTCCTGTCCGCTGCCGGCAAACAGCGTGAAACGATCGGCAACCACGACGTCTGTGATGGTCACGGCGTCGACACCGCCGGACGTGTTCAAGGTGGCGTCGTCTCCAACCGTCGTGTCCGTCACCTCCAGCGTATCTTTGCCGCTGCCGGTGTGGACACTCAGATCGTCCTTGATTAGGGAGCCGTCGATTGTCACGGTATCGTCGCCGGAGGACGTGTGGATCATGGCATCATCTTCGACGGTCACGCCGCTCAGTGTCACTTTGTCGTCGCCGGCCGAGGTAACGATCATCAGGTCGTCGCCCACGGTTACGTTGGTCAACTCCACGGTGTCATCGCCAGCGGACATGATGATCTGCAGGTCGCCGGGAACGGCCACCGGTACGTCGGCGGTCCCCATGGTCACGGTATCATTACCCTCGCCCATGAGAATCTTGACCCTGCCGGTAACTTCGGCAACGGGAATGGAGGCGATACCGTCCCCAGTGATTTCGTACGTTTCCGCGCCTGCGTCGCCGCTCACCGAAATCTCGATGGCGTTGTCGAGCTCATCCCCCTGGATGATCAGATCACCCTCGATCACCTGAACACCGACGATGCCGGCCAACATGAGCTTGCGTTCGAGCGATTCGAACCGAAGTCGGCCCTTGCTACGAGTTTTTCCGATCATACCTCTACTCCTTTTTTGGAAATGACGCTGTATTGAAGAGACTCCGTTCTGAAGTGGCGATATCAAAGTACCACGCCGCCCAACCTCCATGGGACGCCCGGTCGCCTTTCATTCCACTGAGTATACGGGCCGCCGCAAACGCGTCAAGCGAAATGTCGTCGCATCCTCCACCAGAAAGAGGGGGGTGCGACAATAATTGCTCTGTGTCTGCCGTCGAGCTACAATAACCGTCATCGGCGGCCGGATGGATGGCGACGACACGTACTCCCACTGGTACCACCCACGGCTCCCCTGGGACCTAGCGGCCAAATTCACCAAGCCCAACCTGCTCGACGAAGAGAAGCCGACCGAGGGCATGGGAACGTCCCTGGACGCGCTCACGTTTAAGTTCTACGTCAAGGCGAGCTTCCGTTTGACCCAGTAGTCGCCGGCTCAGGTAGCTACTTCTCGCCGGCGAACGCTTCCGCTATGTTCATTGCGTGCTCTCGGACCCGGCGGTATGAGTTCAGTTGAGAACTGTAGGAGACCACGACGTTCGGATCGACCTTCTCCTCGGACATCT
>SDBT01011990.1_pt1 | contig 13924 bp, 7 predicted proteins | sample 2277101 | NCBI WGS metagenome assembly SDBT01 (sample SAMN10404973, study PRJNA504765) | marine sediment metagenome | isolation source: marine sediment core GS10_PC15, 103 cmbsf | place: Arctic Ocean: Southern Knipovich Ridge | collected 2010 | reverse complement strand
TCAGCCGGAATCAATTCGCCATTAAAGCAAAAATTTGCATCTCCGGTTCCCGTACATTCACGAGGCTGCAGGTCACCTGTACAGATTGGTGGTGTGCCTGTCGTTACCTGAACTTTTACGTAGGAATTTTCGGGATTCTCTGAATCTGGATACATGGCAAGAGTTTCCAGCTGGGTACCCGACAAAGGATCTGTGAATGTCTCTCCAACATGTAATAGAACGTTGTCAGGATGCGCATGTCCTGAAGAGTCGCCTTGTGGGTAAAAAATAAATGACCTGTTCTTCACCGGATCATCAATATGGAGCATTGCTCCGGTATATGCGCTACCGGTCGGCGGGCGCTGCCAATGCGCCATCTCCCAGTCGAATGTACTGTTATCACGGACGCCGCGATACTCCACCCATAAATACTCACCATCCATACGTGGAATTTTCAACCCCTGAAGTTTGCCGCTCAATTGATACTGGATCGGATAAATATCGAATGTACCACTTTCAGTTACCTCAGACAGGTTGCCATTTGATTCAGTAAGCCAGCCGCTCTCTGCTTTATGTTTTGCATTATAGCTATGCGGGCCCCAATTTCCCATTATTTCATATCCGTCATAATACTCGTCGTATTGGCCTATCGTACAATCAAACAACGGTGTCTCATGAATGTTACATCTGAAGAATGACGCGTGATGATGACCTAAATTATGACCTATCTCATGCCCCATCACCATTACTACTTTATCCTTTTTGTTCAGACTACCGTTATTAATTTCCGACAAACTAGGCGGATGATTGTAATAACCACCAGGGAAATTGCTATTATCAATCATTGATACCGACACATTTATTGTCTGGCCGCCTGGAAGCGTAACAGTGCGCGGAGACCGCCATGCAAGTCCTATCCACGTTGACGTGCAATTATACGGGGCAACAATAATGATATACTCCCCGTCATATCCGGTAAAATCAATCTGACCATCAAGGCTGCTAAAAACGGCTTCATAATATTCTGTGGCGCTGAAATCCTCACACGGAACCCGCGTGTAATCAACTTCATACCATCCCTGTACATCACTGGCAAAATTAATTGCGCCAAACGAAGCCTGGTCGTAGTATAAATCAATGAGGTGCATAGTATCCTCACCCTCCTGAACATCAGGTTTTGACGGCTGTGACTCACCACTCGGATATGTAAGCACCATATGCGCTTGCTGAGTGCCTTCAATAGCCCCGCGGGTCCCTTTATCAGTTTCACGATAGCCGGGGATATTTACGATATCCGCCGGACCCTGTAATTCACGCGAGGCATCAAATAGTATTGCCGTGCCTCCGTTCAGCGGATATCCGGATATTTCAACCGTACTTCCGGATGTTAGGGTGCTGTGCGGTTTATTTGCAAAATACAGGTCAATTTCACCTTTTTCCGTTTGGATTGAGTATTCCTCAAAAAAGGTCGAATCCTCAAAATTATCAGCAACCATAATGCTAAGAGTCCCTGTAACATCCGTGAGCTTATAATTACAATCATTGTGAGAAAAATTTCTCAACGCAGTAACTTTCGCGTCCTCTGATTCACTGCCAGTGAAATCGCCTACTGAATATACCGGACATGAAGATACTACGGGTTTTACTTCAACTGCTCCTATTCTGCCAAACGTCGCCATGGCCGCCAAGAATCCCATACCAATGAAAAAAACACCAATCATGCCTACGGTCAGCGTTGTCTTAGTTGTCAGTGTTGCCGTCGTTAAAACTGTGTCAATTTGTTGCTGCTTATCATTCTGCATAATAGTTTCATTAATTTTTTTCTGCTTACGTTGTGGCATGCGACCAAAATTTACTAATCTCTCGATGGCGACTCCTGATTCAAGCCGTCACAGTCCCATTCTCCATTAACCTTTTTACAGCATTCTCCACTGCTACACGTATACGTTGCCGGACACGTAATGCCGCATGCTCCGCATTTGTATTGTTCAAGTACTTGTCCTTTGCATAGCCGATTATTGGCATTGCATTGTCCTGAAACTGTGCCGTCAGAGCACTGACACTGCTTTGCTAAATATTCAGGACGGAGGAAATCCGGGTTAGGCGAACGTAATGTATTATAGGTGTTGCCATAGTCATCAACGAGTAAAAAGGCAAATTGGCCAAGTCTGCCATCCCAGGTCACATCATTATCCTCAAAAATTAAATCAGGCAAACAAATATCAAGCTCGCCAATATCCGACTCGACATGCATTACAACATCTTCATAAAAAAATTCGCTCGGATTCTCTGCGACCCCACCGATAGAAATAAGCATAGGTGAGGCAAATCCAGCTTCGTCAATATCACCATCCCCAAAAAAATGATCAACACCCCAATATTCATTATTGAAATCATAGTTGCCGAGGACGGTAAACTGCTCCCACCGCGCACTCGGGTAACTCTTGACAAATGATATATATACTTGATCTGTAGTATCTGTTTCCATATTTGTGACCGCTGCTGTAATATCGTTCGGGAAAAATGATTTTATTGTTGTCAGTGGGGATCCACTTGCAATCATTCCGCCTATACCACTCCAAGAGCCGTCATTTATTATAAAAGAGGGATCAGAAAGCTGACCATGAGATAAAGCTAAATTATCAAAATATGCGAAGTACTGTTCGTCATGCGGATCACTTGCGCTTCCAGCCATAAGAGTTATTTTAGCGGTGCTGCTGGTAGGAACGAAATCACAGGACGAATCATGCCAAAACAATGGTGGCTCAACATTAATCTGATACTCACAGCTTCCGTACTCCTCGTTACCATCAACTGAAGTAACTACCACACGAACAACTTCAGATGTTCCTTGCTTAACCCGAAACGAAAGTGTATGGTTACTTCCTGCTTGTAATCCAGTTACGGTCTGCCCAAAACGGTCTGCCAATGGTACGCTCTGATATACACGTGCGCAGGCGTCATCGCCGTCACAGCGATCTATATTTACTTGTTTGTGTTGCGACCTAGTACTACTTCCATCATTACCAAACGCTTTTGCCGCGATCATCACAAAAAAATGGTCTGAAGTTCCTTGCCCTTGTTCGGGAACGTTGTATTCTATTTCATATGGTGCAGTAGAATCTGCATCGAACATATTATATCCAATCTGCCCAGTGTAAGGGTTGACACTCACTATTTCAAATTCAACCCGATCAATGCCAGAATCATCCGAAGCAATAACTTCTATGGGTATTAAATAGCTAGCAACATCACCATGATCAGGTGTAATAATACTAATAGTAGGTGGCGATGAGGCAACCAATACGGGCAATGAAGGACTTGAGCGCAGTGCATTAAACGTCAAAAGTCCGAGCGCGACGCTTACCGCAGCACCTCCGATAAACATGCCAAGCATAACGCTCGTAACACTGCTTACTCCTACTTTTGTATCAATGTCACTCATAATTCGCATATACAATAGGATTAGTTGGCTAAGATTACATCCTTATTGTAACACGCCATCAACTAATGTAACAACATTACTGCACGTTACCTGACTTGCCTGATCTACAACGCATACTGAGTAATAATGGGTTCCCGTTGCAAGATCAGCGGATGTTGCCCGCCCGCCCGCAGCAGAGCCGTCATCCATAAATGAAACTTTTGATATGGAGCCTTCCGCCTTGATATAGAGATCAACAGGGTACTTTGGCAGGGAATTTGTCTGAGACCAAACGACCTTGTAGAAGCTGAAATCACTTTCTGCGGACTTTGTCCACGAAAGTTCAAGACCGGTATCGCCATAACGTGCGGAAAGTGTCACTGCATCCGGAACCGGATTTTCATTTATTGCTGTTACTTGTTCAACGTTGCTGCAAACGATAGAGCTCCCGACTGCACAGATTCTGTAATAATAACTTTTACTTTTTACGGACGAATAATCTCGGTGACTTTCCTGGCCGTTAGATTTTACAGCTATGTAATTATCATCCGGATACCGAAGATCAGAATTCGTTTCGGATCGGACAACCTTATAATATTTAAATCCGGCAATTGATGAAGCATCGGTCCACCAGATGCCAACTCCGGTAGCTTCAGCTTTTACGGACATTGAAAGGCCGATATCAGAAGTTGTTAGTTCATGTGCGGTAACTTCCAAATCATTACTATATATACTACACTCTCCACTCCCGGAATACTCACATACTCGAAAATGATATACATTTCCATCTGTTACTGACCATATGTAACTCTTTGATGCGGAATCACTAAGATATGCGTATTCATTACCGGGAAAAACCGGATTTACTGAATCACCTTTTACGACTTTGAAGCCATTCTCCGGAGTAATGCCGGATACAGTCCAACTCAGATGTATGCCGTCACTTTTTGCTTCAGCTGATAGAGATATACTTTCTCCTTCGACAGTATCTTCGATATCATCGGAATTTCCCTGATCATATTCCTCTGTAGAATCTTCCGGAGCGGTGCCGGTCATATTTACAACATTTGAACAGTAAATTTTACTAGCGCTCATAACCTCACAAACACGGTAGTAATATGTTACTCCCTCATCAACATCAGTATCTTCATAAAACTCCTTTCCCTTATTGAGGACCGAAATATACCCGTCTTCAGGATATTTCAAATCAGGGTTCGTTTCAGATCGGACTACTTTGTAATACTGAAAAACATTTTCTGACGCAGTTGTCAAATTCCACCATAGATGAACTCCGTCTGACTGGGTCTCTCCGGAAAGAACCAATGGCGTTGCTGATACTGGTACATCGTACGTCACACGCACTTCCTTGGCGGATCGCTTGCCGTTATCATCTTCTGCGATAACGGTAATTGCATTCTTCCCTGCTGATAATTTAATTTCTTTAGAATACGTACCATCGGAAATAGTCGCTGGCTCCCCATTGACCGTCAACGACGTTGCCGTATCACCGACAGTGCCTTCTACGGTGACGCTACCAACTCCGATCGACGTATCGTTTGCCGGTGAAAGGACGGAAAGTTCAGGGCCTGCATAATCTTTTAGTATGCCAAGATCCTCTGTAGTTTTGGAATCCTCCTCTTTATTCCAGGTATACCAGTCATTAGTTAATATTGATTCATCAAGTTTTGACACGCTTACATCAAGACTATCGGTATCTATATTTGCAACATTTCCTTCAGTGACACGGTGCTCTCCTTCTTCGATAATGACAGTAACCGCACTTTCAACAACGCCAACATCAATAGCACCACTACCCATAATCACGTCAAATGCAGTCCCCTGCGCCTTAATTGTGGCGGTATCAGCCTTTACGATATAACTCCCCTCTACCCTGCTGTAGCTCGCGCCTGCAATTTGTATGACGGTTACATTATTTTTTTGTAAATCAGTGAGAAATAATTCTGTATCGTACCCCAAACGAATTGTTTTTTTATTCTCCAATTCTATAATTGCCTTGCTTCCTGCGCCTGTTCGTATGCCATCGCCCTCATGCAAGATCGTATCAGTTTCAACAGATCTCCAATTTTGATCCCCACTTTCTGTGCTTCCAAAATTTACTTCAACCGTTCCCTGTTGAAAAGCGAGTGTAGCAGATACTGCCCGCCTACCGGTAAAGAAAGAAGTAATTTCAGGCTGTATTACTTCCTGATTTTGGAAATACCAATTGATACCCCACCCGAGTGCGGTTATGGTTACCACTATCGCAATTAATGGAAATATTGTTTTTTTACGCATGGAATCCTTCGTTAAATAGTTTAATAAATCGTGTTATTATAGCACTCTCACTATTATTTTGCAATATCAATCAGTTACTTATACTTCATCTACATTTATAACACGGACATTCGGACCGCCATCACTACGTGGAATCGTCAATAATTCGTCAGCTCCGTCACCATCGACATCTCCTCCGGCGAGGTTTACCCCCCCCAGAAAAGACGTTGTATAAACGAAAAATTCTTTAAGAAGCTCCTCACGTATATTATACACCCTAACGAGCGGTGTTGCATCGGCACCGACGCCTACCAGTAATTCTTTGGTGCCGTCACCATCCGTATCAACACCGGCAACAGATACACCGCCCCGATAATCCCTGCCAAATGCATAAAAGCCAGGCGATAGTCTTTTCAGCTCATTGGTCCTGATCTGGAAAAATTGTACATGTGGGGCTCCTAATTGCGGTCCGGTAATAATCTCATCCTTTCCGTCGCCATCAACATCAGCTGTTGTCACATTAATGCCGCCACGGAAGTACGGATCATATGCCATAAAATTTGTTAATATACGTCCTTCGATATTGTAGACCAAAACGTGCGGCCCGCCACCAGACTGAGCGGCAACCACTATTTCAAATATACCGTCGCCGTTCGTATCACCGCACGATAGATTCACACCTCCAAGAAATTTTCCATCAAGCACATTAAATCCTTCATTGATTATATTTCCGTATCCGTCAAATATCCTGACAAGCGGCCATCCTCCAGATCCCTGTGCAGTCACGACTTCATCATATCCGTCACCGTTTACGTCACATGCCGATACAATGACTCCGTTGCGCAAGCTGGAATCGTATGCAAAAAATTGTGACTTCACAATACCGCTGCTGTCAAAAATCCTGACCTGCGGCGCCATACCGTCTCCTGATCCGACAATAATTTCCTCATCGTTACTCCCGAAAATATTCCCGGCACCCGTATGATATCCTCCTCTCAGAGATGAGGAATATGCAAAAAATGAAGTACCTTCTGCTACTGGGGGTTCAGATGTTGATGGGCCGGTAATCGTGTCGTCAGTTTTTCCGGAATACTCATAATATGCATCGGGAACATTACCGTCAGCATCGGTGATGCCGAGACTCCGCTCAAGTGTTGCCTGCCGGCCATCAAGTGAAATAACGGTAACGTCATACCAGCCCGGATTCATCTGTGATAACGGCAAGCGTACAGACAATGATGTGTCTGACTGGACGTATGTCACCTCGGCTTCAAGATCAGCAAAGTATGTTCGGAGGTTAATAAAATTTGTGCCTTCAACTTTCACATGCAAGCCGGCTCCCTTATCCCAGGCGGGATTAACAGGACTTGGCGAAACTGACGTGACGGTTGGTGAAGAATATTCGTACGGAGCGTCTCCTTCGATATCAATGCGCCGAATGAGATCATTCCACGTATCCGCAACGTATAGTACGGTCCCATCACCGTTCGGCGTCAGACCTGAGAGGTTATTGAATGCAGCAGCATCCTGCACTCCGTCAGTATATCCGCGTGTTCCTCCTCCTGCTACGAGCTTGGTGAGTTTGGTAGACGTATCGACAACACGAACTCGGAATGAACCTGCTTCAGAAAAGTACAACTGGCCTTCAGCTCCCATTTTCAAATATCCCGGATATGACAGCACAGCGTCAGTTCCGATTGCTTCGCGATATCCGGCGGTTCCCCGACCAACGAGCGTACTCACGTTATTAGATGCTAAATCAATTTTTCGTATAACGTGGTTATTTGTATCCGTGACATACAAATTAGAGCCGGATGCATCAATTGCAATTCCTGACGGTCTGTCAAACTTGGCAGCAGACCCGGCTGCATTCAGATATCCTGCTTCCCCTGAACCGGCAATCAGCCATGTCTGACCGTCAGAAATTCGGACTTTACGAATCCGGTTATTACCGGTATCCGATACATATAAATACGTATTGGTTGGATCAATGACAATACCTGAAGGTGAACGGAAATAAGAGCATCCGGAAACGCCGGTTGTCTGCACATCTTCGTCGCAGCGCGTTCCCTCTTGGTATCCGTTATCGTCAAATCCCCGCGTATTGATCAGTCCGGCGCCGGACACCAGAAACGTCCGTATCGGATTTGCAGTTAAATTAACTCCGCGAATTCTGTTATTCCAGCGGTCCGTAACGTACAATCGCGTTCCGGCTGAGTTTACCGTTATGCTCTGTATTGTAGAAAAGCGGATTGGCAGCGTGTCATAATCCGTTCCTTCGCCCCGATAGTTATCAACACTCGATCCTATGACATGGCTGACGGTACCGGTCGTAATGTCAATTTTGCGAATCTTATTATTATCAGCGATATAAAGAGTATCACCGTCATCTGCGAGCGTCATATCATACGGCCGTCCAAAGAGTGCATCGTCCAGACTGCCGTTTACATTTCCAAATCTGTCTGAACCAGCAAATGAACTGTTGTCATCTCCGTCATTTTTATTGAAACGGTGAATCGTTCCCATTCCGGCATTCACTGCATAGACGTAGTCCCCTGCAATCTCCAAACCTGACGGGTATATCAATTCATTTTGTCTCGTATCCTGGTAAATGAGTGTTGTAGCTTTTGTGGTCAGGTTAATTTTCCTGATACGATCAACGGTCCATGCATCATGATCTGATACATACAGGTAATTGCCATCCAGAGCTACACCCATTACATTTTCAAATTGGGCCGCGGTGCCCGTACCCTCGACGTATCCGGAATTGCCGGAGCCGGCTATTACGTTCACAACACCGGTTGTGGTATTGACTGAAACGATTCGGTGATTGCCGTTATCGGCAATGTATAGGACGCTTCCGTCGGTTGCAACGTCCATTCTTCGCGGATCAGAAAGCGATGAGGTAACGGTCGTAACAGTACCTCCGCTCGTAGAAACCGATTTAAGTGCATTGTTTCCAGAGTCAGCGATATACAATGTCGATCCATAAACTGTTACACCGTACGGCGAAGAGAGTCCGCTCGATACTAACGTTGATACCGTACCACTTGCGGTAATTTTTCTTATCCTGCTATTTCCTGTATCCGCAACATACACCGTGCCATCCGATCCGACATCTATGCCGCGTGGCAGTGCAAACTCTGCTACTGTAGAAGCTCCGTCAGTACTTCCGTACGAACCGGTACCGGCAAGCGTGGATACCGTGCCGCCGCTTGATATTTTTCTTATTACATTATTATACGTATCAGCAATATAAAAATTACCCGAACTGTCACGCGTGATATCCTCGGGAAAATCAAAAAATGCATTCAGCTTGTGACCGCCGTCACCGCCTGAAATACTGCCGGAATACGTGGTCACATCACCGTATGCCGCATCTGCGGGAGATATAATAAAAAACAACGCGCTCAATCCAAACGCCACGCTTACCACAGCTAAAAGTAGCTTATTCATACGTTTTAATATAATTTTTCTTTTTATTTTATTTCGTGTTCTTATTATAGCACGTATTCATTATTTTTTCAAGGGAACAAAAAACGGGCAGTAGAATTACTTCTACTGCCCGCGTATTCGAGAAAAGAATCACGAAAGCTGGATCCTCTTGGCAATTGCAGTGTTCTGCTTGGTGCCTTGAAGAAACAGTTTTACGGAACCCTTATTCACGTTCAAAGGTTCAAAATACAAGAACGCCCTGATTTCGTTCTCACCAGGCCGGAAAAAGCGATGCTTTCCGTATATAACCTGGCCCTCGCTCGACATGATATCATACTCATTCCCGCCAACATCTCGGAGACGGGTATTCATTTCGATGAGAGCTATAGCAACACTATTCAGGTCGGACCGACGCCACACCACCTCGATGATGGTGGAAATCGAATCCGTACCAGAGAACTTGGCAAATGCCACACAGCCCAGCTGGCCTTCATCAGAAAGTCTGACAAAACCATCAGGAGCTGAGACATTCACTGTCGTACTCACGTGCCCGGAAGATTGAACATCAGATTGTCGGTATGTCGCTGCGGTATTGATTACAGGAGCGGAGAGTACTGCAATCATGCTCGTCTGCCTGACAACAGCAGTATCTGCTCCAGAAGGCGGATCACCTGCACTGTTCAATCCCGGCGCATAGAACCTGCTTGGCTGCTGAAGCAACGCGAGGCGTATCTGCCCAGACCGGCGTTCGAGCTTCTTCTTTAGCACATCAATATCGGTTTCATCAACTTTAAAGTCGTAGTTGACGTCGCCGCATACCGAGTCACGGTCAGATAGACGCTCAAACATTACAAGCTCTTCCAGCCGGTCAAGATCAGCGTCGTTAATGAGGCTGTCCCTATTGACATCCCAGGTCGTGTCATACGTATCCGGGTACGCCAGCATGAAGAGGCTCAAGTCAGCATCATCAACACTGCCATCGCCATTCACATTCGCCCAGGGCAAGTTGATCGTGGCAATCGCGGTCGGATCCGGATCCGCACCGTTAAATCCGATGTACGCCTGCATCATCCACAGGTCTTTCTCGTTGGTAACGAGATCACCATTAACATCACCGGCTTGGCGGGCAAAATCAGAGTGGACAAACCGCTGATAAATGACATTGTTCCAGGTATTTTGCATTGCGGCCATAACCGTACCCCGATCGCCTGAAGATGGCGTCGAGATAGCAATAAGACACAGCAGCGCAACCCAGCCCAGTTCAATGAACATGTTCTTGATGGTAATGAACCGCAAGAACGTACGGAGCATCTTATTGGAGTAAGCGGCAATACTAAGTACGAGCAACGCAAGAATCGCGCCAAAAAAATAATCTGCCGGTAGGTTCTGTATCCGGATCAACTTGAACGTCACCACGGCACCCAGAACGAAAAATAATATCCTGAGCGGCGGCCTGACGAAAAAGTCAGAAAACGATTTCTCACTTTGGTCGTCCGTATCACCGTTATTGGCGTAACTAATGCGCGACGCTTTGTACGCAAGCCAACAGATCGGCAAAAGCGTAAAAGCGGCGATCACACCCAGAATAAGCAAATACGCTCCGGACAGAATTGCGTTTAACGGTTCACCATTGCCGATAACATCGACGACAAACCATACATACATCCAGGTGGCGATTGCCAATCCAATGTAGGCACGCACTCTGCCAAGTAGCAGCATCGCGCCGCCGTTGTTGATCCAGTTGGTCTCCATGTTCTTTCTGAGCGGAAAGACCAGGAAAAAATCACCAATCAACGCGAGCAGGAGAACGGCAACTTCGCTAAAAAGCACCATTCGGCCGAGCGTTTGCTCGGCAAATCCGCACATGATGATGATGATCGAAATCACTCCTCCGAATAGCATCATCGGCAACAGCAGTCGCACAAGGCGACTATACCTGCAGAAAATGCCAGTCGTCACGTCTTTGGTCGGATCCAGGATCTTCTCAAGCGGCACAGCGCCTATCATGGCTGTAAAACCAGCGAGACACTTATACACGTCATACCGCTTATGGTACCCGAACACTCCGGCGAAGATTACGAGCAGCTTATTCAGGCTGATGCCTGAGCCACTTGCAACCTCTTTGGCGTGCTTGAGTACGTCTCCAAGCATGTCCATCCAGCTCTTCGCTGTTTCGATGTCCAAGCTTTCAGGTTCAGTAGTAGTCGTATCGTCTTCCATTGCTATATCTCCTTCGAGGCCGTACTAACGGCCGGTACTGGTAGGGTTGTACGAGCGCCCGGTACTGGAAATTGAAGCCAGCTAAGCCACCCTGATTGAGAGAGCTTTTCATTGGCAGCCGTAACCGCTACTGCACAGCGGGCACGGCTTTGGTCGATCTCACGATCATGCCAATGATGGAAGGCGCGGAGGAGCAGTGAGCCCTTGTTCCACAAATCTTCTTTCATATCGATGAACGTCCGTTTGCATGCCGCCATGAAATTCTCACCGTTCTCGGTCAGGAGACCAAGAAGTTCTTTTCTTTGCGCGTGTTGTAGGCGCAGCGAATTCTCGTCAGTGCTTTGCAGTACTGACCGAATTCCGTCGGCGCATACTTTCGCCGTTATCAGACCCATTACCCACATGGCCATGACCTCGTAGATTTTCCGGTTAAGCATAAGCTCCCTGAGCATCTGACCGAGTCCCTCGAGTAGGCCTGAAACGGTGTCTGCACCCAAATTCGTAGCTGTTTCTCTATCCACGATAGTATCTCCTATTTCATACGTTTAGTGTGACACAATGATGATGCCACCATGTGGCTGACGCTGTCCCCGTCGGAGACGTGCATCTTGAACGCGATCCCATTGGAAAGACGCAGCGCATTCAGCTGCAAGAACGGCCTCATCACTCACAGGACCCGATCGTAGATGCGCGATAACGCTTCTATAACCAGTCCTTAACTTTGTCATCGGATTCGGCCGGACATTGAACCATGCCAGGCGCTTTTCGATCGGTTTAGCGGCCACGATTGTCAAAATCGCGACTGCCTTCTTAATCCTGTCTTCAGAACCATCTCCGAACAGATTAGCCATCTTCAGGTTGAAGTTGAGCTGATCGTCCGGAGAATCGTTCGCGATGTCCATAGTCACTTCCAAAATTGCCGGAAGGACATCCCGGTGGAGTTCCCCGAGGAGCATGGCGGACTTGATGCCGACTGCTACTCCGCCGGCAGGACCGCCGGATTCACTAGATTCGGCGTTATATATGCAATAGTAGTCCACAAGGTCTACCTTGCCATCGCGAGCCATAAAATGCTCAGCCTCGCGTCTCAAAATAGGAGGTGCAAGCGCACCAAGTCTTGAGAGTACAAGCTGTTTACGGTACGGTGATTCGATTTGCTCAATGAGCCTATCCATCATGTCCCGCTGTGAATCCTGCAGCATTGCGATGTTTTGACGAGCCTTCGCAATAAAATCTAGCGATACGACTGGTCCTTTGTTGCCGCCGGATCTTCTTTTGTCTTTTCCATCAGCCATATCAGTTTCACCTTCTTTCTCACTTGCTGAGTATCCATGCATTAAACGTTCAATCACCGGTTCGATGAGAGATCGCTTTAGCGGATCAAGATGGTTTGCCCACTCATGAACCCAGTTCCGAGCAAGCGTACCACCAGGATACCGTTCAATAGCTCTACTGAATTGGTCAATTAATGGCCCCGCAACACTATGCGAAGCCAAAAACTTAACACCTTGTTCAACACCACTACGAACGAGGGTTCCGGAGATAACAGCCTTAGTAACAGTTACCATGACTATTCGCCTCCTTTCCCGTGTGATATACGACTGCGTTAATCATGCTCACCTCCATTTCGTCGAGGCGGACGTTTGTTATTAGATTTTGATAAAGGTGATCCGTTACACCGAGGGTCATCGACCCCGAACTTTATGTTCATGGAAATCTCCTTTCCACCTTGACCCATTATATGGGCTTTACCCATTATATGGGGGTGAGCTTATGTTACGTTAAAGTTTCTGTAATTTTCCGAGCTAAATTGTCAAAGATCAGGGATCTTTAGATAACTATACGCGGCTACAATGATTGCAGTTTTGCATAGCGCCTCACCTTACAATATATGATGTTATTTGTCAATAATATTCGTCCACATCTGAAAACTGTCGCCTAATGAAAATTATACTCTACAAAATCCTCTTATAATTAAGGAGTCTGAATAAATTTATACTCAACAACGTCATCTACATATCCGTGTTTTATAGGATTATATTCGATGTATCGCACGTGGTTATTGACCATACCTCACCTCTCCTCACACGTTTGATAAAAAGTACACCGCGTTGCTCTCCCCTCCTTAATCAAGGAGGGGAAGAACGTACGTGTTCAGTTAAACAGAAGTAACACTCGCAGAGGGGGAGGTTGAGATAATGACAAAGATAATATTATGTTCACTCCACCCATACTTTTGAACCATCACTCCTTATCTCAACATCACCTATCTCATCATTCCGATACACTTCCATACCAAATCCCTCCAGCCTCTTCATAATAAGTCTATGCGGATGATTAAAGCTGTTCCCCTCGCCTACTTGAATGACTGCGTATTCAGGATCAACTGCCTGAAAAAAACCTAGTGATGATGAATACTTACTGCCATGGTGGCCTACTTTTAAAACATTACTCTGTAAATGGACTCCGCTTGATAATATTTCTTCCTCGACTTCTACCGGCGCATCGCCGGTAAACAAAAACGACGTATCACCATATACCAGCCGAGTGACGACCGAACTGTCATTAAGATCTTTAATGTCGCTGTTACTC
>SDBT01011989.1_pt1 | contig 13925 bp, 10 predicted proteins | sample 2277101 | NCBI WGS metagenome assembly SDBT01 (sample SAMN10404973, study PRJNA504765) | marine sediment metagenome | isolation source: marine sediment core GS10_PC15, 103 cmbsf | place: Arctic Ocean: Southern Knipovich Ridge | collected 2010 | reverse complement strand
CGTCAGGTTCGTCTTTCCGGATCCGCTCCTGCCGGCAACGAGAATGTGCTCCTTCAGACGGTCGCTCTTGAGAAGGAACGGATACAGCTCTCGGTTGCCGTAGGCCACCGTGCCGATTTGGACATCGCCGGACTTGGCGAACTTCTTATCGGGGGGAGGGAACGGTGAGCGATCAGGCTGGTAGTCCTGGCCAATGTGCTTGGCTGCGAGAAGCTCCAGCGTCTGCTCGATGTCCGCCTTGCCGAATGCGTCCGATTCGGACAGGTACGCAGCCCAGAGCCTATCGATCTTCTTGCCGAGGACGGGCCGGAGCTTGCGGCAAAGCTCCTGCATTCGGGTCATCAAGGCCCATCACCCTTGTCATCTTCCAGGATCGCCACCTTACGGTAGGCGGCCAGATAGTTCTGGGCAACCTCGGGCAACGTCTGCTTCAGCCTGGATACGTCCTTCCAGAGGTCTACCCGCTCCCCTCGCATCTGTTCGTACAGCTCCTGCGTCAGCTTGCTGGCTGAGTATTGCTGGCGGTTGTCGGCCGGCGCCCCCTGGGCGGCCACTTGGCGGAAGATCGCGTTATCGGCTTCGCATACGCCTTGATGGAGTTCGTACATGTTACGGTGATAGAGCTCATAGCGGTTGCGAACTTGCCGTATCGCATCTTCCAGGCCTAGCCAGGAGGTCTGCTTCTTGTCGGAGATGATCGCTGTCTCGGCATCGCCGGCGGGTACTGCGAAGTAGCCGGATAAGATGATCTCCTCGACCGTCTGCGGCTGGCGAGAAGGCGCCCACGAGCGATCGGATGAGAAATCGTAGCTGGCATAGCTCTGGGAGAGGGGCTGTTGCCGGAGACGATCCGATGGTTCGTTGTAGGAGAGAAAGAGCCCTGCCTCGTAGAAATACGGTACATAACCCCCGCTTGGGGCGGGGCTGTTGGGGAAAATGGTCGTGTACATGGCAGGGCCTCCGGAATTACTTCCTTGGAGGTGGTGAATCCGGCCAAGTATTTAAAGCTTTCGGTTGTCGTAGCTACCGTGGAGTGAGCAATTGGGGCAGCCCTCCCGGGAGGGGGCATGTTGGCCGAGAGCCTCGCGAGGATTGAATTGAGGACAGAGTTGGATTAAGATGCGATCACTGGGGCGAACGACAACGTGGACAAGACCGGGCGACATGAGCGAGAGAGTATGTTCTCTTACACCGTCAAGTTTCAGCTGGCTATCCAATGTTTCGAGCCACGGAGGTGCATCGGAGAATTGCGAAGGGCATTCCTGATCATTTTGCTCGCTTTGGCCTTCAGCGGCTGCGGCCCTTCCCTGGATTGCCCCAGAGTGATCTATCTCGATGGGGCAGGCTGGCACAGCGGCGACGGGCCTGTTCGCAAGGGTCTGCGCCGGGCGGGCTTCAAGGGGCCGGTGGAGAGATTCGGCTGGCAGAGCCTACTGGGCCCCCTGCATGATCACTTGACGGCCGGTGGGCACCATCCCAGGGCGAAGGACTTGGCACGCCGCATTAGCAGACTGCGGCACGCCAATCCAGAAGGTAGGCTCATCCTGATGGGTCTCTCCGCGGGCACGAGCATTATTGTCTCAGCGCTGGAGAGACTTCCCACAGACGTTGAGGTCGACTATGTCGTGCTGTTGAGCCCTTCGGTCTCCAGCGAGCATAACCTGAGCAAGGCTATGCGCCACGTCAAGTACCGGCTCTACGCTACTCACAGCGTCCACGATTCATTGTTGGCGCTTGGCGGCAGTGCTGGGCTGGAGCGGGGCCACCCAGCTGGTCAGATGGGCTTTGCAGTCCCATCGGATCTTGCTGACGAGGAGCGGGAGCTCTACGATAAGGTCGTCAACCTGCCGTGGCGGCCGGGATATGCCGCCTACGGTTGGAATGGAGGGCATGTGTCGGTAACCTCTTCCGACTTCATCCGTGTTGTCGTGGCTCCCAGGATTCTCGAAGAGTTGCCCCATCCTTTGGATCGGCATGCTGCCAAGGAGGTCGCGGAGCATGAATGAATGGACCCAACGAAGCTTGTTCGCGTTGGTGTCGAGCGCACTGCTCATCACGGGCTGTGCAAACGAAGCCCACCTAGGCCGAAGATACGAACTGGAGGGGAAGCATCACCTGGCATACGAGGAATACCTGAAGGCTGTTGGGGTCAATCCGAACAATAATGTTGCTGCAGCGGGACTGCGCCGGATGGCTCCCAAAGCCGTTGGGTACTGGCAACGGCATGCGATCGGGGCCGCAGAAGGAGGAGCGTGGAATCGGGCTGCCATGTGCCACCTCAAGGCATTACAGATCAAGCCCGACGAACAGAACAGCCTATTCACGCTGCGGCAGATTGATCAGCACCATCCGAACGATGTCAGTTCGGCGCACGAAGCCCTGTCCTCAGGCAGCCTTTCTCGCCAAGTCCTGGCTATGGCTGTTCCGGAGCCAGGGATTACTGGCGCGACGGAACCAGTGAGAACGGCTGCAACAGAGCCTCGAGTAGAACCGAAGCCAACGACTCCAGAGCGTGAACGGCATGTTGTCACCCCTGGGCCTGAGCCGACTGCGCTTCCTGGGCCGACCAAGCAGGCGCGATCAAGAGAACGACTCAATATGCGCCGGACAGATCCGTACGACCAACAGCCAAGTGTCCGTCGTGAAGCAGGCGTATCGGATGGAGATTTCATCATGGTCGTCCGCGTCAGCCGGGACGACGACCGTTACCCCAAGAGAACATCCCTCGCCCATGGCCTGGGGATCAAGGTGAAGGATACTGACAAGTCCCCCCTCGACGCGGATATGGAAGTATATCTTGGGCAGAGGCGCATTGGCAGGTTCAAGGACCTGCGGGAGAACAGCATCATCAGTGTTCTGAACCGATCCAGCAACGCCTACGAGATCGTCATACTGGACATCTACGACCCCGAAGAAACCGTCACCGTGGGGTTGCGCGAGAAGTACCCGCCGGCAACGACCTCGAAGCCTGCCGAGGAATAGCAACCTTTATTAACCCCAGGCGTCTTCCTCGGCCTGGAGGTGAGTCATCATGAAAGCAACCGAGAAGGACATCTTGCTGGAAGCGATCCAGCACAAATCCGAGCGCGAAGCCGGCCGTCTGGCCAGTGAGTTTGCCCGTGCGGCGTCAGAAGAGAAGGAGGCGATCCTGGCCGAGTTGGAGCTCGAGCGGTGGGTGGCAGAGAGCTGCGAGGTCTGCCTGGACTGACCTCAGAAATGTTAATCTGGGAAGTTTGTCGGCCTCCGCTTCCAGGTCGCATTTATACCTAATAACCTGTAGTCCGACCTATTTCTAAACCGTAACTCTCGCTCTGACAACAACCTTTCAGCTTCCAACCTTCCGTAGTCCGACATGCTCTATCGTAGTCCGACTAATCTCACCATCCTACCCATATTCACATCATTTCAACCCCAGCCAAAAGCCCCGCCAAGGCCCCCGGGGCGACCGTAGGGAGACCCGGACGGGGGGCTGAGCGAAGCGAACGCCCACCACACGAGTCACAGAGACTCGTGTCAACGAACCCCATCATGAACCATCTTCCTGCCCAGCACGCCGCCCAACATCCGGTCCAGCCCATGCCACCCCCTCACGCCTGCCCCGCCCTCCTGACCATCACCCCAACGACATTGAGCCTCGACAGAACACCCCTCACTCACCCCAAAACACCGCCCAACCCATAGTGCCTAACAGCCGTCCCTTGGCCGTACTTTTCACGCCCTTTCCCCGTCCTTTTTACAGACCGTCAGCGCGCCCATCCCGAAACGCACTCGGCGCCAGCCACAGCCTGCTCACGGGGCACCTGAGAGCCCCCGGGGCGGGGTTAGCCCATAGAAGCGAAAAACGTACTGGCCCGCTCCTGCTTCCGCCGCCAGCTGGCCTCCTCAAGCTCCGTAATCTGCTTTCGAAGATGCCTGGCCCGAAGGTAAAGCGTCCCGAGCTGCCATGCATCGAAGTTGCTGATGTGTTCCAGGTCGATGATGCCCATCCGGAGGTACTTCAGGACCAAGGCAACCGGCTTCCTTGGAAGACGCTCTCGGATCATCTCAAGCATGAGAACCGTGTCCTTGAGCTGCTCGCGGAGCTTGTCGGCCTTGTACTGGACCTTGTCGAACGCCGGCATCGTCCTGGAGAAATCGACTGTCCCGAAAGCGCCCCAGTCAACGCCTCCGGACTCATCAACCGCAGGTTGAATCCAGCCGTGTCCATGCTTGACCGGCAGCTCAAGTACCGGGCCCCATTCAGCCCGCATGACAGCCCGCTCCAGCTCCTCGGGGCTCGCGAGCTCCTCGTCATCAAGCCCAGGCACGTGGCCGTACTTGTCCCTCTTCTCGACCTTGAGCAGGACCGGCCCAGGCACCACGATGCTCTGATATGTCTCGAACGTTGTTTGTTCGTTCATGTCAAACACCTCCGGCACGACCACTCATTGGCGGTTCGCCCACTCTCTGAGCGAACCGCCAAGCTCCCTCTTGGCCAAGGCGAAGGGCCTATGAGCGGACCCTTCGATAAACCTTTAGGCCCATAGGCTGACCCGAAGGGGAAAGGTTTACGATAAAGGGTCTGCGTGGCCCGGAGCGATGAGGCAGAAGGTTTTCGTGAGCCAACCAGTGGGGCAGGATTCCCCGGATGAGGACCCCCATTCGTGTACAACATGGCATCGCTTGACCGCATGAACAAAGGGTCCTCTTGATGCCACGGACGTCAAGGACGCAGGGGCGACGGAGACGGTCTGCCCGAAGGTGCCGCGAACGCTCGGATGGAGGGCCCCTCGGGCGCAATTCCGGCCCGACGGCGGGCAAGCGTGCCCTTGCTGCGGCTGGCGAAAAGCTTGTTCTTCTCCCGGACCGTGATAGAATCGCCGGAAAGGCCGACGGTGGTTGTCGGCCGAAGACCATCTGGGAAATCCCGGGCAAAGACGGCCTACGGCCGCCATAGGCGGGTGTCTAGTGGGAAATCCCGTCCAACAACAATCTCATGAAAACGAGGAGCGATGAAGCCGTTTTGTCGACGCGCTCGAACGTTTGGGCTGTCTTTGGCCGCGGGCGAGCGAGCCGCGAACAGACGTCTAATGTCAACTATTCAGGAAAGGACCTCGCAATGAAAACCTGCGCCCAACTTGTCTTGATGGTACTGGCTCTGTTGCTTGTGGGCCCTGAGGCGCTCAGCGCCGGGAATAATCTTCTCAGGGATCGCAACGGTGGATTTGAGGACGGGCTGGCCGGCTGGAAGGTGGAACTGGACGGAGAGTGGGCCGGCAAGGTCGAGCAGTCCGAGATCGTCAGCATCTCTTCCGACGCGCGGAACGGAAAGAAGGCCCTGCAAATCGACACGACCAAGCTCAACCCGACGGGGAAGATTGCCGGCACGTTCACCTCGCGGAAGAATCCCAATTATCCGAGTTCCATGCTCGTGCGCAAGTACTCCATTCGCGTCAGCCGGAGAGTCGAGTCGGTCAAACCTAAGGCATGGTACCTGGCGAAGTTTCACATTCGTTCCGATGGTGTCGCCATCGACGAGGCCATGGAACTCATGATGGACATCAAGCCCTGGCCCGTTCGTTGGGGCGGCGACCTGGAGAAACGCCACTGGGAAAGCATCAGCGTCAATGGCGGCCGCGTGTTCCTTCCCTTCTCACCGATCGTCGACGGAAAGTATCACGAACACATTCTGCTCAAGGAGATGTATGCCAGCACCGAGGCGCTCGAGGTGGGCGTTCAGATCCTCGCGCCCTGGACGGGCAAGATCACGATCGATGACGTGGAGCTGGTCGAGTTCATCCCCCGCAAGGACATGACCGAGATAAAGCAGCTTCTGGCCATGCGCGGGACCAAGGCGATCACGAAGGTCCGCCGCCTGCACCGCGAGACGACGCTGGCCCAGAATGGCAAGGCGGCCGCGGCGATCCTGATCCCCGACCAGGATGCCTACCGATCCTTGGCCGGGAAGATCCAGGCGAAGGTCCGGGAACTGGCCAGTGCGAACCTGCCCATCGTGACCAAACTTCAGGACGTTCCCGCCGGCGCCGCGATTGTTGCCCTCGGTTCAATGGTCGAGAACGATCTGGTCGCGCGGTTGCACTTCAATCGCTACGTCAAGGTGGACGGCCTCGCGCCGGGGCCCGGCGGATACGTCGTCTGGACGGTGGCCGAGCCGTACGGCCTGGCGCAGAAGCAAAACGTGATCGTCGTCGCTGGAAGCGACCTGCCTGGCCAGGCCGCCGCCGTCGATAACTTCTGTGGCCGACTCGCCACCGAGGGCAAGACCATCCGCCTGCCTTATCTTCACGAGGTGTTTCCGAAGAAGGCGCTATCGGTCAAGGACCGGACTCCCCCCCGCGAAAGCTGGGGCTTTCATTGGAACCGAGAGCGCTTCGCCGTCTTTTCCAGGTGGTACCTGCCGATCTGGCTGCGGACGGGCGACCTGGAGGCCGCAAAGCTCGCACGCGATGAGATCCTGAAGATTCTCAAGTCCTACGAGGAGGAACCGTACTTCCAGACGCACTGGACCTCCTACGATCTGGCTTGGGCGTGGGACGCCCTGGAGGAGGCGCCGATTTTCTCCGATGCAGACCGCCTCAAGATCACCAACCTGCTGCTGGCCTACCTCCACATGCGCCCTCAGGCCGGGGCAAGCAATTGGGAGACGACCCGTTTTCAAACCAACCCAGCTTGGAACCACCAGGCCAAGGGGGTCGCGGGCGCCTACGCCATGGGCCGGTATTTCCGCCGCTTCTACAACGATCATGACGGGCGGTATGACTACTACGTGAAGGCCGCGGCCCACATGTTCGGCCGTCAGGCCCTCTCGTCCAAGCCGCAGGAGAATTCCGGCAACTACTGGCTGATCACGATGCGATTCGCGCTGTCTTACTATCTGGGCGAGTGGGACAAGACGTTCTTCGAGAAGGGGGGGATGCGGCGCTACGCGAAGTATTTCGCCACGGTCGCCAACAACAAAGGCTGGCTGTCCGGATTCGGCGATACGTACTACTGCTACGACGGCTGGAAGTCCGGTGTGGGCCTGCGAACCTACGAGGTGCCTCTGGCGTTCTGGTATTACAGGGACGGGCGTATGCTCTGGTGGCTCAAGCACATCAGGGCGGACTACGAGAATCCGCACCACCAGGACGTCCAGCCTGTGGAGTGGAAGGAACTGCTCGGCGTCAAGAAGACTCCGCTCGAGCGTGACCTTTACGATCCGGGCAGCTACCTGGTTCTGTGGGGCTGCGGCGGGGAGGGCACCGGCGGGCCCGTCGGCGACGTGAAGTACCCGGAGACGTTCGACAAAATCTCCTTCCGCGAGAACTGGGTACCCGACGGCCAGTACATGCTCCTGGAGGGGATCGGGCGGGGCATCCATAGCGGACACTCCACCAACGAGATCTGCAAACTCTCCCTGCTCGGGGAGGATCTGCTGATTGGCAGCCACTACATTCATAAGCAGCGCACGCGCACCGCCAGCATGGTTAACGTGGCCCGGCAGGGGTCATCAGGCGAAAGCGACGACCTCAATCGGAAGCTGCGGGGGAACATCCCTCCCTACGCTGCGCTGGATGCGACAGCCGATCTGGCCAGGACCGGCTTTTCGCGAACGGCCCTACGAGGCCATCAGGGCGGGACCGACTGGTATCGCAACGTGTTCTGGCTGAAAGGAAAGTACTTCGCCCTGATCGACGAAGTTACCGCCAGGCAAGCGGGCACGTACTACGTCGAGTCCAACCTCAAGAGCTGTCCTCACCCGCCGAAGACTGGCCGCGCGCTGCCCATCCAGCCGCGAACTTGGCGACTACTGGAGCAGAACCGCGGGTTCGAGGTGACCTACACGGATCTCCAGGGCCTCAAGCAGTACATCCTCACCGACGGTGCGAGCACTCTGAAGACCGAAACCACCCCTGCCAGGGACCTCCAGGCAGTGATGGTGCGGCAGGTGCACTCGGCCGAGAAGTTGCCAGCCGACGGGAAACTCACGTTCATCAACCTGATGTACGCCGATCGCGACGGACAGCGCAAGCAGTATCGCCTGGAGCGCATCAGCCCAACCGAAGCGATGATCTTCGAAGGCCCCAAGCCCGTGGCCTATTTCGGCTCCGGCCAATCCGCTCGCAGCAAGACCATTCTGCCGATCGAGGCGAAGATGTTCCTGCTGACCGAGGACATGCTGGGCGTGGTGGACGCCACGTCGGCAGGGCAGCTCTTCAGAAGCGAAACACCCGCCTCTCGCGAGATCAAGGCACCAATGCTAGGTGAGTTGCTGAACCAGTTCAGCCGCCTCGCCACGGAATAATCCGGACAACAGTTGCCCGGCACAGTAGAACATCACCGGATTGGGATCCGTAAGGTATATGGAAAGGGATTTGGGCGCAGAAGACTATATCGCGATCGGCCAATGTGACATTGTCAGGGAGCGATGCTCCGGCTATTACTGCCAGAAGGCGTTCACCGAGCGGACGGGCGGCGAAACCGGGTTGGGAACAACTCGGAACAGCCAAAGACAAGACGGAACGCTGATTCCCAGCGGCAAAGACGGCATAATTAAGGTAACTTCGCCCGGCCATGGAGCGGGGCGTTTCTTGCCGGACGTTTCGAGGAGTTCAACAGCCTAGACACCAAGAGGAAACCACCATGCCCGCAACAGAGACTACACAAACGTTCTTTCTGGCCTTGTCACTTATTGTCGCGATGGTAGCCCTGCAACCCGGCTGCCAGCCGCAAGGCGAGCTGTCGGCCAAGGCCGCCAGTGAACCGAAGATTGCGTTCAACCCGAAGGATGTGAACCACCTGGAGTTCTTCGTTGAATCGGTGAGGGGCATCGTGCTGGCCACCAACACCTCGGAAGAAGCCCGAAGAAACACCCGCGAACTAACGCCGAACCACTTGGTTTGGACCGATCATGAGCGCTTCCCGCACGGTACGGTGCGATGGTGGGAAGACCAGTCGCCCATGGGCAGGAAGCCGTCGAGGCGGGCGAACAAGCCCTGGCCAACCGGCAGGGCGTTCGGGCAGGACGATGAAGATCGTCCGGGGTACATCCCGGACGGCTGCAACGGCAAGCCATGCGTGCGGGGCGGGTTTTATCTGCCCGGCGACCCCGAGATGAGAAGCAAGAGCGGGCACTACCGCAAGCAGGCCTGTTACTTCGAACTGCAGCCGGAAGACCGGTTCAGTTTCGAAGGCCCATTCAGCTTTTTCATTCTGGTCCGGCCGGTGCAGCAGGATAAGAACTTCGTGTACTTCGGCGTGTTCCACTGGTCCACGCTGCACCACGTGGTGAAGGACAATTCGCTTCGGTTTAAGAACATGAAGTTTGCGAACCTGACCGGCCCGGATGCTGTGGAGATCGGCAAGTGGCAACTCATCGAAGTGCATCGGGATGCCAAGGACAACCTGCAGTGCGTGGTGAACGGGAAGGACGTCACGAAAGGCATGCCCAGCGTCGACGGGCCATTTCGGTTCGTTCACCTGATGAACGACAACAAGAACATCGGCCAACGGGGCGACCCGTTCGCCGGGGACCTGTCAGCCTTCGCGCTGTATAGCGACGCGTTGACCGAGACCCACAAGAAGAACATTCGTAGGTACTTTGACGGTATCTACGGATACATGGACAGGTAAGGAAACGCTTCGCAGCTGGCAAGGGACATGACGACAAACGTACTGATGCGCGTGGCACATAATGGGGGATGACCACTAAAGCCCTGCATCATCAGGATAGATAGGTGCCGAAAGCAAAGCAGCCAGGCCTCTTCGAAAGAACGAACCTCCCGCAGCCTGTGAAGGCTTCTACCAGCTTGGACCACGAAGGCGACAGCCTGCGGGCCACCGATAGTGGACAGCTCCCTGTCGATCGTCAGGCTGGGCACGTTGAACGGGACATGCGGGATCGGGGCCCTGCGGGTCGGCTGGGCATATAATTAATCGAGCACGCCTTGCAACTACCTTGTGATTGCTCAAGGGCACAACTTGACCTGGAGATCTCGATCATGAAACGGAAACTGACTGCAGTAAGGCTATTCGCGCTAGCGGCGATCGCGGCAATGCTTTTGACCTTCACGCCGCCCGCTCTGGGACACTGTCAGATTCCCTGCGGCGTCTACGATGACACGGCGCGCCTCAAGACGCTCGCTGAGCATATCGTCACGATTGAGAAGTCGATGCGGCTGATCACGGAGCCTTCGGCAAGGCCCGCAGAAAACGCCAACCAGATCGTCCGCTGGGTGATGAACAAGGAGGCCCACGCGGACGAGTTCGCCGAAATCGTGACTAGATACTTCCTCCAGCAGCGGATCAAGCCAGCCGACCCGGCCGACAAGAAGGCCTCGGCAGACTACATCGTCAAACTGGTCCTGTGCCACAAGATGCTGATCGCGTCGATGAAGGCCAAGCAGACGACGGACCTGGCGCAGGCAGCCGAGTTGAAGTCGCTGCTGGCGGAATTCGAGAAGGCCTACTTAGGTGCGAACCCCGGCGGGAAGGCTACTGCGGACGCGCATGGAATCTCACGGCTCCGAGGCAGCAGGACAGTAGCTGACTCGGCAGAAGAGACGCATTCCATCGCCGTCGGCGAGACTGTGCCCTCCGTAACGCTCAGGACCGTTCAGGGGAAGCCCTTCGACCTGCGCAAGGCCGTCGCCCGACAACCCACTGTTCTGATCTTCTATCGCGGAGGGTGGTGTCCTTACTGCAACCGCCACCTGGCCCAACTGCGGGAACTGGAACCCAAGCTCAAGGAACTGGGTTACCAGATCCTGGCTATCAGTCCGGACCGTCCTGGGGAACTGGCCAAGAGTATCCAGAAGCAGAAGCTTGAGTACACTCTGCTTTCCGACAGCGATATGACAGCGGCCAAGGCCTTTGGCCTAGCGTTTAGGGTAGACGATGCAACCGTGAATCTCTACAAGACGAAGTACAGCATCGACCTTGAGGCTTCCTCGGGACGGAGGCATCACGAACTGCCCGTCCCAGCGGCGAATGTCGTCGACAGGTCCGGGAAGATTAGCTATGAATACGTCAACCAGGACTACAAGATCCGCATCGAGCCCGAGAAACTGCTGCAGGAAGCCAGATCTGCTTTAGCGAGGTGATGCCGGCCATCGCTTTGCGGCCGACGTGGCGAGGGTCCACTGGTGCCAATTACAATCCCGAGGAAAGGCTCAATGCCGAAGGCGGTAGGCTCCACGTGACAAGCGGATCGAGGGACGCACCACAACGTGTACTGGCAGTTCGCGGCTGCCTCAGAGATGATTATATGGGCTCGCCCACAGGCGGCGTGGGCGGCATGTGTCAGTAGGTGTCCCGTCGGCACGCCGTCAAAGGAGTTCTTGCATGTTCCGGAAAGAAGTCTGCATGCCGATCCTGGGACTGTTCTTCATCTCGTTAGGCGGACTGCTGCTGCACCTTCGGATTCATCCGCCCACCGATGAGGCATACAATTGGATACCGGTCGTTTTCGGCGTGCTGGGCGTGATCGTATTGCCGTTCCTGTTCAACTCGCCGCGAACCGTCGCGGTGGCCTACCTTCTCAACGCCGTCTCGGTAGTGGCGGGGAACGGGGCGGTGACCTGGCATTCGATCGAGCACTGGCAAGGCCCGGTCAGCTGGGATGCCGTTCTGTTGAAGTCCACGCTGGCGGACAGCTTGATCCTGTTGGCCAAGTTACCCATCGCCCACACGATACTGAGGCACTTCCGCCCCAAGAACAAACCATGACGCCCAATGCGCCTGCGTGCCAGTACATCTCGTTGGCCAAGCGCCGGCTCTTGCGCGTGGTCCTGGCGACCGCCGCGGTAGCCCTGCTTGGCGTGATGGCTTGGGCGGCTTCGTTGTCCGCGGTCCAGGATGCAGCGAGCATTGGAACTGGCCGGGCCGCCTCCCGGACAGCGGGAAAGGCCATGGCTCTTGTGGCCGGCGTGCTGCTGATGCTTCAGTTCGCCTTCAGCGCCCGTCTGCAGCTGCTGGACCGGGTCTTCGGGCTGGACCGTCTGCTTCGATACCACAAGTTCCTGGGGATATCGGCTGGCGTGCTGGCGTCGCTGCACCCGCTGTTACTCTACGGCAGCGGCGTCTATTTCGTGGGGGCGCTGGACTGGACCCGTTGGCCTGAACTGTTTGGCGCATGCCTGTTGGCCGTGCTATGGGTGGTCCTATGCACGAGCCTTTGGGCCGCGTTCCTCGGACTTTCCTACCGCGGCTGGTGGGGCATTCACCAGCTGGTCTTCGTGGCTGTCGTGCTGATGACGGTCCACGGACTGGCCATCGGAAGCGACCTTGTGGACGGCTGGCCTCGGAAGCTGTGGCTGGCGGCAGCGGCGGCCTACGCTGGTCTGTTCGCTTGGGTCAAGCTGGTCAAGCCGCTCCTTCTTCGGGCGAATCGATTCACTGTAGCCGTTGTCGAGCGACTGAACCACAACGTCTGGTCAATGGAACTGATCGGTCCGCCGGGGCGGACATTCCGTCACCTGCCGGGCCAGTTTGCGTTCCTTAAGCTGCACGGCAGAGGCCTGCCCGCCGAGGAGCACCCGTTTACGATCTCGTCGGCGCCGTCGCCGGACGGCCGGCAGATCCGCTTCACCATCAAGGCCAGCGGGGACTTCACGGGCAAGATCGGCGAGTTTCACACAGGTGACTGGGCCACCGTGGACGGGCCTTACGGGCTCTTCAGCCACGTCGCCAGGGCGTCGCGGAACGGCTCGCTGGTGATGATCGCTGGCGGCATCGGCATAACGCCCATATTGAGCATGCTTGGCCACATGGCGGCCAGCGGCGACGATCGTCCGGTGACGCTTATCTGGGGCAATCGGCGAGAGGAGGACATCGTGTATTGCCAGGAGCTGGATGCCTTGGCGGCTGGGCAAATGAACCTCCACATCCACCACGTCCTGTCCGAGCAGGAGGGTTGGCCTGGGCCGCTGGGATTCGTGGACGCGCCGCTGCTGAGACGGCTGCTGGGCGCCGAGGAGCTGGCAGGGCACCTTTTCCTCTGTGGTCCACCGGTTATGATGGCGTCAGTCGAGCGGGCGCTGCGGAGCATGGGCGTCCCAAGGCGACGGATCCACGCGGAGCGGTTCGCGTTGTAAGGTACGTGCTGGAGCGGCGAAAGAACTCACGATGCCATGCTTGCCAAACAACTGTTTGGCACGGCCAAGCGGACTTATCAAGAACCCTTCTGATCTCGGACCGCTGCTCTTGCCAGCCTTCAGCCCTGAGCTGTTGGACGAGCTTCTCGGCTGCAGAGATATCTTGCTTGGCCATTTTCGTACCTTCAGCTTGCCGCCAACCTCCCTTTCAGTCAAAGCGAAGGGCCTATGAGCGGACCCTTCGATAAACCTTTAGGCCCATAGGCCGACCCAAAGGGGAAAGGTTTACGATAGAGGGTCTGCGTGGCCCGGAGCGGTGAGGCGGGAGGTTCTGATGACCCAACCGGTGAGCCCGGGTTTCCCCGATGAAGACCCGCTCCCGGAGCTCATCCCGCGCGCCCTGAGCAGGAGAACACCAAGAACGACCTTTGCGCAGGCCCGGGGGACAGTATAATGCACGACGAATCGCCCGGCGGCGTATCCGGGCAAGGTCATCCGAGAATCCAGGGCTGTGTAAGCCATTGCTCTGGCCTTGGGAAGCAATACAATCGTGTTGTCAGAAAACCGAGCGGGCGACCTCCGACGGAACAGACACTCCCGCAGATTGAGCAGGCCGAGGCCGATTCGATCGCGCGAGAGGCACGGGCCGGAAGAGAGCACATCCAGGAAGCCAGCCGCGAGATGCAGCAGGCCAGTACGTCCCTCGAAGAGCCCGCCCAGGACGAGGCCGTCCTGCACCAGCAGCGGGCGGAAGAGGCACTGCGCCGCGCCATCCCGGAGATGATGCAGGAAGCCCTGGAGCAAGACGGGTCCGACCAGCAGACTCTCCAGGAGGTCGGACCCGACACGCTC
>SDBT01011988.1_pt1 | contig 13925 bp, 9 predicted proteins | sample 2277101 | NCBI WGS metagenome assembly SDBT01 (sample SAMN10404973, study PRJNA504765) | marine sediment metagenome | isolation source: marine sediment core GS10_PC15, 103 cmbsf | place: Arctic Ocean: Southern Knipovich Ridge | collected 2010 | reverse complement strand
GCTCGCAACCGCGTACCCCCAGCCAGTGTGTCCGCTGAGCGTCTGTAGACAGTGAATCCGCGCCGGATCAAGTAAGCAGACACTAGTGATAATATGATTAAGAAGAGAAGGATCAACACGATGTTTTATATCATTAGTAATTGTCTCCAAACAAAGTACAAGTATATCCATGTTTGTGTGGAATGGAGCAAGTGATTTTGTTATCTTTACAGATGTGAAGAATCAATTTTGCGGGGACGTGCCATGCCCGCACTTGTCACATATTACGATTAAAATCTACTTTTGGAAAATATTTGCTTGCAAATATTTTTAATTTTGTGGGAGTGAGCTTTTCTCGCCTGTGATTCAATTGTACTTATTTTGATCTGCTTTTTAAAAGTAGTTTAGTACATTCCCTGTGCGGTGTAGGCAGTAGGCAAATTCTTCCCAGTAAAGGTGTATGGTACATACAACGGCTTTACCTGACGCACGCGTGGATCGGGCTTGTGAATGTTGGGAAGACATCCGGCTGCACACTGTGGATCAGTACTGGCCATTAATACGCGATTTTCAGAACCCTGAGCATAAAGTGCAGCCGATGGGTTAAGATATAATGGCGCCGCTCCTTCCTGGAGCTGCGTAGCGGCGAGTATATAAGGTATACCGGGATCTGGGTAAATATTGTAGCCTTCTGGTGACGTTATTCCGGTATCTAGAGATACGGCTTGACGATATTTGTCGAAATGTGGTTTCATTTGTGCTTTGTGCTTTTCATATGCTGCAGAACTCATTATTAATGTTCAAGATTTTCTTTTTTTGCTCATAAATAAATTTCATGTTCGGTTTTCAAACTATGGGGATGATGCTTATGCGAAATATGTAGAATTCTGTCTGTTGTTTCATATGTTAATGGTGCGATTTCTACTGTGTACAAATAAATCACACCAATATTAAATTCTATGGATTCTCTATTTTTTAATTCCTTGATAACCTCTGTCGATTTTGCAGAGTCGTTGAAATTGTATGTCATTGGATCTTAATGCTTGTAAATACAAGCATTAAGATAGTTTCTGTCGGTCACGTTTAGCTACAGCTGCAAGTCTTCACATCCACACTCAAAAAAGGCCCGCTGATTGCCATTTTTGTACAACTGATGAGTTCTCTCAAATCAGTAAAAGACGTTCCTTTGGGAACGACAGCGCTACAACAAACATTCACAACATTGTGACCGGCGATCTTGACTTCGTCGTCATCCTCGTCGTCACAGGCCGCCTTTTCGCCACAAAAAGTAGATCAACCACGTCGTCTTTGTCCCCTTTAGAGAGAAGACCCTCCGACTTGCACAGCTCGAAACCGTTACGAACAACAATTCCAAACGTCGGTTCACCAATAGTCCTCTTCGTTGTGTACCGCAAGCCCGAAGATAATTGGACGCAGGTGATTAGTTATTGAACAGTATTCTGCAGGTCTCTGTCTTGCAGACAGTAGATTCGCAGTTAGTGATATACTTGTAATGCAATATTGTTGGAAAATTGAATATTTGTATATTGGTCATTTATAAATTAAAATGGAAACTGGTACAGCATCATCGGTATCGGCAGAACCAGCTTTAGTAAATAACTCTCCTCTCATATCTTTGTTTACACGCGAAGAAGATCGATTCAAAACAGAACTAAATGATCTATCTAAAAATATAGATACAAATAGCGGATCTGTCTGTGAGGAATTAGTCAAGGCAACACTGCAACGTTTTATAAAGAATCGCAGTATTAATAAGGGTGTACTTGTTGATATTGATGGTCTGAAAACCAATGAATTAGATATAATAGTTCACGATTCATCGGTTCCTCAATTTTCAGTTGATGTAGCAGAATCTTTTCATATTGTACCCATTGAAGCCGCTTTTGCGGTTATAGAGGTGAAAAAGAAGGCTTGCGAAGGTGCTCTTCGCGATACAATATTAAAGTTTTCAAATATTCGAAGACTACGAGTGATACCTGATGCTGGAACAGGTATGTATCATAAAAATTTCGTTCAATGTCATCCATTTTGTGCACTTCTTATGTTATCATGGGGAGGAATGAGTCTACAGCGCGCTAAGGAACTTCTTATAGAAGATCCAATACATACTATAGATTATATTGGTATTATTAGCGAAGGATTCGTAGTAAATCCACGTTACTTTAAAGGATACAAAGATAACTCATCTTATACCATAAAAAGTGGACGCGGTATATCTTTCCCAATGTTATTGCACCATATAACGAATCGACCTCGACGAAGAACACAGTTACCCGTAGAATATTACTATCAAGAAGATTGTCTTGATAAGCCATATGAGAATGATATACGTCTTGCAAGAGAAATGTTTTCTCATATACATAGGATTACTAATCCTACCATCCAGATAGAACTTGCAAAGACAAGTCAGTTATTATTAATTAATATACAAAAAGATCACCCTTCGAGCAGTAAAGATGTAGATTTATTGCGATTAGTAAATAGAGTTGACAAAAAATGTCGAACCTTACAAATAAAAAATAATGATCATTTCTCGACATAAATTATGTCGTTATAAAAATTGAGTTCAAATTTTTCTACAGTGGTTCAAACCAAATTTTATCAAATTGATTTGAATGATGACAATCTGTGCTTAAAGTACAGCCCACTTGGTAATTGTACCAAAATGCCAAGATTATATTATTTCCGCAAGATGACTCACAAACTCTTGTGTAAATTTATTATCCTTTCCCTATGTGGCTTCGTTGCAAAAAATGTAGTATCTCTTGCAAACGGGTTGCTTTAGAAAGTATTCCAGCCAAATCTGAGTTCCCAGCATTCCCACCTTTGGTAATCTCCTGAACCTGTTCTGCAAGTGTCGGTATTCGGTATTTATTATTTGTCTATTCTTATCAGCAAAGTCTGAAAAAATTTCTGCGTTAGCTGTCTCTCCTCTGGATCATCCACAATCTCTCCATTAGCATTTTGTATTTAATCTTTAAAAGGATAAGTGTAGCAAAATCCGCATAACCTTTGGCACCCTCCAGAATAAAATCTAACGAGAGCTTACCAATATGCTCAGAGATGCCTTTATCGGTAAGCGGCTTTAGATTATTCGCCGCAATATTATAATTATTCACGTTTGACGCTTTTGTGGACATTAATTCGACAACTTGTGTTTGCAATTGTGATATTTGATAAGTGCTTCCTGAAATTATAGTTACTAGGCAGCTGCCCTCACCCACATCCCACAGTTTGATCGTCTTGTCCAATGACCCGCTGACCAATCGCCCATCCCACACGGTCAACGCACACACCTCAGCATTGTACCCAGCGTGCATTTCCCTGCACGGCTCCAGATTTTGATGACCCGCTCACCAGCTTGTCTTTAAACACTGTGAGAGACCAGACAGCGCCAGTGTGCCCCAGTAGAGTTTTCTCACAAGTGTCATCGGCGTTCCAAACCCTGATGGAGTTGTCTTCCCACCCTCCGCCGCTCGCCAGTTTGTCGCCCCAGACTGCAGTACCTTTGAAGTGTGTCCCTGCAAGGTCTGGAGACATCGCTCGTCAGCCACGTTCCTTCTTTGTCTCACGACGCACTCGCCAGCTTGCCGTTCCAGTTCGAAGACAATAATGCGCAACACGCAGTTGAGACATGTGTGGGTAAAAAACGCTTCCGCTCAGCTGAAATCAATACACAAACACTCCGGAAAACTGTTCGTAGACGGAGCAACAAATTTAAAAAATTGATATCTTATTTTCAGGATCAATAGACAATAGCCTCACACAATGTCTAATGCCGTAATGCTGTTAAAATTTACTAGACGTAATGTTGAACTCACTGACAGTATTTCTTCCTGGAGAACTCTTGTGGAAGAGACTGACGATGTTGGGCTAATCGAGGTTATCAAACACTGTACAGCTTTTGAAAGAACTACAGTAGCTTATTACGCAATAGCTTTATACCGCTGTCAGTTCTTGAAATGGTGGTGGAACCATGAGGTAGTGCCTCAGATTACAACAGCTGAAGAATGGCTAAATGTCATTATTGCGCTACAATTATATCGTCTCCGGACGATTAAAAAAAACTCAACCCCATTGTTACTCACAATTTTTAAAGCGACAACGCTCCGTAAACTTTATCCGGAAATTTTGTGTTGGGAACAACTTCATTCTTGGGTAGCTCCCCCAAACGGATTCGCTTTCGAGTATGAATCATTGGAAGGTCTTGATCCAGAGATCAAATTGCGGTTGTTGTTGGTTGAATTTGCGACAGCGATTCCCAACGGGACCAATCTATTATATTCAGAATGGACAAAGTACACGTATGATCGTTATTTAGTCTGGAACTTTCCAATTGGCTATCGGCATCACTCTTATGAACCAGATGAATTTTATGTACACTATAATGATACTACGCATTTACCTAGTTATACTCCATTGTTACAAATTTGTCGGTATGGTAACGACAAGGATCTCAAAATCATCTTCCACCATTTAGAATGGTGGGATTACAAAGATTTCCCAGCACCTTTCAGGGAAGGTGAGATTATAGTTCCCATGGTAATGATAATTTTGAATCACAATTACAAGGCATTCAGGTATTTTATGGAGCTCTCGTACACAATATATGCCGTTTGCAATAGAGTTCCTGACCTGTGTGGATCAATCATTTGGGAACATTGTTGGCTGCAAAAACATGTTGATAAATATGCAATCATTTCATCCCTTCGTATATTGTCTAAAGCGCCAACAAAGACTTGGCGTAAACGAATCAACATGATACAATGGTTGTTCCCTAATGAGTGTACAGCACAAACGATGACAGAAGCGATGAGCATTCGCTCATTGTCCTCTGTCAACCCCAAATTTGTTCATTGTACTTTTTATCACTACACCCTTACACGACCAGTACATCCAAACCCAGAAGATGTATTATGGCTCGAAACACAACAACCGCTGGTATCTCCCAAAGCCGATGGTGTATATTTTAACGGATTTTTCCCCAACGGTCTGCACCCTTCAACCCCATTCTGCCAACTACAAGCCGAAAAGATCAATCTTGATGGGTTGATAATATACATTGTCTTTGATTATGAGGTTTATGGGCAATGGGATGCACGTATGATCATACTTGGCCAATATCACGACCATTGGTACGGACCCTATGCTACCCTCGGCGAAGAAAACAGGGACTTGGCCAAATTTTTAGCAGTAGCTCGTGCAGCTGGACATAAAATGGTTTGGTGGCCCAAGGGAATTTATTCAGGGTTTCCAGGCGAAGCATTCTTATATCTCCTTTCACAGCCACCTATCACACCATATCCTAATGATGGATGGGTCATTGCTGGAAACAAGGGACCATTCTGGAAAATTAAACCGCCTCATCAGTGTACATTGGATCTAATGTACACAGCGGGTGGTGGTTGGGAAACTCAGAGTTTCTTTCCTAGTACCTTTAATGAGGTGGTCACTACATTTCCAGAAGCACCAGTCTCAGAAGTTGACGATGAATACACTGGGGCGCCGATTTATGTCGGAGTGTGGAGGTGTGTATGGGATACTGAACAACAAAGCTGGCGACCTCATTCGCGACGGATTGATAAACAAACCGCAAACACACGAGATATCGCTGATCAATTGACCACTCAACATAAACATCCATGGAGTCCTTATGAACTGGTAAAATTTCTACATTGTCGCCCATATTATTCTACTCAACGATGCGCTAAAAGCAAAGAGATCCGAAAGCTGCATAAAACGCAAAAAAAGGATACTTTTAGATTCACATCCATGTACATGGACGGCAGCAACAAATGGATGTCTGATCTCGTGGATTTAGGAGGTGGTTATAAATATATATATAAAAAGGGTTTCAAAAAATCCTATGATGTTGACCCGTACATTGTTTCTGAACGTAATTGGTTTAAAGACGGTCTAATGTTTTGGGCTGATGCAACTACACTTAAACAGCCCCTTACTGGTCAACAATTAAGCTTTACTCCCAGTGATACTTCTTTTTCCATACAAAGATGTATTCATTATTTTGCTGAGAGTGCCAATACTTGGAAGGCATTTCTACAAACGATAGCTATCGGAAATTACGCCTTTATCTCTATGATTGATGCTGACGAATTGTTCAAGGACGATAAAAGTACGCACGTTTTTGTTGATGGTAGCAAGATGATCAAGCTTGATGAATCTTGGATTTCAGGTGTATGGAAAGGCAGATCAGATCTAAAATGGGTCGGAAAGACTATTCACGAACCAATCGTTGGATTTACGTTTCTCCGACAGGAATTAGAAGCCCAAGGATGGGAATTAAAGGATACCAAAATGAGTGAATTGGGACTGAGGCTGATGATTTGGGAAAAATAGATCAACGATGACTCCGAGTAAAAGATTCATCAAAACGAACTACTCATATTTATACAAACTTGTTGTACAAGCACACATTAGTTCAAATTTTTTGATTAAAATATTAATCAAAAATTCTCGCTATAAATTCATTGCTAAAAACCTTTTGGGGATCAAAACGATCGCGTACGCGCTTTACATAATCAAGAGGGATACCGTACAGCAGTCGCACCTTATATCGATTGATGAAATTACTGGTTGTCCAATTTGGTCTCCCGGAATATTTATATAGCAACAAATCTTCATAGTCCTGAAAAAACTTTTTATTGTTATTATCATCAGCAGAATTGCTAAATTGAATCCAAGCTGATGTTCGACCACTGCTGGGACTAAACCACGCATTATAATCAGGCCCCGTAAAGCGTATCAAGAGTTCTTGACCATAATTAAAAGATGAAATTTGTTTGTGACTGTGATATAATTTTAATATATCATCTAATGCTTGTGTAACTCGTTCATATGGAATAGCCATTTCAGATTTAGTATAGTCTCCTAACGGTGTCGTGTGAAACGTGGCTGTATTGTATGGCTGTGCGTTTGTGATTTTTGGGTCGTCAATTATGTTACTTGTTGGTGCTTTTCTACAGAGTATCACTGTTGTGTGTAATGTATTGGGATTTACTTTAATTTGTGTGAGAGGATATTGTTCAAGGAGATCAATAATCTTGCTCTTTATAGTGCTCCAATGTCCCGTCTCCATCTTGGTCATCACAAGATAGTTATCAACACAAGAAAGAGTAACAGAATAAATAATACCCAAACAACCAATGCTCACTGCATATGCCGGAAACTCTGGGTCGTCAAATTCTACGCGACGTATATTTCCATTCCCAAGAATCACAGTCAAGTCCACTATTTGGTCTGAGAATGTTCCAATGTCAATATTAGAACCATGAGCAGCCGTAGCGCATGCACTACCGACTGTTTGGGACAGTTCTTCGGGGAGACAAGCAAGTGCAAGTTGATTTTCCGTTAGATGATCACACAGGTCTTTTAACACAGTACCTGCTTCAACGGTAATTTGTTTCTTAATCTTGTCAAGATAAATAATCTTGTTTAAGCGCTCGGTGCGAATAATAATATCATTAGTTAACGATATATCATTAAAAGTAATACCACCTCCAGAGGTGCGAATAGTTTGTCCGGGATTGTCAGTCAAAATATTTTGTATATTTTCCATCGTTTCTGGATGATAAATACGATATGGATTCGCAGATTCGGTTTTAACTCTAAAATTCTCGAAAGACGATCCCTTTAGACATAGTTGGGATACTAAAATTACTATCAAAATAAATAACATTAGAATAGCTATATTTTCGGATCTCATTATCTAATAGTAGGCAAGAATCTATTTTACATCTTTGAATATTTCAATCACCAATTTTGTTTCAAAGATTGGAGATTTACCTCCTGTAAAATTTAATAGACATAACACATTAAGAAGACATTAAAGATTTAAAAGAAAATCGGCACTAAAATCTTGAATATATGTAATGTTTAACCAAGCTATAGATACACAGTGGATTAGATATTCTATTTATACCGCAGCAATATTAGGAATATTAATTTTGTTATACTTGTTACTATATAGTAAAAACTGTGAGCGTATTACGGCCAGTAAAATATATGACGCAAAAGAAGCCACACAAGGTGTAGCAATAGATTCAAAGTACTTTTACGCAATTGATAATAATTCTATTGGTAAATATGATCGAAAATCAGGAAAACGTGTACTGCATAAAAAATTACCATTTAAACACCTTAACGGTGGTAAAATGGTTAATGGTGATCTGGTGGTTGTGAATAACCCGACAGGAAAACCAGAACAACATGCGTTAATATGGCTAGATCCGTCAAATTTGCACATTATAGATGTAATGCAAATGTCATTTATTCAAGGTTCTTTAACCTGGTTTGATTGGGCCTGGGATAAATGGTGGGTATGTGATGCTCGCTACGCAAAAAAAGTAAAGGATACAATGATTTATTGTTTTAACGAACATTGGGAACCAATGGGTTTTTGGAAAATTCCCAAGACCCTTGTCAATGACCTAGAGCCTTTTTCCTTGTCAGGGGGGGCATGGTTTGGTGATCACCTGTACGTTTCAGGACATGACAAGCCAGAAATGTACTTGTTAGAGTTGCCTGAAGATAAAGTACATGCAAAATTAGTGAATACTGTACAGGTCTGTTTTGATGGACAAGGTTTTGTGTTTGAACGTGGAAAAGGAAAAGTATATGTATGGGGTATTCGTCGCGACGACTCTGTTGTTGTTAGATGCAGTGTCGATCTCGAGAACCCTACTTTTTAAGATAAAGACATATTCTGTTGGTGGACACATGTACCCACCATTTTTTGAAAAGAGAAATGAAGCAAAAAAGACATTTAAATTTTAACGTGTTGATCTCGTTAAAATTTTTTGAGTCAAAAATATTTTAGTAATGTAATGGAAATAGCTGATTATATACCTGATTATCCAGATTTAACGGACCCACACTTTAATGATCGAATCTTTCATAAGAAAGAGTTTTACGATTTACGCACTGGAACAGAAGCGCGTGCTATAGGTGAACGGGGTGACTTGTGGCCACATCAAAAACTCTTGGGGCGCATTGTGTCACCATATACTTCATATGATGAACAATTACTCTTTCATTCGCCAGGTACTGGTAAAACTTGTGGTGCGGCAGCTATTATAGAAGTTAGTAAACAGGATCCCCTGGTTAGAAAGCCAGTTTTGATCATTGTTCCTAATGATACTCTTGTTAACCAATGGAAACAACAACTTGCTTTAATTTGTACTAGTGGCCACTATATACCAGAATATTATTTTAGTACTGATCCCATTGATAAATTAACCGCAGCTGAAAAAACCACTCGTATTAATAAACTTTTATCTCCTATTTATCGTATCACTACTTTAGAGAGAATGCGACGCCATATTGATAATCTCCACGATACAATTTTGCGTAATCGTTATTCAAACACCATCATAATCATTGACGAGGTTCACAATCTTCGCATTCAAGTACACACAACCACTAAAAAGAAAACTGACTCTCAGGGTCGTTATAAAGCATTTCACCGTTTTTTACATTTGGTAGAAAATAGTAAAAAGATATTATTAACCGGAACTCCAATGTTTGATCGTATTGGAGAACTGCCAGGGCTAATGAATCTTATTTTACCACTCGACCAACAATTACCAATTGGTGTAGAATTTTCAAAAAAATTCTTAACAAAAGAGAGAAATGTTCGTAAATTAAAGAATGTCAATGAATTGTATACATACTTGATTGGGAAAGTATCATATATCCGCGAGGGAGGTAGTTTTCCTCTCCGAAAAGATCTCGGGGAGGCTAGGTATACAAAATTTTTAAAAACATTAATAGTCAATATATCAAAATTACAATTGACCGGTTATCTACAAGCCTATAAAAAGGATACTGAAAAAGAAACCAACACTACGACGGGATTGTGGAAAAACAGTCGTCAAGCGGCAGTTTTTGTTTACAAAACCGATAAAGATCAATACTTATGGGGGACTGATGCTTCATCATTGTTAATGGTAAAGGGTAAAGTTAAAAAATTAGTGCTTGATAAACGAGTAATGTCCTATACACCTGTTTCCTTAATTGCAAAGTATACTGTTGATTTGAGAAAAAATCTCAAAATATATTCTGCAAAGTACGCCGAAATTGTTGATTTTATCAACAAGCATCAGAACGAACCAATATTTATTTTTACTCCGCTTGTAACTGGAGCGGGAGGAGCAATTTTTCTGGGTTTAGTTCTTGAGTTGTTCGGATATTCAAAGGCGATGGGTTCCAGTGCAATATCTGCAAAACGTTACGCAATTATTACTGGTGATGATAAATCAAGTATTCAACGCAAAAAATTAATTGAAATATTTAACTCGCCAAAGAATACAGATGGCAAACTTATACAGATCATGATCGCCACAAAGACTATTTCTGAAGGTACTAGTTTCGTCAATGTACGAAATGTAATAGTGGTGTCTCCGTATTGGAATAATTCTGGTACTGAACAAGCTATAGGTCGTGGTTTACGTGCCGATTCGTTAGTAGGTCTCCCCAAAAAGGATCGTGTTGTTACTGTGCAAGAGTTGGCTATTTATTCTACAAAGTTACCGGAAGAAAAAAATATTGATGCTCACATGTACAAAATGTCTGAAAGTAAAGATTTTGAGATCAAAAACGCAGAACGGGTCCTCAAAAAAGCCGCGTGGGATTGTGCTCTTAATTATGCTCGTAATGTGCGTACAACAGATATAAACTATACACGTAATTGCGATTATCAAAAATGTAATTATGTTTGCTATCAAACCACTCCTAAAAAAGTTAAACCAAAATGGGTTTATTCTATTCCTGAAAAACAACTGGATGAAAGTACCTATTTACTATATTATTCTCAGCCAGAACTGTTAAGAGTGGTCGAAAAAATTAAGAATGTACTTGGAATCTATTCATATATTGATATTAGAGGCTTGAATAAAAATTTAAATGTCAATAGTTTCAAGCTGTTGATTTTAGCCATTGAATATATCATTGAAAATCATGTCACAGTATATAATAAATGGGGACAAGCTTGTTTTTTAAGAAAAGATGGCAATATGCTCTTTTTGAGTGATATCCCAACAGAAAAAGAAATATTGGGTTCTTGGTATGCACGTTATCCTTATGCTAACCAACAGACACCGTTGTCGATGATCATTGATAATGAATTATATGCACAAGACCTACCCAAATTAGATGAACTTAATTGTAGTAACTCTGAAGCAGCACAAAAAATTGTTACGAGTATGAACCTGGAAACAAAAATTTTTGTGTTGGAAACATTATTAAAAATGGACGTAAAGCTCATGGCTGCAAAACAAAAGAAACTATATGACATTTTTAGATCCTTGTTTGATAAACACATTTTTATAATTGATGACACGCTTATTCATAATTTAGAGAAGACTAAACTAAAACAAAATTATGTTAATTATACAATGGGTGATGGTGGTTCGCTTCGCTGTTTACGTGATGGTAGATGGGAAAATTGCGGAAAGAAGGTAGAGGAAGAATTATCCAAGATTATTAAAGAAATTAAAGACGATACTACTGAGGAGGTCACCAAAAATCCCTCCAAGGTTTATGGGATTATATCTAGTGATGGTAAATTTCTCATTGCTGATAAAACTAAGGAGAAGAAAACTACTGGTAAAGATAAGCGTAATATCTACCGTGGAAGAAACTGTCGCCAGGGTTGGCAAAAATGGCAATTAATCGAATTATATTTTAGGTTAAACATTGACCCGCCAGTGAAAATAGATACAACCATAAAGAAAAAACCAGACCTGGTTATTGCGATCAAAACCAACAAGGTCGACAAGGCAATTCCAGATAATGCTACGGTGATCATGTTACAAAAAATACTAACCCTCAGTACTCTAGATATCAAAACATTATGTGAATGGCTTGAACAATGGTTTATTGATAACAAACTTGTCATTAAAGAGTGATTTACTAAATTACAAACCGGATCTGCGAAAATTAGATGATCTGTTGAATAAATTGACAATGGGTACCACATCATTTCAAGATGAATGCAAATTGCTACTTGAGCAATGTGCTGGAGACATAGACACCGGTTTGTCATTATTAACAAGTCCTCCAAGTACGCAACAAACTGACTCCGGATGTTGTGTTCAATAAATTTAAACCCTGGGTAGTTTAAATTTACAAATCAACCATTGCGGCTCGAAACCCCTCACCAATCCTCCAATTCACCAAGTCTAGACCAGTCTAGAAAATTTTTCATGAATATATATGGCACTTGTATAATTACTCCCCACTATTTGGCATAGCTTTAAATATTTGTTGTGGAGATTCCACACCAACATGTAATGTTTGGGTAGTTGTCATTGTACCGTATTGAGTTTCTAATTGTATGGCTATTCTTATTATTAGAATATATACACTAATAATATTCAATTTTTTTAAATATAGGAATCTCACTTTCGATCTGAACTCACCATATTGGGACTTTTTTGAAAACCACCTCCTCCTTTCTCACAATGGATAATTAGGTTTAATTCCAACAAGTAAACTTGTCTGCAAATTTGGGTCGACTTGTGGCGGATCCGTTTGATTAAATCCATCACCCCCGTTATCTTCTTCGCCTAAAACAACATCATTACCAAAACGGTCATAAATACGAATTTGCCACTCTTCTGATTCTAGCTCAAGTCTCATAACTGTAATCATACATGTTTTGTATATAACCCAACGCGTGGTATTTACATCATTGAGTGATAAATTGGGATTCGGACGTGGTATGGGATCAAGAATAGCTGGTGTACCATCTGTACCGCCTTGTATTTTATCACACCATACAATAAAGGTTGCCTCAGAAGCGGGTGGGTTATTAGAATAAATCAAATTCCCCTCTGCATGTCTAATTGGCATCATTCTTATATATAAATACGGTTCATCAATAACACTTACATACTCAACTTGTCCAGAAGTAGCATTTTCACGAGGAACCAAAGCATTAGTGGGGATTGTAACTACACAACTTTCAACAGAAAAGGTGAGATTTTCTGAGCGTTCTTTGCAATGCGCTAAAAATCCAATAGTGCGGGTATTGTTGGCATCATTTAATTCGCGATAAAATACGCGATAGTTTGTCGGACTCTGGACCTGTTTTGGGTTTGATTGATATGGTTGTTGGAACCCCTGTGGAGATACGTGAACATTACTATAATTATCATTTGGTACCCATACATCAACTCCACTAATTTTACGTTGAACATAGGCATTCGATCTGGCAGAGCTATCAAACTGTAAATAAACAGACATTATTATATGCCAAGTTATTTTTAATTCTAAATTTTTAGTGGTGGAAAAATGATTTTAACAATTCAATATTAGAATCGAACCAAATGTTTGGAGATAATTTTTCAATTAGTGCGAACGAGGAAGAATATTGTTTTAATCCCCTTGTTTGTTCGACTGATTCGGGGCATCTCGTGGTATGGGCATTTGGGGTAGATTCCAAAGAATCTACTTTAGTTGCTTGTAGTTTTAGGGAAAATGTTAATCAAGGATTAACATACTTGGGAACAATCGGTGAAAAGGATCAGCTTCTTTTTCTAAAACACTTTTCGTGTGAAAAATATGTACTTGCGATCGAGACTGAGATTGGTGATACTAAATTATTGTTTGTAAATGAACATGGGACACTTGTTGAGGAAAAAACTATAAAAGTCAACGGCGAACTACTATATTGTTATCGTAGCGACTATAATGTAACACTGTTTATAAAGCTTCCTCTTTCTTATTGTAATTTACTGGTGACCAGTCGTATATTTCACGTTTTATCAAACGAAAGAAGATCGGCCATATATAACCGGCTGTTGATTTATAACTATAAGAAACATATATTTTATAAAGACTGTATAAGACAATTTCAGGATGAATATGTAAATGTATTTATGTTACTAATGAGTGATGATGTAAAA